>JGI24022J15233_10011140_pt1 | contig 10241 bp, 3 predicted proteins | sample Ectturendosymbi2_FD_15233 | JGI IMG/M metagenome (IMG submission 15233)
ACTGAGGAAATCATAGCCACATAACTGGGATACAAAGTTCAAAGTGTAGCCTATACTGAAGTCATCCACTTCCAATATTAGGCTAGGGGGAATGTGGGACCAATGGAACAATTTTGACATTTTTGCTTGTTTTGGAAAACTGGCTGATACATTCAAAGTTAGGTGATGTTTTTCTTGTAGTTTGGGTTATTCTGCACAATGTAACATAAAAAAGTTCAATCGTCTGACATGTTTCGACAGTTTTATTTTCATTTAAAAATTTCCACTAAAACGTCCTATTGCTCCCCACCCATGGGGACGTTTGGGACAATAGGGTGGGACCAATGGGACATAAACAAAGTATGATTGTCTCAGGTAACCAAACCTTATCATAGAGCGTTGCTTGATTTCCATTTTAAGAAACCAATGACATGCAAATTCACCATGCATTTAATGTTTACAAAATTCGATAAAACCTCAATCTTTTTTGTGATCCATTTCTCATGTTTCATTGGAAAGAAAGGTCGGTAGGATCTTGGTTTAACGTGCATGTGTTTCTTGTCAGTAATTGCATCCAAACATTTATAAACAGCAGAATGACAGTGTTTGAAAAGTGGTTTGCATTGCATCTGTGAAAATGTCAAACAAAATTTCAAAATTCCAGACAAGTGCTTGGTTATTGAGTGAAGTGCACGATGGGCCAAGACTTCAACCATATCACTACGTTTGACTGATATTATGTCATTTTTTTCTGAAAATTAGAATTCTTTTTTTTAATCTCATTATGAACCAAACGTCAAAGCCTCCATGTGCAACAAAATTTGGTGCCCCTTTTCGTTTAAATAAACTTTTACTACAGCGTACAAACGAATGGGTGTTTCAATTGTCCTGTTTAGTGAATTGAAGCCATTTTTCTTCAACAAAGGCTTGCCCTTTAGAATTAATTTCTTCATCGTCTTCATTATCTGCATCAAGCAGCATTAGATCCTCACTTTTATTTCTGGAGGATCAGTATTCCCGACGTCTTGAAAACAATGTTGTTTTGGGGGCAACTGCAATCTCTTTTTTTCAAGAGTGTCGGTTAGTATGGTGGACTTGAATTTTTCTGTTGTTGCTACCTGTTGTAGTAGAGGACACTTTTGGGTGCAGAAAAATAAAATTTACGAACGTTTCTGCTTCTGACATTTCTCCAATGTCAGGCACCTGTGTGAATCTGCTCGCATCTATCACAATGTTACTTTTTCTGGCTGTTGTAGAATTTCAGTCGCGACTGAATGGAAGAACATATCATGTGTGATCATATCTGGGTTAAGAGGGGAAGTGGCTCTGAACGAGGAGGTACTTTTTTCAATTGTAAATGACCTTGCAATGACCTTCGCAGTTAATTCAGCAGTTTTGTATATTAAAGTGGGTCGTCCAGGATGTGAAGTAGGTGTCCCAAAGGTCCCCAGTCATACGTACCCCCAAAATATGCGACTTTCATTTTAACCTCTTTGTTATCATTTAAAACTGAAACGACACTGACCTCACTTTTTTTACTAAAAATCAATAAAACTACGTTTTTCCCATTCAAACATCACTGCAGTTGTTGTCTGCGAAGAAAACACAAGTGAAACATCTAAACAAGATGTCGGTTCCAAAATGTGAAAATGAGAAAATAGTAATCACAGGAAGGTGCTGTTTTTCCAGGTTTAAATTTGTCAAAGTGTCCCATTGTTCCCACATCTCCCCTACATATTTTGCACAGAGGTCGAAGAGTCGTTGAATTTTTCATTATTGAACTATTGATTACATTGAACATTCAAGAATTAAGATTAAGCAATGTAAACAATATAATTGTAGTATATCGTTTAAACTTGTTCCATCTTAAATAGTTGTGTAGTAAAAAGTGAACAAGATTGTTCGTTTGCCACCACATAGGCTACGATATTTCAGCAGAACACAGCATAGTCCTGCGCATATTATATTACCCCTGTGCTGCATACGGTATATACTTGTTCAATGCACATGTAATAATTACTTTGTGTTCTTAATAAATTTGGTTGATTACCCATTGTTATTCAGCAATGTTTGTTTGAAAAAAATGTGCCACACCACTATATCTAAAAAGTATTCACAATAGGCATGAAGTAAAGTTTCAAAAATCACAAAACGACAAAATGTCCTTGAAAATTTTTCAAGCGATCTGGCAACCCTATCCAAAGGCAAGTTTATTTTTGAAATTTTAGAGTCAAAGCCTGAGGCCAAAATAAAAAATGGTGCTCTTGTTCTTTAGACCAAGGATCCGCTAAGATTGGGTCGTGTAAAAATTGTTAAACAAATTGTAAAGAAAACAGCAAAATATTTAAAAAAAACTGCAATCACCAGCAGTCTGACAGTGTTATTTAATTCGAAATATTTTGCAAAATCATGCTCACGAAATGCTTAGGTCGCAAGACTGAAGGATTATTTTTTGTGAGTCGCTCCAAAAAATAATTGCAGATCCATTAGACAACTGAACAAGTACATCAACAAGACTACAAGCTTTATATCACGGAAAAAGCAGGTATTTCTTTTTACCGTTAAAGTACGGTTCGGTCAAATACGACTGAAGCTGGATGTAGCTCTATTAGGGAGAACGAAACGTTATGAATAATAAATAAATATGGTTCTTTTGCATTCCAACCTTTTATTTTATCGTTACTCAAAGTAATTTAACTTACGCGTATTTCCATTCATCAGAGTTGTCCACGCAGTTTCTGACGTTGTCGCAGAATTGCACTCGGGCTCTGCACATCGGCAGCGGCTTCTTTGAAACGCAGTGAAACGTGTGTTTGCATTTGCACTCGTCCTCACCTGCACACTATACCTGATTTAGATCAGAGAAATTTTCGTAACAAACGTTAGTCTCCACTGGCGTCAACACCTTGTTGTTGTCAAGGCTTCGTTTAGTATAGAGTTGTAGACAGTCCTGGGTATTAGTGGCCACCGTTTAGCCCAATACAAAATTCTGATCGCTGTTTTGGAAGTCTTTAGGTGAAGCTGAGTTGTACTAATGAGCACATGAATGTTGGCTTACATAAGACAGAAAGGATCTTGAAAAGGTAGGATTCTCTTTCATAGCAGTCTCCTTTTCTACAAATTTTTGCAATTAAAAATCTTCTCGGTGCTAAAGCTGATCAATACACCTGAATGTAATTGCCATTATAAAGAAAATTAGATCGAGTCAGGAAAACGTTGGTTAACGTAAGGATTTCATCGAACTTTCTTGGCTTGTGTTGCCACTTGCCAAGATTTTAAATTTTATTTGCCCAGTCGTAGTGTCTATGATTTAATAATAACAATTCAAACAATCCTGACACTCACCATGTTTTGTAATAGAGTTGATACTATTCAGTGGCGTATGGTGGTCACTGCTACTGGGTGTGCTGTGTTTGTGACGTCACACTGTGACGTCAAATTCACGTTTCAGATCCAACGTTTTGACGAAGTTTTTGACACAATGCATATCATTATACACGCACTCTCCTTATTCATTGTTGTATAACTTAATATGTCATTCTGTTGACTTTAAATTGTCAGCGCTCCAATTTAACATACAAGCGCAAAATACATTCATCGCTGCGACCAAGCAATCGTAACTGCAAAAACATCAGACTGCGCGTTAAAACCAAGGAGTAAAACACACTCATCCCTACGACAGCGCAGTTTACAACTGCAAAAACAGTCTCAACGAATGTCGCCTTAAATACCAGCAGTCAAGAACTGAAGGTGTGCGCCTGGAATAGCGCACACCCAGCGTTGTCAGCAGGGATGTAGTGCTCACAAAAGAGATGTGCAAACTCACCCAAAAAAACTAGCCATTGTGAAACAGCTTCGAACTCATTTTAAAGGAAAACATGAAAAAGGTTTGGGAACGCCGTTCCCACGCGTTCCCGCCCCACTGCACCCTTGGTTGTCAGATCGAAACAACAAGGGAGTACAATAAGCTCAGCCCTGGAACAGCGCAGGTCACAACTGCAGAAACAGGCTGCGACACTGCGCGAATGTCTTATCGATTACGAGTTTTCGAGCCCTGCAGGTGTGCGCCTGGAATGTCGCACACCCTGGTTTGTCAGATAGAAACAACGGGAATAAAATTCACTCAGCACTGGAACAGCGCAGCTGACAACTGCAAAGCAGTTTGCGCAAATGTCTCTTCGAATACGAGAGCAGTCGAGAACATACATATGGCGCACACGTTCGGGCTGGAAAGTACATAATTATTTTCATAGCTTTTTTGTTAGTTTACCTTGATCCCACGATCTGGAAAATGTCACGTCATGTTCAGTTTCATAGGGTGTGCGCTGCACACCTAGCACACCCAGAGTATACACCCCTGATACTATCCTAGTTGAGATCGTAAGTACAGTACTAGTTAATTTCAAAGTAAATCACAGTGAACACAAGAGCTTTCAATTGAGAAACCTCCGCCAGGCACTTAATCCAAGAACAGTCAGCCAGGCATTTAATCTAAGAACAGTTACGTTTTACCTAAGATAAGCAAAATTAAAATGCTACCATTTTACTGCACATATGACGATACAGTCTCGCGCCTGCTACAACTAATACTTCTAGGTGACAAGATTTATGGCAAAGTACTAAACTACATCTGTGCAGAAAGGTTACAAGAAAAAAAACGATGAAATCGTTGGCAACAGTGATCCTACACACAATCATTGTGGGCCTTAAAAATTTTTCAATGTCCCGCAAAACCTACAGAAGACATTTCTTTCATTCATTAATTTTCATACAGACTTTTCCTCTCAGTAGGGTCGCCAGGGCAACATCCCTAGGAGGGCTCGAAATACTTCACGGTTGTCAGCAATCTTAGGTAGTTCTGCTGGCTCAACACCAAGACTGGACCAAGCAAGGTCGGAGATGTAATCACGCCACCTGGTCCTTGGACGACTTCCGGGCCGCTTTGCTTTGGATGTAGCCAACAGGACCTGTCTTGCCGATTTTTCTTGGGGCATTCTGGTCACATGGCGAAACGAACTGAGCACCCCCAGAATTTGCCAACCTGGCTACGGTCCCGGTGGTAACAAAGAGAGTATTTCAGCGCTCAAGCGGTTGTTGAAGTGAAAGATAAAATAGTTAAGTGTCGGCTACAACAGCTGCTGTCATACGCTCAGTATGTACTCAACTTCAGCCAGAGTATGATGGCTTTGTCAAAAATTGTCTAAAAAGGAATTTGCATAGAAAGCATGAGAGGCTGCAGTTTGATTCTGGTTCTACCTGTTTTCATCCGCCCCCGAGAGATACAACGTGACTCTTTATCACTCTGGTTCGGGTGACTTTCGGATGGTTATAATGGGCAAAAAAGAGCTATTAGATGGATTGGCTAGAACTAAAGCTATCAGACGGAAAATTCATGGTTGCACCATAAATATTTTTCAATTGTACACTATACAGTACATACCGAACTCGTGCCTGACATAAATCTTGCCGCCATTTACTGCTTTGTGCAGAGCGAAAAACAAGTTGTATATGATCGGATCTTGAACTACGTAAAAAGAAAGATTCCTTGGGCTGCTCCTGAAAAAATACTGTTTGATTTTGATACTGCAGCAATAAACGCTTTTAGATCACCATTTCCAAATTCAACTTTGTGGGGTTTCTATTTTCATCTGACACAAAGTGTTATGCGAAAAGTTGGCGAAATTGATAATAAAGGAAGACTACGAAAGTAATGACAACTAGCGAATAGCTATTCGCTGCTTACCCGCTTCAGCAAAGGCTCTTTCAACAAACCTTACTGAAGCTTTTTGAATGCTAGCTGACAACATGCCAGGCAACGAAAAGATGCCATAGCTTCTAGCGTATTTTGAACATACATATATCGAGCCAGACGACGGCCAGGACGACAACGAACTCCATCGCAGGCAGGCATTACGGACTACAGGAACTTTTACAATGTCATCAGCAGGACCGGATTTAACTGATGCGAGGCCCTAGGCTAATTCACTTGTGAGGCCCCCTCTCCCACTGCTGCGATGAAAAAAATGGAAAGCGTTAATCAATTTGCGAAAATTCGAAAATGACGCTGTGAAAGTACGGTCAGCAAAAAATTCTAAATCATTACTGGAGTGCCCACGATCACTGCGTTTGTTGCTGCCTTCGACGCAAAAGCGTTCAATTGCACAGAATTGTTGAAATCCTACTTGGCTGGCGGGAACAGGATTATTAATTGCCACAGGCAAACCAACCGAAAGCGCCACAATTGAAATATTTGGCAAAACACATTGCCTAGGTTTTTTTATAAGAATCTCACCTGTTTTTTCTTATCTGTGTCAGAAAAAAAACAAACACCCTACACCTATATAATATGTGTGGCTGCATAAAGACTTTAAAGCACAACGTGAGGACCACGTTGCAACTCGCTGACCACAGCTGTAAAAATCTCACACACTCGAGCAAAACACGTCACCAGGCGCGGACACAGGGAGGGACGCAGGGGATGCACCCCCCACCAGACATAAAGAGATGTTGACATGACACTTAATTTCATTAAATCATCGCCAAAAATATTTTTGTTCTGCACATTAATTAATCGCTAAAGATGTTATAAATTCACTTATGCTAGCAATTAGTCAAAAACGTTTCTTCTTTTCATTAGATGAGCTGGCCTTGTTTGTGGAACTTGATATAAAATAGTCAATGATCGCATGGGCGTCCGCAAGAGGGGCAAAACGGGCATTTCCCCCTTGGAAATTGGGATTAAGAACCAAATATTTCTGGGAAAATATTTTTCGGCATCTTAATTCCGATTAATTGATTTGATTCTTGCAATGACAGTTTTTTTTGCCGGTATGAAACTTACACTGAACAGGAGTCAGGTTCACAGATATAGTGTCATGCAGTGATGAGCTTGCAGTTCACTCATGTACCCTCCTTTACCTGCAGGTGTTGGTTGCGAAAGTCGCGATCGGATTGTTCTACTGTTGGTCTTTATTGCGTAACAACAACATGGCAACAAATCTTCAAAAGTTCACTTTACATCACGGTAGCAGGCGTTTTGTTGCATGAGACTGTTGAACGTACGCATCGTGGCAGGTAAATGCTCGTGCTGCAGGACTTTTTAACTTTTGAAAGCGGCTCTTACAAATACAGAAACGTGACATCGCTCATGTTGCATTGTCTTGCATCACATACGAAAACGTGTAGTGTCAGTTGTCGCATGACCTAATATCATTAAATCGTTGAAATGATGTCATTTCCTTTTCGACTGTCGAGTGATCGTAATTAAATTATCAGTGCAACATGATGGGAGCTTTTCTTTCAGCGGTCACACCAACTGAAGGCTTACAACAAAAATTTTTAAAGGTTAATGTTTGCAACTCTCTGGCGTAATACTTGCTCGTAAGCAAAAACTCATATCGTTAATTTGAGAGTTACTCAGACGTATATGATTTAAAAGGAAATAAAATATCAATAAAACCAATGGAAACAAAAATAAACGGAACTTTTAGTCCTAATTTAATCACAAAGTCCTAACGTGGCATAAGTCAAAATCCCAACCGCCGTCACTTGAGGAAAACTGTTCACCTGGATGTAAGTAAGCATTTCGTTAGTGGTATTTTCGATGCCTTAGCATACCTTATGAATTTATTCCTCTCGAAAACTTCATTGTACTTCTAGAATAGATTCTAGAAGATCGCGAAAGTTGTAAAAAGATTTCTTTGAAATGTCTCTCGTGTCAACTGTAACTTGCGATGCCACGCAAGTAAAGTACAGTTAAACTTCTCAAAACAAGTATATGACCAACGTGGTGGATCAACCACTTACCAAAGAAGCAGTCCAATTCGTGATCGCACAAGTATTTTTCTGGAAGGTAGCACCAGCGTGGCTTACCATTCACAAGCCGGCCGCACCGTACTCCTGGCAACATCCCATGCATGGTTTCATTGTACAAGGTGTCGTCAGTCAAATCGCTGCATTTTTCATACAATTCAGTTTTTACCAGATTCCATATTTGGTGAGCACACACGAATTCAACACGCCTTTGTAAATATAGATACATGGAGAGTAGATTCGGTGACATTCGCATCGCTGTTTTAACCCAACTAAAATTAAATTCATCTAACTTTGACCAAGATAGACAATAGATGTACTGTGAGAGTTTACTCTATGCCTCTCGTTTTTTTCGATTTTTCCAGTGATAGTAGGGCGAAGTTTGCATTTGAGAAGATATTTGCGAACCTATGGTAATTTGGTGTAATAAGCAAACAAGCAATTTTATATTATACTTGAAAATAATGGTATGCATCAAACATAGTAACATTAAATTATATTAATACTCCAGAATTAATTGTGAGTTGGGCAAAATTTGCTTGTTTTGTATGCACCCAATAAAAACCTAACCCAGTGTAGCAGGGACCGAGTTGCTAGAAACCTTTGGGGGATAAAGTTTGTGTGATATGCACATGTTATTGTGCATATCACACAAATATAATATTATTGTTGGCATTTCGATGACGTCACCATGTTCACTCAATCGTAGTACAACCTTCTTGTAAAATTGGCAAAATGGGAAGCAAATTATGGAAATGATATATTTTGGAGACCATGGCCCAGTGCCCCCCTGGCTACGCCCATGGTGTTATGGCAGTTGCATAGTACAGTAATATCCCGGTTAAGTTCGCACCCTTTTGAATTCGCAAAAAATTATCAAAAATTTTAGATGCAACTTTTTCAACAATGTATTGGTTTTTACAGGAAATCAAATATGACAACTTGTCATAAAAAAGTTCAACGATAACATTATGTTGCTAAAGTTCACAATTTAAACAAGTCATGAATCGTCACCTAATGCATACTATGCTCCTCTTTGCGTTTTGCTTCCAACCTGCCTTAATTTCCGCAAAAAGTATTCGAAGGAATTTTTTCAGTTCGTTATAATCATTTCCTGCTTGAGCTTACACATCAAGGCACAACAACTGATCCCTAACTTTAAGGACTTTATTGTATATATGCTCAAACCCACAAAAGACATTGTTCTCCGTTGGCCCTGGACTATATGTGCGCAATCTTCAGCAACTGTATAATCATTCTCTTTTTTATTATCGTTTGTTGCTTGCACCGTTTCCAACACTTCATTGACATCATCACGTCGTACTGTCGTGCGATGCCTCGTTTACTTGGAGGTTTTGGCTCACTCATCTTAGAGATTACTTCCAATCTCTGCGACTCAATCAAACATTTGGCCTTGCCTGACATTATCAGTGAATAATATAATGTAAGTGAATCACCGGTATACAAGATTATTGGGGACTTGAAGTTTGTAACAGATTTGGGGTTTTTTTTGGGAGGGGGTGAGTCAAAAAATTGCATCCTTTTTTGTCCATCTGGTCAGGATTAGCCGCTACAGAGCATAGGTTTTGCAGTTTTTCGCAAAACATTGAAAAATCTCACCAAAAGTTAACTCACACCATTTTTAACTTGAAAACAGATCTTGTACCAACTAGTTGTGCTTTTTAAATGCTGAAATGCTTTATCAGTTGTTGTTGAACTGCATAGGCCCATAGGGGGTGGGTTAGTAGCAGCCTATTGATAAGTGTTAACTACATTAAAATCCTATGTTAGAATAGACTGTGCCTGGTACCGTAGTTGATGAGCATGACTGGATGATTTGCGGTGAATTAGAAGAATTTGTGCATATTGGTCGGGAAAAAAAAGTGGATGCACAAACTTTCCGTGTTTCTTGTGTCTGTGAGACAGCAGGACTCACCAAGAGCATTGGACTACCGAAACTTGGCCAAAGAGAGAAGGATTTGAGATTGGGGAAAGAAATATTATAGGCCTACACTTTCCTTTGGTTTATCCAAACTAGGTGCTACTTCATCCTCTCTATGTCAAATTAAGGTTGATGAAACCGTTTTTAAACAGGGAAAGTAACTGCTTTGCATATTTGTGTGAAACGTTCCCTGCACTGAGCACTGAAAAGTTGAGGACAAGAATTTCTGATGGCCCTTAGATACGACGTTTAATACAGGACAAATATTTTCCACTCACCATGACAACCCTGGAAAAAATGCTTGGCGGTCCTTTACAGCAATTGTCGAAAACTTCCTCAGAAATTTAAAAGCTCTCAACTATCACGACCTTTTAAAACAGCTGTTAAATTCTTACGAACAATTAGGGTGCAATATGAGTGTGAAGGTTCATTTTCTTCATAGTCATGTGAACTATTTTTGTGGAAACTTAGAAGCATGAAGGAAGAGCAAGGAGAGTCCTTCCACCAA
>JGI24022J15233_10011141_pt1 | contig 10240 bp, 4 predicted proteins | sample Ectturendosymbi2_FD_15233 | JGI IMG/M metagenome (IMG submission 15233)
ATGAGGTGTTAAATTTAGACAACTCAAGTTGCATTGCCTGAACCACTTTCGGCGATAGTGCAAGTTGTCGTACGTAGCCTATAGCCTGACGCTTTTTTGGTTGATTTTGAAATGGAGGTTTTCAGAATGCACCGTACGTTTTTGTATTTTTAAAACGTACAATACAGGGTGGGTCAAAAGTAGACGTGCTCTTGATTGCTTTTTTACATCTACGGCTGAAATTTTGCAAGGGTATTGACAAATACTGGATCGTTCCGGTAAGAAAATTATTCTACTTTCTCCACTGAGTACAACTAAACCTTGGATTGAAACGTGGTCTTTGATATTGCTTAAAAATATTTTAAAGCCCAAAATGAAGTGAAAGTTCAACCACAAACCTGTTGCAAAACGTAAAAAGATTGAGAATAGCCGTTTAGGCTAAGTCAGTGGTTTTCAACCTTTAGAAAGACGGTTTGCACTCTTTAATTCAACGAAAATTTCATCCGCACAACCAACACTAGTGTTGGTGTATAATAGCCGTAAAGTCGGATTAGACTCTAAAGAACGATGAAGAAATTTTGTTTAAATAACCAAAATAACGAATACCTACTGCAAAATAATAAGCACAAAAATGTACACAGAACATCACTATTTATTTATTAAGTATGCAATTATATTAATGGTTAGGTGTTGCCGATCACTTATTGCAGTTGTAGACCTTCGCCCCGACGCTCCTCACATTAGGTCGTCTAGTGTCAAGGGCCCATCCAGCATGTAAGTTTAGGGGGGCCGATTTCAGTAATATTTGGCAGTCAAGTCTTATGACGGGTTCACTTCTGTAAAAGAGAAGTATACTTCAAAAAATATTGCTGTGACAAAACAACAGTTGGCAAAATGGCATGATATCGCGAATGCTGTTTTTCGAATTGTACAAAATCACGGTGAGTAAAGTTACGTTCGTAGATTTTAGGGGGGCGATTGCCCCAATCCCCCCTCCTGGATCCGCCCCTGTCTAGTGTCCCACTGAGAAAACAACTCCTCTTTCCTGTTTTGATACCAATGAATTACCAGAGAACTTAACCCTTTATCGGCCAAGTAGGTGGTTGGATTTCGTGCAAGAACTTCGAGCGCTTGGATTTCTAGGCAGAACCGTCGCCAGAAGGTCTTGAATAGGGGTCTTTATGTTTGTGCGGGGGGCTTGACACTCTGAAATTTGGCAATGACACTGATTTATAGTGTTTCACATTTCAATTTGGGGCGCTTGGGGCTAAGCCTACCAAAGTCCTCCGTGTCAACGGGTCTGTTTCGAGGTCTTTGCAAAGGCCATCGAGGGCTCTTACCCAGAGTTCAGCGTGTTTTATACGGCTAATAAAGGGATAATGGCATAAGTCGTCTTTTAGATTTGAACCCAAATGCTTCGGTGGGTTCTGTTCGCCGAAAATATTAAAATCCATAGCTTTGATTGCAAATTTTTAGCCTGCTGTCTGGGATAGTAAGCTTTAAAATCATCAATCAGCCTGTATATATGGGAGCTGGCTATTTCGGTGATACTCTGCTCCAAATTATATTTCTTCCCACTTACACGTGGACATGATCGAACGTCTGTAGGGTCTTCAAACTCATCAGGTTGTTATTGTACATTTCTTCTTCGAAATTTTGAACTTCATGCTTGAACAATGTGATTTTGGAGGTCGCTTCGAATATGTAAATTCCATAACTTTAAGATTGAGTTTCAGTTAGTTAAATATGTTACCAGAATGACTAGTCCAGCAAGCCAAAACATGCAGCGAAGAAAGAGAACTTTATGTTCTTTTCGTCGATCAAAATCCCAGTCGCAAGTTCCACACTATCTCCATTACTCTTTCACAAGAGTTCCACCACACTTCAGAATGATAAAGAAGATGCCCATCGCCTCCCATTTCTATGACAAGTTCATCAAACTCGCAACTTTTTAGGACTGTTCAGCGTTGCATTCACAATTTTGATAACATCGGCTATAGTTGGCTATAGTTGGTAATTTTCTTTTTCATTTCCTAGCTTCTTGTCCTCCAATGCTTCACGACACATTGGATACTCGCAATCTCTGGTGCGACTTGCTTTATGAGCGTAACAACACCATTTCGAATGCGACCAAAACCTTGCCCCACTTATGGACAAAGTTTTGCATTTCAACCACGTCACAGCGTATTCTGAAAAGTTATCGGCCAATTTTTCTGAAAAGTTGTCGGCCCCCGTGATATCGGTAATGGCAGTTTTTGCACTTAGGTTCAGTGGCGATTCTAAGGGTGGGGCCGGGGTGGGCCATGGCCCCCCCAGATTTTCGGCTGGCCCCCTCAGTTTTGTGCTTGATTTCACGATCAAGTTTGTTTGATTGACATATAGGCTACAGACAGCGGCGTACGCAGAAAATTTTATTGGGGGGGTTTCATTCAGTGGCATACGGTGGTCATTTGTATTTGGTGTGCGCTGTTTGTGACGTCACAATTTGACGTCATATTCATGTTTTCAAGCGAAAGTTGTTAACATAATAGGCCTTTTCTTCTTCACGCACTCCCCTTATTTTTGTAAAAAAAACAAGCCCTATACACTCCCCTTATAATAAAGCTTTTGTAAAATATCAAGCTCAAAGGGGGGGTTAACCCCAACCACCACCCCCTTGTGTACGCCCTTGGCTACAATAGATAACTTTCATCAGCAAAATTTTAATTGAAACCCTCTTGCCTGCATTCAATATTTTCCAAATGCATGATAAGCTGGGTTGTTGGTTTTGACGGCCGGACGATGGGGGATGTTAATGACGACACATAGCAGTGCTTGGTCGGATCCTGCGTAAAATTTAGTCGATCGTGGTGGTGAAAGGCTCAGATCGAAGCTAATAAACGGTTGTAGAAGTAGAAAGATTGATCTATCGTGCATTTCAGTGTGAGGTAGAACTGGATTATATTTCTGTCAGCAGATTGTTGCTTGTCCCAGTAGCAAAATAAGAATTGGGGTCAGTTAATTTATCCGGATTTATCCTGACTGTAGGCGTGCGTTCTGCTGCCTTGTGCATATGACTTCGAAGCATCAAACGCAACCGGTTCGTGACCAGTTTTAGGTCAACCTACACATGCCCTGCAACCTCATAAAACTTTGTAATGACTTTTTGTAGTGGTTTAGGAGCAGGCCCGTAACTAGGGGGAGAAGTCCCCAGGAAAACTTTTTTCGCCTCCCTTGAAAAATGTGTTGGACATACTGTAGTTTAGAACCATCGAACGTAATTTAAAAAATTTGGGCCCCTTCAGAAAACCCTTCGCCCAACCTAGTTTCCCAAGCTGATTACGGGCATGTTTGGGAGCAATTCTTTCCGGGATTTCAGCTCTTTGTTTGACCCGAAAGGTCAAACATTTCTATCAGGAGAACACTTGAAAGAATTCGCAAATGCATATTGAATTTGCTAAAATGATTTAACACATGACACACTTCTGGCAAAGAATTTGCTTCGGAAAGAGTCGCGCCTGCCCACATCCCTCGAACAATTAATTTATTTCATTTATAGCTCCTTTCAAAGTTACGTTTGATTGTTTATACAAGTTGTTACCAATAGCAATAACTCTTCCCGTCACTAGCGCTTCATGCGAGAGTTTTTCAAAAATGAAATTAGCGAAAACATTTCTCAGAAATTCCATGACCAGTGAAAGATTGAGTAGCAATGCTCTATTTTCAATTGAAAGAGTACGAGCTGAAAATTAGATTTTGATGGCTTCGTTGATGAATTGGACAGTCGACGTGATAGGATTAAGTTACACGGAGTTGCTATGAAATTCTGACATTTACCGTGCAGTGATTTGTGTGAGAAACGTATTGCTCATTGTCTATTTGCTTCTTTTGGTTTGTTTGAGGTGGTGCGTGTTTCGCTTTAAGCCTTATGCCAAGATGGTCATAAATCAGTGGTTCTCAATCCTTTTTGGCCCATAGACCATTTTTTTTAAAGTATCTGAATGGGCCACTTTGCTATTCTGACACCTCACAACTAGTCGAAACTTGCGCGTAGGTCAGTGAACGTTTTATCAAAGATTTATGAAACTGTCTGTGGATACCACCTGGACCCCGTTGGGAATCACTGTTATAAATTAACGCAGGGTTTTAAAAGTCAGCTTTTGGGGATCAGTCAGAGAAAAATTTATTGTGAATATTAAAATGAACGACTTTGTTAGGAATATCTGCTGAGCAAGTTTTATGCCTACTGTTACATCTTGCTATCAGATAAACGCCGATACATACATTCCTATCTGCGGCGCGGCTTTGCTAGTTTAGGTGCCACTGGTTGACTGGTGCCGAAACCTCGCTGTTGTTGACTGCATAGCCATAGTGCTTTGAAAGGTCCTTACGCCACCCACGCTGCACATCATTTTACACTTGTGATAGTAGTTGCATAACATTGCTATTGTTACCTAACAAAGTGCTCGCAAGCTACCACAAAAACGGATTTGTCAGTGTCACTAACCTGTGGTCAGATGGCTGGTTTATTTTTAAAAAAAACTTGCTTTGCGGTAAGAACAGTTTGACCAAAATAATTGGCTATCACCAGCCTACTTGTCTCTGTGTCAGGATAGCGTTCGTCGTTGGAACCATTGCGCTTTCATGTGAACTGTTGTCACTTTTGTGCAGATGTTTTCGTTCATGTGGGGCCAGCACGATTTTGTACAGCAGGCCTGTACAACATACGACCCGCAAAAGCTTTTCATACGGCCCGCGAGAGCTTTCTCAATTGTAGAAAATGTTGCAAAAGCTCGAACTCGAATAAGCAATTGTCGTTCCAGGAATTCTTCCATACTGCAACCAGAACCATCACCAGAAAGTTTTCAATAGGGGAGCTTTGCAGTTCTGCGGGGGGGCTTTACGTTTGCTTGGGGAGGCTTGACATTATAAAATTAACCAAAACTCCACTTATTTATAGTGTATCACGTTTCAATTTGGGGGGGCTTAGAGCTTTGTTTGGGGGAGTTAAGCCCACCAAAACCACCCGTGGCGACGGGACAGACTACAACTGAATCTACACATCAAAATGAAATAGACATTTGCCGCCAGCGGCAAAAATTTATGTTGATAATTTGGACCTTCGAGCTTTCTGAGTTGTGCAGGCGTGGTGTACAGGAAATGGTGTTTCGTTTTACATGTGTAGAGTGTAGTTCTGTGGAAGTTGCATGTTTAACACAGGAAATTCGACATAGCACTGCAAGTGTGCGATTGCCTCTAGTGGTGCTTAGGTGTCTCCAGTGAATAATAACGTTCGGTCATATTTAACGATATTCAGTCCCGTCGCCACGAGAGGGGCTTTGCTGGGCTTAGCACTCCCAAAAAAAGCTACAAGCCTCCCTAAATTGAACTATGAAGCACTGTAAATCAGTGCAGTTTTTGTCAATTTATAGAATGTCAAGCACCTCTGCGCAAACGTAAAGCCCGTCTATTGAAGACTTTCTGATGACGTTTCTGACGATAGTCACAAGCCTATGTTGGGTTTGATAGCTTTAATCATAGCAACTTAATCTTCATTACAGCGAAAAGTCACCATGCAGGAGAGACATTTATGTTTGCCCCCCTACTTTTTTCCCTGGACCCGCAGTGGCTCCCCACACTTTTTTATTTCTAGAATCGCCACTGCTTAGGTTACAGCCAATGGTTCCTCCATGAATTTCTCGTGCTGCTATTTCCATGCATGGTTTCATAGCGCTTTCTGCCAGAGTAAATGACTTCTTTGCGAACATATGGTCATGAGCTATTAATGATGAAAATACGAGCCGCTGATCAGAAGGTGGCAACATGAATTGCTAACTTATCGCTAATGACCATGTTTGAAGAATGAAGCCGACTTTGTTTTGAGTTCTGGATATTTAGGAATGGTGCATTTGCTATTTACCATACTAACCCTGACTGGGATTAAGTAGGTAAAACTAAGCCGATTTAAATAATATTCGCCTAAAAATAGAAGATAATGATTGACTGATTCCTGATTATTGGATGCTCATCGTCGTGACACTACAGTGTCCTCCAGCGCTAGCAGTGACAACTGACGGCCGTAACGGGGCCGTGGACGAGCCCTCCCGGCAAGATAAATGCAAAAACCAGGCCCCCATTAGAAGACATTTTGATATTTAGTATTATTTTGGTTCCCAGTAGGTGGTTGTTTTTTGCATTTTCTGAGTGTTTTCGTTTTTTTTTTTTTTATCTTGTATCCACATCCACGAGATCTAGATTCACTTTGAATAAGATGCAAGGGCTGACGATATGTAGTGTTATGTGTAATTGATTCCCTAGTAAAAATTTGCGACAGACTCCTTGCCTGTTTCACCTGTGGAGTAAAGCCACTTGACGCCGGATTCACTGTCATTTCTCAAACGTCTTTTTGAGTGTTCGCTAGTGGTCCCCCTAAGGTGGCCAGTAGGCCCCTTTCTGCTAAATTTTGCTCCACCCTGTCTGAAACATGTAGCTACGCTGCTGAGAAGCAGACTCGTAAACAGCTTGGGACACCAGGAGTGGCGCAGAGTTTTCTGAGAGTGGCCCAAATTTTTGAACTATGTCTAACAGTTTTAAAAGATGTCCAACACATTTTTTCAAGGATGGCAAAATCCCCCCCCTATTTATGGGCCTGCTGAGCAGTAGAAATCAGCAGCGTACTCGTGGCTCAGCAAACAGATTGAATAGATGCGCTGGTCTTGTGCAACTGGAGGAGCAACAAACATTTGATATCAATTCAGTTTTGCCTTGCAGCTGCACATCTTTTGTTTCCATCGTGAAGTAACAATAGAATAAGCAGATAAAACAGCTATGTCCAACCCAAATGGCTTGCTGAGCCAAAAGATATGTCACTATCTTAACCAGGGCCGCACATTGAATAGCTTACTTTGATCTTAGCAAACTAAATTTAACTAAAGCTAAAGTCGTGAAAGCGTTCGAATCCTAACTGCAATGGTAACAGAGTGATAAAGTGGCACTGAGGACCATCTGCAACTAAAATGTCAAATTCAACATTATCAAAATAAGGACAAGTTGTCATGCAGGATACTTTTACTACAGCGAAAACGTAAACTGGGCTGCACAAAACCTTTGACTGGGCGGCATGCGGACCGCGAGCCGCGGGTCGGACATAGCTGATACAGAAAGCTTCGTAGCAGCTTTCGGTAACTTCTAATGCATTTCTCTGTTGAGGTGTTCAACGTATCGAAATATGAGCGCAATGTCTGCCACTTTTTCGTTGTGGGGGGTACCGTATTTTGTAAAAAAGCAAGACGGCGATTAAACAAAGAGAGGATTGTTTAAACTACGTTTACAGCAACAAATCAGGGCTTTCACATCCGCACTCGTCCGCAGCGTGTTTGTCATCCGCACCGCACGTTTTTCTCAACCGCACTCGTGCGTACCGTCGCACAGGTCGAAAAGCACTGGGCTAAGCAGGGATGTGGAAGCGGAAGCTGGAAGCTGTAGCGGTCCTGTTCCTGTGGAAACGGAAGCGCAAAAATTCTACCGCTTCCACATAGGTCAGGGATTCCCAAACTTACTCTGCCAATGTACCCCTTCAGCATTTCGATAGATGAGCATGTACCCCTAAAATTTCTTATGACAAAAAGGCTGAGGAGAATAAAAAAACCTATTTGCCAACAAGCATACAATCATTTTTCAACAATAATGTTTATCATGGGCGTCCACAGGGGGGAAAAACGAGCATTTTCCCCCTTGGAAATTCGGACCAAGAATCAAAAGTTTCTAGAAAATATGAAGTCAGCTTTTTAATTCCGATTCATTGATTTAATTTTTGCATTGACGATTTTTTGCCGCTGTGACACTCACACCGCACAAGAGCCATAGGCAGGTTGCTAAACTTACGACGAATTATTCTATCGTTGTCTCTATTGTGTAACAACAACATGGCAACAAGTCTTCAAAGATTCAGTTTAAGTAATTGTAGGTGTTTACCCGCTTGTGGCCGCTGAATGTAGACATCTGTGGCAGGTAATGCAGCGAGACAGTGACCGCAGATAGCAGAAAGGCACGTAGTTTTACACTGTGTCAAAAAAGCATGGGTGAATCTGTAGCAATGGTTCCACAAGTTTGAAAAATCCACTGTTAGTGGGAGGCTTTGAGTGTGAACTTGGGTTTATTTTTTAAGTCATAGACCAAATTTTTTTAAATACCCAAAAAAATGTATCCATTCAGTTATAAAGCCTGAACAGATGGGCTGGTGAACATTGCTACGACGAGTTTTAATGCGATGGAACAAATGACCGAAATGTCTCAGCGAAGAAATTACAGGTGTCGTCAATTTGCCTTGAGTGAACAGCTTAATCAAGCCACGCTTATGCAGGCTTCTGTTCACACAGTATGAAACTACGTGATTTGTTGGAATACGTCTATGCAGATTTGTGGGAATACATCTTAATCGTTAAGGGTTATTTCTGACTTCTGAGTGAGTACTGAGTGCAAAGCTACATTTGCCTGTGGCGACTTTTCATACTTCATCTGCTAATTTTTTTAAGCCTGCATGATATTCTAACTTCAATGACTTGTCCAATAGTCGTGTCAGCATACTGGTCTACTTGTCTGGTTTGTGTATGGTGACTATGAGCATTCCCCAAGAAGAAATTAAAAAAATCAAAGACAAGCAAGGTTTTATTTAAAGAATGATTGATCTCTTCGGACGAGATCTCAGACGCTTGCAGCTCTTGTTTCAAAGTGACTCTAACAAGTCTTGTTAGGTACAACAAAATCGCAGGGGAAAGTTGGGTACAGTCGAGACTCTTTTGCATTTTCGACCACTGCTACTTTATTTCAAGTCCAAACAAGCTCAAAATTTGTCACACAATAAAGCAACTCTATATCCAAAATATCATACGAAAGCATGAAAACAACGCCCTTCAGAAAAATTTTTACAATCCATTTAAGAAGGGTAGTTTTTCTGCCAAGTGTGCCCCATGCCCGGGGCACACTCGACATGAGCATGGGGTACACCTGACCGGTCAAGGAAAAGTTGGGTTGGATGGATGCATTGCATAATGTTCACGTGATATCCCACGTAAAATAGGCACTTTCTGACTTCCTCTCATCGTTTTTCACATTCTAATTACCCACTATCACTGCATGGCAAAACAAATTTGTATGGTTACCAAACATCAAATGAAACCAATACAGTCGGCAGAAATTCATGCCTTACAATACAAATATAATGTGACTCTGAGCACATAATAAACCTAAATATGCTCATAGATTAGAATCATTCTGTGCTGCATTCCAGTATAAACCCTCAAGCTTTACCTTGTTTAGACTGACCGAATGGCAATGTGTTGAGTATGCCCCATTTTTTTGTCAGATGTGCCCCATGCATATCTAAAAAATAAAATGATGAAGTACCAACTCAACATGAAAAGAATTTAAAATCTGGCATTATCAAATAATGTTGCGCTGCCCTGACTACAACGTCACAAAAACTCAAATTAGAAGATGTTGATTAACGTGGGCAAAACCCAAATCTAAATGCGATTTAATAAATTACTTTTGGGTAGCAAAAACACAACTTGCTCTGTAACAACGGCTGCCTATCAACGAAAAATTCACTTTAGTCCTACGGCTGTTATGAGACTAAATCACCATGGAAACTTTAAAGCGCAACGTTTTCAACTTTTTGAATAAATAAAAAAAGACGACTGTGCCCCTAGTCCTACTGTGCCCCACCTTCCCCATTTGTAGTTTCGTTAGTCATAATGTCAATACTTCTGTGAAAAAAGTACCCTGTTTGAAAACCTGCAGATAGCCTTTGGTGAAAATTATCATAATATACCTGGCTATGGCTGCCAACACAGCGCATTTTTTTGCGACTGTTGCCATAACATAGGACATTTTCTCTGTGGTGTAGAAGGGGTTAAGTGTTTTGTGAACATCCATTTGTATTGCATCTATAGCAACCTAAAAAGGATAAGGTAAAGGCCGACGTTGTCTCCCCTGGAAAAATTATTAGACGCCCTTTGTGTTCACTGATAAACGTACAAATAATTGGAAACGAATAGCATACAAACATAGTTTTCCCCTCCATTGCTAACTTTCAATGTACCCCTAGGGATATATGCACCCCAGTTTGGGAAATCCTCACATAGGTTATTTGACTTGAAGAGTAATTTGGCGAAAAAGTGTTGTCCATTTCCCGATGTGGATTAAACGGTGAAGTTGCACTATAAGTCTGAATGAACGTGCGATATCAGTAGCGCGAGAGAACGAGAAAAAGCATAACTAG
>JGI24022J15233_10011142_pt1 | contig 10240 bp, 8 predicted proteins | sample Ectturendosymbi2_FD_15233 | JGI IMG/M metagenome (IMG submission 15233)
ATCGTCCCATCGTCGCAGGCATCCAACCTGCTGAGCTTCGTCGCAAAGAGCCACACTGTCTCAGGCACGCGCCCCATAGAGCCTAGACATCTGTTCCACTCATCGTTCACCTGTCCATCGAGTGGATATGCACGCATCTCAAATCAAGACACCCATTTGTACCCGTAGCACAACAACTCATCAGGTCATCTGACTACAATAACAGAAATGTGGTGCGCTAAGCGGATTAACCGCCTTCGCACCGGATTCGGAGGTTTAGGTTCCTGTTTGCACGAACGGAGTATGGCTGCTTCCGCGACTTGTGGGTGGCGCAGAAGATCAAACCGTTGACCATATTGCTTGCTTCTAATGTCCAATCCGTCGACCTCGCCGTAGATTGCACGGCCTGACAGTTTTGGATAATGAGAAAATCCACTGACTGCTCAACACGTGCCCCGAGATCTAGTGCAGCCAAGCAGTGGATTGAGAAAACTGGCTCAAACGATGAAGATGAAGCAGCTTGTGCTTGCGTACTCAGTGGCGATTCTAGAACTTACAAAGTGAGGAAAACACTGTGGGGCCAAGGAAAAAGTAGGGGGCTAACATAAATATTTATCTTGCATTGTGATTTTTCGTTGTTTTGACGATTGAGTTACTATGATTTGTGTTATCAAACCCAGCATAAGCTCATGAATATCGTTGAGTATGAACTAGCGTTTTTATTCACTAGAGACCCCTGAACGCCACTGTAGAAACTATCACACAAGTGTACTGCTATGCCCAGGGCAGCTTTAACAACGGTACCAAATATAGCAATTGCTACGGGCCCGCCCGTTTGGGGACCCAGCGGCCGTTTGTGTGAAATTTGGTCTTTGTGATATGCAATGGTGGACGTTAGAACTAAGGTGCCCCAAGAAAATTCTCAAATAAGGGGCCCTATATTCTAAACATGCTATACAGAAACTTTGTTCGTTGAAACCAAGGTAAATTTTTCATTTTGTCTGGGAATTTGCTTCGATGTGTAAATACATTTTACATGGTAAATTGTTTGAAGTCATTTGGTTTTGAATTGTTCATTGTCTGCACATTCAAATTGTTGAGGGCCACTTGCGGCATATTTGCACAAAAATTTTGCTTTATTTTGACAAACATATGACTTGCTTCAGAGCTTATTAAATGTGGATCAAGTCTGATTAATGAACTATCAAAACAATGCAAAACCTAAGTGCAAAACTCACAATAGGGGGCCCTCGCAGCATATCTGAAAAAGGATGTGCAGGGTGACCGTGTTGTTCGCCTCCCCTGATATCCGTCCCCGCTTATACATATTTTGCAAATGTGGACAATGATTTACGCACGTATTTATCTCCCATATTGACCAACCGTAGTGGCGAACATTCATTTTCTAATATTACGATTGTAGAATGAACAAAGGAGCAACATTAGACAAAACAAACAGAAGAGACTGATTCTTAAGAGAAATTCAATCGTAAGCAGTGAGTTCTTTGCCTTTGACAATCAACTTCGACACATATTGAGACTACACTGTCTGTAGATATAGCAATGACCAAAAATTTTGATGAACCCAGAAGCATTATTTACTCTCTCTGTAATTTACTTGTCAGTTGTACAGTAATATATTACTTCTTGGCAAAAAGATACGTTTAAACGTCGTTGGCAAAAAAGAGATGCCCACAATGTCCACCAGTTGCTATTTAGGACCAAGAATTTCGAAATTCAATATGCCTAGTGGCACTCACATGGATGCCCAAAAGTTTATGATTTAACATTTGTTAACTTTTAAAGTGTATTTTTAACCTGTGGCCCCGCACTTTTCATATGCTGCAGCCAGGCGCTGCCTTAATCTGGCACTGGCTATGTCGATTATTCTGTTCTAATCATGCAACTTCCACCGCACTACACATGTGGAACGAAACACCATTTCCCGTGAACAATTGCGCCTGCCCCTGATGAATGAAAGCAGCCTCACGAAAGTGAATACAATTAACGTGAAATAATTCCATCTTGATACAGAGACAAGTAGGCTTTTGATTGCCAACTAGTTCCGTCAAAATATTCCTACTACGAAACACATAATAATAAGCCGTCTGCCAACGGATTGGTGACCACTGACTAATCCGTTTTCGTGGTAGCTGATGGACATTTTGTGATTGTGGTGTAATCACAACAATGTATCGCAACTACTATTAAGAGTGTAATGCCCATCTGCAGCGTGGACAGCTTGAGGACTATTCAATGCAGTGCGCAGTTAACAGCAGCAAGGTTTTGGCAGCAGTTGCACCTAAAGTATCATGGCACCGCCGCAGATAGGTGTGCATCGGCTTTTAGGGTGTGTACCTGATAGTAAGATATAACAGCAGACCTAAAACGTATTTTGCAGTATATTCCCAACAAAAACGTTCATTTTAATATTATCACTGTATTTTCCTCTGATCCTCAAACGCTGAATTTCAACCCTGCGTTGAACGCATTAACTCTGGAACATACTAGAACCAACACAGATTCAGACAAATGTCATACAGATCCTTGCAGAGCCTGCGTTAGAATTCATATCATCATCACCTCAATATGACTTAACCTTCGATTGTCATGTCGATTGTCAAATTCATCAACAAAATCATCTAAGTCTAATTTTCAACTCGTACCTTTAAACTGAAAGTAGATCAATCAATGTTACCCATTGTTTCAGTGATCATGGAAGTTCTGGGAATTGTTTTCACAAATTTCATTTTTGAAACATTTCTATCGCATGAGGCGCTCGTGGCGGCAAGACTTAGAGTTACCAATAACACTCAAATGCAGCATTTTAGGTAGGCCATAGCTACAAATGAAAAAAAATATTCGAGCGATATTGGCAGCTTCGACTCCTTCCGGAGCAAATCGCTGCTAAAATTATTCCATGTTTCAAATCGCTTTCACCCAATGAATACAATTTGCGAATCCTTTCAAGCTTAAAGAGGGGAAAGAATTGCTTCTGAATCATTACAGAAAAGCCGTACGAAATTCTAAGAGTTTGCAGGATATGTGTGGCTAGATTTGAAAGTGTAGTCACAAACCACTTATGTAAGATCTTTCGAAGTCACATACTGTAAACAAGGCAGCAGAACGCAATACTGCAGCCAAGATTAATTCGGATAAATTAACCGAAACCAATTCTTAATGCTTTCACAAACCTTTTACTACTGGAACAAGCAACAATCTGCTGAAAGTGATATGATCCAGTTCCATCTCACACACTGAAATAAACGAAAAATCAGTCTTCCCATTTCTGCGACTGTTTCTTAAATTTCGAAATTAATTTTTCAACACCATGACGGCGGTCCGACTAAATTCACGCGGATCCCGAGCAACTGCTGGTGTGTATCGTCCAAAATACTCTAGTTACACGACCGTGGCCGTCAAAAACAACAACACAGCTTATCATGCATTTAGAAAACATTGAATGCAGGTTAGAAGGTTTCTAAATTATCGTTTAAAATATTGCTGGCCGAAAGTTTTCTATTGTATATGTCAACCAAACGATTTTGAAAGGGAAAATATGACAAAAACTGGGGGAGACCAAAAAGGGGCCCAAGCAAAAATCTGGGAAGGACATGGCCCACCCAGACCCCCCTCAGAATCGCCAGTGTGCGTACTGTAGACAATCCCATATAAACCAACCTCCCTGTGCAGTTGTTTTTATGTGCTGAATATTGATTGAACTAATGACAAAACTTTAGGGATTTTCAACAAAACTTTCCTCCCCAATTCCTGAATGGAACAAATTTCCTCCTAGGAAGAAAAATTGCTTCTGTCACGTGCTTAGTGAGAGCGTTGCGTTGAAAGATTACATTGGTAGGATATATTTTTATCCACCGCACATATATGTCCAACTGGTTCAGTTGCGCCGTTGGCGGTACGTAGGTATGTCTGTTAAGAAAAACTCTTTGATAAGCCAAAGCAGTACAGTATTTTCAAAAGCTTCGACATGTGCCTACAAGATTCAGAATCGGAATTTTCGCTAGGTGCTACTGTAACTACTGCCTTATCTGCTGATTCAAGAAAAGCCTATTGCAACGTTGTTAATAATGCAATCATAGATAGATTCTTTGGTTTTGATTGTTGTGAAAAAATGAAAAAATTACAGAAAATTTGTCCGAATGAACATTGTTCGGAGCTATTAAACCACTTCGGCGAAAAGGAGGTGCGATACCGTTCAAAATATACCATGCTCACAACTTCAGCACCGGGAACTTATTTCTCTTTTTTCTCGTCAAAAGTGCCATGGAAAATTATTTTCACAATTTTACAAAACCTTGCTCTTGTTGCGTAACGTAATACGAGACTCGGCCAACTTTTTTCGCTTTTTAATTCTCACTTGAGGTGAAGCTATTGTGGCGTAGTGCATTTTCACGCGGAAAGCGTTCAGTAAAGCATTTTTCCTGTGCTTGTATTTTTACATTCCTCAATACTAGAAGGAATACAATCAAGCAGTTAGCCGGGGCATCACAAGACCTCTGCACGCCGCTGGACTAGACCAAGTTTACAGATCATGATGAGAGTTGCAAGCCAACGCTTCTCAAGAAGAGGCGGTTTTAGGCTTTGTTTCACCTATTTTATCTAAATGTTTCCCGGATCTTAAGAGGATCTCGTACAAGTGTTGACAAAGCAAACGTCGATCTTTATACATTTTAAATTATTGTAAACAAATTTGAGGTGTGGAAAGGGTGACACTACATTGGCCGGACCCGTCCTCCATTTTGCCTCGGTACGCCAGTGTGGGGTCCATCCTGGCTGACTAAATGCCTCACCGGGACATTTTGGTAGACTGACAGGGACGCAGGGACAAAGCCCTTAAAACCGGGACTGCACCGGCTAAAACGGGACGTATGGTAATCCTAGATTTGCGCAACCATCAAAGTGGTGCCCATGGCACGAGCCACCCAACATACACCACTGGATAGACATAAATGATCATTCAACATTCAATACGCAACCATCATTCAACATAACATCTTCCATCCCACAGAAGCATCTTCCAATTTGAAACGCTATGTTCACACTCCGACTGAAGCTTTGGTGCCCACACCGTACTCTGCCAGCAGAAAGCATGATACTGGAAGCGGCAGTATCATACAATCTCTGTGTTTTTCAAATATCTTTTGCCTCCACCACTGGCGGATCCAAGCAGTAAGGGGAGGGAGGGTGGTTTCAGTAACATTTGGTCAAATATCATAACGACTTCGTTACTGTTAAGAGATGAAGTATCTTCACAACAAGGCCGAGACAAAACAAAGGACAACAAAATGGATTTATATCGCGATTGCTGTTTTCCGATTTCTGCAACGCCATGGCGAATAAAATTACTTCAGAAGGTTTTAAGGGGAGGTGATCACCACAATCTACCTCCCTTAAATCCGCGCCTGGTCTCCACAATGCAGTTCTCTTCGCTTGACGTTTACTGCAGATCACACTCGCTCTGCGTGGTTTGGAAAGCAAGTGTTGGAATTGGCTTTCCACATTCGTGAATTTATTTTGTTCGTTCAGTCTACGGACGTTTCGTGGTTTATGGTTCTGTTTCTGCATATTTTTGCAATTTCAACGGCATACCTTATACAATTTTTGAATGTATGCATAAAAGCCATGTGAAATTTTTATAATTAGCATACGACACAAAAGGGAGAACTTCAAGCAACTTCAGCACGTTTGCGAAACAAAAGCTTTTTTAATGTGTTACGAATATCTTAGAGGGATTAAACGAGCGTTGTTTAAAACTCTTTATCAAGAAATGCAAAACTGTATCCATCTCAGACTGTAGACATCCTAAGCGTATGGTGCAAATTCATCCTGCTTCAAAACGTCCTTCAATGAAATGTTGGGAGGAAACAGAACGTCGCATCATTTTGTTCCAAACGTTTTTCGCTCGCGCATTGAAGGGTTGTGGAACTGAAGTGTCAACCTTAATCATTATTCTGATGCTGGTAGAAATGGAATTTTCATCTCCTTTGTAGTCCTTTCAATTTTAGTTGCATCATAGTGATAGCGAGTCGGCGGCAGTGGTAAAGTTTGGACGATCCAATTGTTGGGGGCAGGATACAGGAGAGAGATTTGGTTCCCATCTAGATTTTGAAATGTGACATTCTCTTAATACATTTTTATCGAATGAATGTCATTTTCTTGTTTTCGAGTGGGTGACAACGTGTTCAACAATTTACCCCCCTTGAAGAATGTTTTAGCCTACCGAGAAAAAAAGAGTTTTCTCACCCGGGACATTCTTGCGATGACTATGCTTATAGATGTTGCTAATTTGCAATAAGTAGGAAAGTTTATGGAGATCGCCTCCTTCACCTAGAGGTTTATTCCCCCGTGCACACTCACAATATACATTTTTGCTGCTAGCTTCTCCTGGAATTTGAATTATTTTAAGTGTTCCCTGCAGAAAAGTTGTACATTGAGCAAATGATTGTTTTAGTTAGCATGGACACATTAGCAAGCAGAAGTAGTCAGGGAATGGGGTCTGTAGCTCAGTTTTATATCTCCGTAGAATTACTCACTTTCTGTAAGGATATACATGGTTGTCAAATGTGTTTGCTTCCTTATGCAAGTGCATTGTTTCTGTCTTCGAGCATAGTCCCTGAACAAAAAGCAATTTTATTGATTTCCTCTGTTTATACAGGAGTTCTGCGTGGATTTTCATTTTTTCGGTTCCCATCCCGCACCGGGAAATTTTAAAACTGACGAGAACATCCATCCGCAGGATTTTAATGCAACACCTTGTTGGTCCTCCCAACACCAGAGTCTTTGCCATGAGCTCTGTAACGACATCCTTCTGAGCCGCCAAAACCTTGGTATTTAAACCCTTAAATACTATCATTTCGTTTTTGTCACGTTAATACAATCGTCGGGTCTGCCACACCCGTTTTTCAAAAATAAAATGTACCTTTTCCTTCAACCGCAGTTTATCACAAAAAATACACTGAAAATATCTCACAGAGCAATTTGAACACATATAAAATTACTTTACTCTAATATGTTACGATCTTTTATTTAAAGTTTGTAGACCAAATATAGCCAGGGTGTCAGGCATGCTTGAAATTCAATTGCTCATAAAAAAAAACTATGAACGTAAACAACTTCTCCTTTTGTATACTGCTAACACGACCATAGAAGCATGCCCTGAGTAAGTTTCAGCTTTTTACATTCGCTTACCCCATAAAACATATAGTGGGGTTATTCGCACCTCACCACCTCACACTAATACTACGGTGGTGTCTGCCAGATCCGAACTCGTGACGAAATCCCTTCTCTTGCAAAATCTGGAAGAGCGTGGATGACCAAAATCGCACCTATTACAAGTCACACAAAAAGATGTAGCTATTGAAGTGCTCTACTAGATTACTTCCTATTAGCGCTGTGTGCTACGGCGTCACGTTACCCAAAGCTACTATCGGGAGCATTCATTATCCAGGGATTAACACGTCGTTTCGAAAACCCAGGCGACGACCATTATCTCAGACACCTCTGTTTCAATTAGAAGATGTGGAAGCTAGCGTCCGGTATGCAACCTTCACGATTGGGGATGCATAGAGCCTAGACCAGTGGTTCATAACCTTTCCTTTAACACGCCTCCCTCAGATGATTGTCCTGCTTTTGAAGTCACCTTGACTTTCAGTAAGTAAATTGTACGGAACACCCTTCTATTCAAGCATTGCGTGTTGTAGAGAGCACTGAAAAAAAGTTGTGAAAAAGGGCGTTGAAAAATTTGTGAAGACAAGAAAACTGCCGAGCTCGTTCAATATGACAAAGAGGTCAGAAAAAATTCTAATATTCAGGCCTCAGTCAACAGGGATGAGAGGAAAAGCGTGGCGTTGCCCCTCAAATGACACATGGCACGTCGTCATCATCGAAAATCAAAACAAGGAATGGAAACCCCGGGAATTTTACAACAGCATGAGGATAAAATGCTAGTACAGGAACTTATTTTGAGAGCACCTTGACAGATCCTTGGCGAAGGGAAGGGTGCAGGATAACAAAAGTGCATTTTAAAAGTATTATGATCATGATGAAACGCAAATGAAAGACTTAAAATGAATGACATGAGTTGGAGTGATCCCCATTGGCGATTTATGGTTTTAAGTGATGACCTGACGGGATCTTTCAGTCCCGCGATCGCCAAATGTGTTGGCTGACGCACTTTTGCGTTTTTATGGCCTACTTTACGCTGCTCTGGATCCCAATCCAAGGAGCCAATTTTTTCCGTCAAATTTTTGTTCAAAACTAGACTATCATCAGAGTCCTTAGAGCCCTTGATTGGCTTTCCTGCATTTCTGCATTTGTGCACAATGGGGTTTTAGTGCCATCACCCTGGTTGCAAACATGGTAGAAAATGGGGTCTCAAAGCGCGGATGCTCGACTTGTTTTCAAAACAATTTTGAGCCAAAAAAAGGCTCATTGGATTGGTGCCCAGGGCCAGTTAAAGTGTGTCAAACATTCAAAAATATGCTCTCTTGGTGATGTCACCAAGAGAAAACACCACACCCAACTCAAATATTTTTTCTTCGAAACTAGAAGAGTTCCCGAATCCATGGATGGTTTGAACAGCGCTCTAGCCCAAACGGCTGACCAGTTATAGCTAGTTATAACGTTGCAAACCATCGCCGAAATTTTGGCAGATGAGGGACTTCAAAGGTTCTGAGAGCGTTACAGTGTGTTTAAATGCGCTATTGGTATGATTGCCTTTAGTGTTTCAACATTGAGCCTAGGTTTTTGCTTGCAATTTACAGGACTTCAGATGCGTAATTAACTCCAAATCGAATGCATCGTGCAAATCTTTGTGAGCATATTTAGCTGCGTTGCTCTTGTGATAATTTTTCACTTCCAAATGTGGATATGTGAACTCGCAATCCTCGCAGAGTTATGAAAGCACAAAACTACCAAGAAAATATTCACAAAACCTTACTCATTGATTGGGAATGGCTATTTTCCTTTCAATCGCTTGAACCGTGGTTGTACGTGTTAATTTTTCACTTTTTTCTAGGTTTCTCTTTGTATATACTGCACGGTTTAACTCCAAATCCTCATTTGTTGTGTTTTTGTTCCTTTACTTTGCACTGGTAACTTCAATAAAAAATATTTTTGTTTATTTTAGCCTATAATGATTGCTTTGTTAACAAAGCATGATATCGTAAAACGCACCAACAGTTTTCGAAAGATGTGGGATCCAGTTAAGGTGAAGTCTGAATGAAATGTTAGTACAAGATTTACTTGGTTAAAGATAACTAGTATTGTAAGAAACACATTGTGGCTGTCCGAATGATCTCCCACCTGGAGTGGCACACCAATACAGTAAGGATAAACTGTCTGTTGCGCTTCCAAATTAAGGTCATAAGTGCATTTCTTATCTTCTATTATTTTTTGGTCAAACTCACGCCCTGTTCCAATTACAGTACCGGTTAGTCAAAGAAAACAAACATCCAAAGTCCAAACACAGGTCTCAGATGGTACACGCAGTTCATAATTGATAGGAATAAATGCTCTAGCAGTTGATTGCATTTCTTGTTGTTAGCGCAGATAGGTGACGTATTCGACAATAAGGCAATTGGTGTGAGCAAATATAAATGTTTGATTAAGATACACATTAACACATATATTGCACGATTTGATTTTAATCATGTCTTCTAATATCTTCACCAAATTGTAATTTCATGTCGGTGAACCTTCATTATTTTGATAATGAGTCACCAAATGCAGCTGTCATTGCTGAATGCAATGCTCAATTTTAAATCGCATACTGTGCTTTCTTGTTCGGCCATTGGATGGCAAAAATTGGCTAACAAATGTACGACACAAACACCGTGAGAAATTAAAGCAATGCACGTAGAGATATTCGCCTTGTTTACACTTTAATAAAAGTGTATGTTATTGCTTTGATCATAATTTCAAGAACATCCTCGTTAAAATTAAAACATGAAGTCTTTTGAAACGCAGTATACGAAACAAATAATAAAATGGAAAATGGTAACATTTTTGCGTTTTCACAGAAATGACACAAAAATGCTCTGGATTCATTCTGAATAATCTCACCGGTTCCGTCGGGCTCCGCACGATTAATTAGAATGGATGAAGCGAAACCGACTAGATTCTTTATAAATCGACAACGTGATACAGCCCCTCCACAAAAATGACACGATACGTTTTGAAACTTCAGCGAAAACCACGAAAATGCTTCCAATCACAAGATACATGTACGATTTGTGATCAT
>JGI24022J15233_10011144_pt1 | contig 10239 bp, 6 predicted proteins | sample Ectturendosymbi2_FD_15233 | JGI IMG/M metagenome (IMG submission 15233)
CGTTTATTTGCAGCTGTCTGGCTTTCTGTGTCAGTTCCCGCACTTGACATGTCCCAGCGACAGGTCGAGCCTGAACGTGCAGTTGAATTGCCAGCAGTCAGCCATCTTCACATGGACGGAATACGAGGTTCCTCTCTTCATTCGGGTCCTTCTCAAAATTGTAAGTGAGATTTTGAGCAAATTGATGTCGTTCACTTTGAAAGATTTTGTGTTTTTCAACCGGGCCCGGTGCCCCATTCGAAAGTTTTCAGTTTATCATTAATACTGGCGTCAAGAAGCCTCGTAAAGCCCTCAACTCAATCGCAAGTGATTGTTAATTGGGCGTAAAGGAAAAAACGATTACAATAGCGTCAGGTTTTGTTGTGTTTTGGAAGAAAGTCAACCGCTCGCTCATGTGTGTCGGCGCATCCTGATCGGGTCGTGTAAGTTAGTTGCTGCAAGCCAGCTCGTATTAAATAAAGTATGTTTTTTCTTGCAATCCTTCGCTTATTTTCAACTTATGTAGTCGTGAATGTTAGTTAATTGCTAGACTACATCCGCTGCAAGGTCTTTCAAAAACGTTTCAACATTGCTCAGTAAATTTTTACTTGTTTGTACGGATCGTCCATCCTCTGTGAAAACTGCCACTGTTCGATACATGTTCCTTATCCAGATGGTAGCATGGTCGTACATGTAAGTTTAGGCCTGTCGCCAAGTGCTGCCAACGAAATGAAGCCTTAGAAAGCTTCACGCTGGCGAAGGCAAGCAACTGGTTTAATTGTACCTTGGTCCCACACCGTGGTTCCAGCACGACTGGCAAAGATTGTTGGGAGTGTCCAGGCGTTCCAAGAGCACCCAGGGTTGCTGTTCGAATACCGGGGTTGTCTCATCGCGAGTGTGATCTCTGCAGTTTGTGATTCTACGCGTCAGTTTCATTCCTGGAGGATGAACTTTCCTGCCACATTTTCCTGTTAACTTGCGCAGATGCATCAATTTGCATTGTCCTCGTGAATGTCGCCATTATCCACCTGCTTCCTCCCTGAACCACGAACGACACCCACTCGCTGCGTGTGTTTTGCACTGAGCTTGCGATGATGCAGGTTGTTGCTGATTTAGTCATGCTCTTCATTGTTGACATAACAAGGGCCTTGTCACGCCTGGCTCGTCTTCATTTTGCTTTTATTTCTTTTACCATCCAACTCGCCTTTAATGCCACGTCGTCTGGATGGAAGAATAATAGGTTCCACAGTTGATTATTTGATTTTGTTTGTTTCTTAGATACTTTGTCTGCAGCTGTTCGTCTTGTAACTAATACAAGTTTGCTGAAATACTTACATCAGCTGATGATGCGCGCGTCGAACGCTTTTGTTCACAGCTTGTTTTGTCATTGCAGTCGCCTGGTGTCGTCCTTGAACAATATTTTGTTAATTTCACGTCTAAACAAAGTTCGGTGACAAGCATTCTTGTAAGCATTCCAAATTTTTTTTGCAGATTGGCCTGGACAGACCCACCATCTTTCTTTATCCATTCCAGCTCCATTCACTTAGTTTTTCGGTCTTCAGTTCGTCGATCGCCCCGTTCGGGGGTTTCTTCGCCAGTGGTTTCAAACGAGCTTTCAAAATCAAGGTAGGGACATTGTTTTGTTGTCATGCCAACAACCCCGAGTTCATTTTCTTGGATCGACCGATGAAAACCAGCGTCAGTGATTCGGGATCACCTGAGCACCGCGTTTTGTCCACAAGGGCTTAGTTAATTTACCGCTCTGGCGTTTCGTTGGTTCATCGTAACCCGCCGAAGAAGGTAGATCCCCGACCATGAGAACCGAAACATGCAACTTCAATTTTCTGCTGCGCAGATCGTATGAAACGTCGCAAAATATAAAAATATTGTTTTGCTCCACAACCTCGGTAAGGTTCATATTATACCAGGGTTTTTCAACGAAGTTCTCTGGTTGACCAGTGGTTCTCTGGTTGACCAGTGGTTCTCTGGTTGACCAGTGGTTCTCTGATTGACCAGTGTTTCTCTGGTTGACCAGTGGTTCTCTGGTTGACCAGTGGTTCTCTGGTTGACCAGTGGTTCTCTGGTTGACCAGTGGTTCTCTGGTTGACCAGTGGTTCTCTGGTTGACCAGTGTTTCTCTGGTTGACTAGTGGTTCTCTGGTTGAACAGCGGTTCTCTGGTTGACCAGTGGTTCTCTGGTTGACCAGTGGTTCTCCCTTCTGACAGTGATTCCACCCTCAGGTTGCTTGTGCTCTGTGGCTTAGTATGAATGGCTGCAAGTTAACAATTAACTCAAGCATCGATTTTTCTCCGTGCTTCCTTCGTTCTTTGGAAAACAGTGAACGTAACTGAAAGATAGTAGTGTGAGGTTTGAACGGGAGCAGCACCTTCATTGCGCATACAAACCGTTGATGGGCAAACCGTGGCCTTCGATGCCGAAGAGATGGCCCTGAAAGGCCCAAAAAAGACGGTCTAGCGAGAAACAAGAGGTCCGCCCTGACCTGTCAAGCGAAATCTTTTGTATTTTTGGTGACAGCAATCGGCGGCAGGCCGAAGTCTTAAATTTGATTCTTGCCGGGGTGGTTGAGGTAAACGCTCTTGCCAAGGAGCGTTACGGCGATTCACTCAGTGACCGTGGATCGAACACCCAACCTTCCAATTGAGAGGATGACGCTCCACCACTGAGCTATAGCCGCGCTAAAACTTGTTGAGGGTAAATTTTCTGGAAAACTGGACTTAAAAAAACTTTTCAGTCGTTCGTTTTCAATTATGAAAAAAGATTTAAAGAGAGTTTTGCCCAATGTGTGATCTGATTCTATTTGAATAAGATTTTAGGGCTAAAGATGCGTAGTGTTTCGTGAAGTCTATTTCCTATAAAATAAATTTGCCGATGGATTCAGTTGTTTGCTATCTTTGTGGAGATTAGTTACTTGAATACAGTGCAGTCTAAGTTTAAATTTGACGTTTAAATAGCTCTTGGCACTAACTAATATACAATGCAAGTAACAAGCCATGTACACCAGGACTTCGGGGACATCATTCCAGGCCACGGCGGCTTGATGGACAGGTTCGATTGCCAATATTTAATGGCAACATTCGTCAACGTGTACTTGTCAACGTTTGTCAGGTTCGTTGGAGAACATTAAATAACTTGCCTGCTGCGACATATGCCATGTGTGCTTCGCTCATGAAACGTTTTGTTGGATTTGAACCGTGTTGGCGTAAAACACGGAATAGCTTATTTCTAGGACAACTAAATCTGTAGTTTTCTTCCACATATTCCTTAAGAACGTAATTTCTGTTTCTGTTGTGTGCTGACTGTTGAAAACTTCTGATTTGTTTATTGTTTCGGCGACCCTGGGTTGTTCTGTAAAATTTTTAAAATGGAACACAGGCTTTTACCAACTGTAGTTCATGGTGTTTTTTGTTATTTGCAGGTACAACTACCTGTTGATCTTTGGATATAACCATAATAAAAGCTTTGTCAAATGTAAAATAAGTTGTTGCATCATTTATGAAGTTATTGTTCACCAACTTTGACGTGCAAACATGTTTGCCTTGCCAACTCTGACGTGTAACCATGCTTGCGTTATCAACTCTGACGTGTAAACATGTTTGCGTTGTCAACTCTGACGTGTAAACATGCTTTCGTTATCAACTGTAACGTGTAAACATGCTTGCGTCAGGCTTCCATCACCACAGAAGCTCTTCCCAATCATCGCGTCCATGAACCCATCAGACCAACTCGCCCTCTTCTTCCAACTCAAAGGACACCTCGTGGAAAAGGTTGCAGATAGTTTGTTTTGTTGTAAATGGTTTTATAACTTGTCGGAAATAAGGTTCGGTAAACATCTCATACGTTGTGGCTGTTACCTGGCGATGAATTTTGTTTGACTGATGGATTGGAGATCCGCTTCCACCACGATCCAAATAATTATTATTCTTGTGTTACATTTTTATTTGAAATGTTTTATAATGCTTTGCATAGCACGTCTTTTCATCAAAAACCCACCTATGCAATGCTCACCATCAAATGGCTTTGCTTTCAAGTCACTTTTTCACTGCACTTACATCAGACATATTCCCCGGTTGTAAAGCGATGGCTGTAAAGTTTCCGTGTTTTCTTATTTTTTGTTATCCAAGTGACGTTGTTGCAAACCTTAACGGTAAAATTTCTGGATGAACTGACAAGGTTAAGTTTGCTGCAGTGCTACTCCATGTAATTCTTGTACGAAAACAAAAACACCTCCATTATTTCCTCGGACTTCTTTCCAATTTCCTGATGAATCGAAATCCTTGTTTTTCTGCAAAAAGCTTTTGTTTCAGTTCCGTCCTTGGTGATTATATAACGCATTGTTTCTGGTGCTTAGTAGCAAAGCCAGGTCAAACATCTGTTAAGAGAACCATTAATAGCAAGAGTATTTGGCTTTTCTGCTTTTGTCAGGTGTTTTAGTATTAAGGGAATTGGCACTAAACTGGAGTCTCAAACTCTTGCTCCAAAGGCCGAGTAAAGTAACCCGTGGGTCGCATTATGACGTTGACACCATTAACAATGACGGTACCTGAGCTTTACCAGGAACAGCTTTTACATCTTGTTCCTGCTGAAGTTGTGAGGTATGACCAAATCATTTCTGGCCGTCTCTACGTTCCTTTCAAAGGAACTTTTTCACTCGCTGGCCGAGCACTTTTAAACACTTGTGAATAAGATAAATAACTTATATCATAATTATTTAGATTCCCAGAAGGCATCGCGGGCCACGTATGACCTACGGGCCGCCTGTTTGAGACTTGTTAAGTTTGAAACGGGACTAAAAAACATTGTTTGTTTCAGGGTCTGGTTGCTGACCATTCAAAAGCTATTGAACCCTCCCCTTAGCAACAGGTCACATTCTACAACCTGCATGGAATGCAGCTTCCCTCCCATCTTCAGACTACAGTGTTTCGCGTTGCTCAAGCCCGTGTGTTCTGCTCACAACGATTCGGTCGCAGTAAAAAGGAAACTTGTACTTCGCAGGTGCACCACACGTGGTTGTTTGTGACGTGACACACTACGTTGTGGCGCGATACATGCCGATGTTGCTTTGCACAGATTTTACCGCTCTACATCTCATCTGGTGAAAATTACGTTTTATTCTTTAGGTTTTGAGGCAGAACCGTCGCCAGAAAATCTTCAGTTGGAGGCTTGACATTCTAAAATTTCACAAAAAACTCTACTGATTTACAATGTTTCATATTTCAATTTGGGGGACGTGGAGCTTTGTTTGGGGGGCTAAGCCCACCAGCCCCCATGGCGACGGGACTGTTTTGAGGTTTGTTTGTTTCCAGGGGCGTAACGAGGGGGCACAATTCTCCGGGCGTCGAAAAGTCCCAATAATGTCACAAGTACTTTCTTCAGTGCAGCACATTTGCTTCCGAAAGATCTCAGTTTCGAACATGGGGGCGTCAAACTCGCTTCTTGCCCCGGGCGCCATCTGACCTCGGTACGGCCCTGGCTGTTTCCGTTCTCGTTTGATCTGCGCGCCAGAAATTTGCGAAAAAATACGACAAAAATGTATTTTTCAAAGCAATTACTCTCGTGTTTTGACCAGTACCGCAAATAATTGATAATGATGTTAAAACGCTGTAAAGTTTGTGTTAATGGAAAGCGCGTGAAGTAAACGAACTCTATTCACATGTCCAGCCCGCTGTCGTCACCCTATATATGGACGTTATTCTGCGCCTGTATTTTGCACTGATAGTGCGCGGCGTTTGTGTGGAACAATGGATTTTTCAGATGAGGTGTAAGCAGGATGAGACTTTATTGCCATTCACAGCATTCAACCCCCGCCGTCAGACCTCAACGTTTCAAAAAATTCTGCATATGGAGGCATTGTGTTCCCGCGCTTCTTCCTAACCCGTTTTTTTCAGTTTTTCCGTCGCAAAAAAGGTGTCGCTTTCCGCGGTAGGTGTGCACTTGCAGTTACTTCGTCAGGGATAGTTGCAGACACTTTCACTGAGATTGGTTTTGTTCTTTTCAATGAAGCAACGACGGGTGACGTCACGGGAACCCAACACCCACTTTTATTCAGGCTGTTTTGTTTAAGCTGCTGTAGCATTGTTGCGTCACTTCTGACGAGTAGTAATCACACGCCATCAAAATATGCGAAAGGTTGCACCGTGCTCGCTTTTGTTACGTAACAAAAGGCGGGGCGAATATTCCATTATATTCGTGAAACAATGCAATTTGCGATTTAAAAAATACGCAATGCGATTGATGAGCAGAGAAATTCTTGCCCCGCCGTCAAGTTGTTAAAACGTAACTTTTAGAAATCATTCGCTATCGTGGAGTTTCTATTTTCAGCTCTTGTTGGCAAACGGCGTACATTTTATAAGACGAGCAAAAAGCCGTGAGCGACATTTTCTTCGATTTAAACTTATTCATCTGTTCCATATTTCGGGTATGTCGCCTTCACAATGTGTAACACTGTTAAAGAGTTCCTTAACTCATGATTGAAGGCCACCTGACCGGGAAATGGTGGTGATACGTCCCTGGGCCTGCCCGCTTCACGCACCACTGTGCAAATCGTGTTGATCACGTGTTTGAATGGTGGGTTCTCATTGGAACATCCACCTCGCTTGCTGGAGTGACCGAGAAGCTTTCATAAAAGGCCCGTTTTGATACTTGACTGTTGATATAATTTAAATGATGCGTTTTCACTGTACTGTAGTTACTGTTGTGTTTATTATTCTAATAAAATTGTTTATATATTAGACGTAGTAATATCTGCGAATTTATTAATGGTTCCAGTGCAGTTTCAACCATAACCGATACGAGTGTGCGTTTGCATTAATCTATTGCAGAGGTTCCCGACCTTTCTGACCATATACCCTTTCAGAATTTTGACAAATGAGAATGTACCTCTGAAATTTCTTACGGCGCAAGGCTGAGTAAAATAATAAATATCCACTGAATTTTTAATAGAACATTTAGATCTTCAGAATTATAACGGTGGACTTCCTTTTTATGTCTCAAAGTTTATATACTGCATTTGAAAAAAAACAAATAATGATTTGTGAAATAATATCCACTGTTATATGAATAAGTATTTGGAAATAAATAACATATACATATATTTTTCCCTTCTATTGCTAACCTTAAATGTACCCTTTCATATAATGTACCCTGGATTGGGAACTCCTGATCTGCTGTGACGCATGAATCAACGTGATTTGGGTGGGATTAGGAACAGAACCGTCACCACAAAGTCCTCAATAGGGGGATTTTACGTTTATGCAGGGGGGACTTGACATTGAAACTTTGGTAAAAACTCCACTGATTTATAGTGCTTCATGTTCAATTTGGGGGCCTGGGGACTAAGCCCAGAAAAGCCCCCTCCGACGGGACCGATAAGGAAACTGCGTAATTTGAGTGGTGTTTTTTATCAAGGGTATCTGACTTAAAGTTGTTGGAACTAAACCAGAAGAGGAGATCTGTTGCTACAGTGGGGGGTTCTTGCAATCAAATGGTACATAATCCTGTCCCTCGTCGCAGGTATTCAATAACCTGCGTAGAAATCAAATCACTGCAAACTTCTGGCGGCAGCGACCTGGAGCAGTTGATATCAGACTTATCCTAATTAATAGATTGAATCACTGTTATTACCGTACGGAAAATATTTGCATTCACAATAATCCATTATTTAAGTACACAGTATTAAATCAATGGACCGTTTGGAATGTCGCGTAAGTACCTGTATGCTTCTTTAAACAATATCCTGGTCATCCGAACGAGTACATCCGGCGCGGAAACACTGGAGGAATACACTGCACTCGGTTCAAACCCACATAAATTTTATGCACCTTCGTTTAATGCCTCATGTTGTCCGTGATATTTGTCTTGTCTGAATTTGCAACACTCGCGTGACGTATTTATTTCACATTTGCGTCATAACCACGTGACAATTGTCGATATTATTCCGCTTTGTTGTTTGCTTCCGGTATGACGTCACGGTGGGAAGTTTCTCGACTAAATGTGACGTCGATACTTCGGCAAACATGCACCAATCACGTGACTCCCTGCAATGTGGTGTTCGACGTAAACGGGATATGTTGAACTGCAGGGTAATTGCAGTCGTCCAACGAGATCCTGTGCTACTGAAAAAGCACGCAAGCCTGTGGCGTGTATCTTTATACAGCGATTTTACGCAGAATTACGGTTTCATTCGTGAGATGAATTGCTGTGTGAGGGCGCGGGCTGATTGTGTGGCGTTCCACTCAAACTACCTGGTTGAGTTCATTATTTTCTTACAATCTTTACTGACGAGTACGTTGAAAACTTCTTCCTTTGTTTTCCACACTTTGCGCAAGCTGTTGCAAAGCTGTGTAGCTGATTGTTCTGTAATAATGGAAGGGCGCTTAAGTGTTGATTACGTGATTGACGGGACAGCGATTCGCCCCGCATATGTTTCTATGACAACTAGGAATGGGATTTTTTACTCATATATTTATGTTTTCAAATGTGTCTTGGCATGTTGCACCAAACGGCCTGCTCCATCCAGATCGACATTTAACCTTTGGTTTATTCGTGTTCAAGCATATTGAAATGTTTGGTACATAGGTATACTGTTATGTGTTGATTACAAAATCTTTCCGTATTTTTATTTTCTTCGATTGCCTATTTATGTATTATACAACTTTTTTCGAGAAGCTATCACTTTAAAAGTCTTTGATTGCAATTAAATTTGACCCGAACTAGACTTGTACTCCACCCATCGCTCTGTCTGTCACAGTAATTATAATACGTTTGATGTGTGTTCATAAACTGTGCAAAGTATTAGTATGCGATATAATCATGTTATTATTGTCGTGTGTTATTATGGGCTGTGTTAGATGGCCGTAATAAACTGCGAGTATGCGAAAAATCGAATGAAATTAATGAAGAAAAAATAAATAATGCCATAAAATCAAACCGGGCTTTTCAATGAGACAGAATGCAAGCGGAATCATTTCGAGAACTTTTTACCATGAAGCGCTTGTCCGCCCAGGTGATATTTTTCAATAGCGATTCGACTGAAATGAATATCTTCGTCTGGAGAAAATCAGATGAAACAAACATTGTATGAAGCAATGAAACGTGCTTTGAAATCTTGGTACTCGTGCGTGAGGTTGGGTCGCTTTTGAAATGCTTTCAGTGATGGCGTGACTCGAGCCAGGAGTTTTGGTGATTCGACTCACATTTAATGATTCGAGTCAGTCATTTTTACAAAATCTCTAAACATCTGATTGACAAACGCAGTTTGTTTGCACACAAAAAAATGAGCTTTTTTGCTTCAATATTGACGCAAATTTTCTGTTTTGACTGTGTCTCCTAGTGGTGTTCAAGGATCAACAGTTCCACCTATCATTGAAGTAAAACTGAGACTGCTTTTCACTGAGGGGCCAGCAGGCAGGGCCGGATTTACCGATAGGCTTAAGCCTAGGGCCTCAAGATCCAAGGGGGCCTCCAGCAAACTATGGTACACATAGAGTCAATTACCTGTATATGATCAGTTCGACAATTATTACGAAAAGAGATGGGCTTTAAACCTCAAGCACAGGAACTTGTGCGTAATATTCAAAAGCATCTCATTGCACGCCTGATGTAGGCAGCCCCACATTTGCTAGGGCCGGCCCTGTAGAAGCGTGCTCATTTTCACACAGTTCCTACCAACATGTTGCTTCTTGCTTGAGATGAATCCTCCGTCTAAAAGTTTGGATTCCGAGCGGCAGAGAGCCTTGCATTTTTCTGAGAGAATTAAAATAAATAAATTTTTACTATATGAAAACGAAATATTGTAATTTTTCCTCATACAACTATTATTCTATATCATTTTTTGCATGGCCACAGTTCATTTCATTTGGATAATCCAGAACTGGTTGAAAAGGACATGATATCCAAATCCAAAAAATTTCCCGATATCTGGCAGGATGGGACTCCAAACCCATATCCTGTGCCCCACTAGTGTGTTGACTGTTGAATATAAATAGCCTCGGTCACAGGAAATTTCCACGCGTTATTTAGCTCAGACAGCTACATTCCAGGGTTAATGGGGTTAGACAAGGGGGACAGTGGCGATTCTACGGGGGGGAATGGAGGGGCCATGGCCCCCCAGTTTTTTTGGCTCGATGGAGTTTTGGGAAATGACTACCTGTTGCAGTAATCGGCTGCGAACTTCATGAGCGTTTGTGTTCCTTCTCCCTTGGTACGAATGGGAGTTACGCAGCTGTGCTTCGGTAATTGTGA
>JGI24022J15233_10011146_pt1 | contig 10238 bp, 4 predicted proteins | sample Ectturendosymbi2_FD_15233 | JGI IMG/M metagenome (IMG submission 15233)
AAAAGTTGTGATGTAAGTTAGCAAAAATATTTGACTAAGTAGTTAATTAAATAATTTGTTTATTTTAGATCATAACTTTTGAACCAGAAACGCTAGGAAGTCGATCAAAGGCTTAAAAAACTCAGACTTGAGCCTAGTTCCCAATGAAAATTTCAGCGAAACACTTTGGCCTAGCGGTTGGGCCCTAGGCCAGGCAATATGAGCTAAAATGACCCTAAAACTACTTCACTTATGACGTCAGTCACAAAAAATCCGAACCCCCCAACCAAAAAAATTTTTTTTCGAGTGCTATCTATTAGACTGGCCGATCCGTTTGAGCCATTGAACAGCTCTCTAGCGCAATCGACGGAGGAGCTAGGGCATTGGTAAGGCAACCGAAAACTGCTGTTTTTTAGGCCGAAATCGAAGTACGAATATGTCATATATGCCGGTTCTCAAAGTGTTAATCCTGATTGATATTTTTGTCACAAGAAGGCTCAAAAGACTCACATTCTAGCTTCCAATAAAAACTTGAGCGAAATACTACCATGCCATCTAGCAGTTTGGGCCCAGGGCCAGGTAACCTGAGCCAAAATGATCAAAAATAATCCACTTGTGATGTCACTAACAAAAAAGCTGAAACACAAAATTTTTTTTTCATTGTAGACTCAAAGACTTGCCAAGTCTTTTGAGGGTTTGAACAGCTCTCTAGCACAATTGCCTGGCGAGTTGTGCAATTGCTAAGACCAGTTTTTTTTTGTTGAGGCATTTTGGCCATTTTTTTGCTGAGACATTTTGGTCACTTGTCTCACAGTTGTATCAAAACTCGCCGTAACAGTGTTAATTAGCTTGTATTTTCAGACATTCTGACCGAAATGACTTAATTTTTTTATGTCGTTTCAAAAACATCCTGGTCTATGACCGAAAAAAAACAGGCTGAGACATACTAGAAACCAAGATTTTAGCTGAAACTACCAGCAGCAAAAGTGGTAAGTTTAGTTATTTTTTGCAAAAAGCTGGTTGGAATGCATATCAAACCTTGCAAGCTACTTCGAACAACTTGAACTCTTGATGCACATTCAAGGTGTCGTTCCCTCCAAGCACTGTCATCCCAATCCAGCTCAAAAAATACAACAACAACAGCAGGGATCTTATTCAGATGTTTGTTCATCCAAGTAGATTTTAAAATTCCTTTTGGAATATACCAATCATAAGATGATCGTTTCATTTTGCTTCGAGAATAAACATGATCACCAGGAAGGCATGAAAATGATATAAGCAAACGATCCGTCCGTCTGAAAAAAATCAGATAAATACAATATCATAAATTTTCCTTTTCAGTGACAGTTTTTTACAAAATAAATGGAGTCATTGCGCTTTGCTGCAGCTTAATAATATTTAAAAGAAATTGATTTGAACTTCTAAATCTGTGCAGCAATTTAACTTTGATGGAGAAGTGGTGAGAAGTTTGTGGGTACAGTTGATTCTATAAATAAAGCATGTTTCATAAAAGCCACTGATTTTCATATTAAAATTTCTCGAGAATTATTTTTCCTTTGTACTCCGTTCAGGGTAANAGCACCTATGTNTTTTCTTCTTGTATGAAACTATGTCAATGTGGTTCTTCTNTTTCTTCAGTCTTTTTAATATGTATGATGCATCGCATTGTCTATGTTTTTTTTCAGCAGGTGTGTANTGTTTTTGTACTTTTTTATTTATTCTTTTGACCTTAGTTTACAACAATTTACATTAAGCCAAGGCTTGAGGTGCACCGCTCACTGGTTGGTAGGGTTCAACAAGCTCGTCTTAACAGCGCTACAAAAACAATTCTGTTTTTTAATAGAAAGTCACTACAGATCTGCCTTGCATGACACAGTTCAAATAAACACTGAGTCTGTCACTCAAGCGGTACCGTCTTGGTAGCATTTACGTCTGCTGTACCAATGGTTTTTGGTTTGTCTCTCACCTTGGCGACTTTTATTTTGGTAGTACTGTAGTGGTTGCACGTTTCAATTTATGGGACCACTTCTGTACTTTTTTCAAATGTTTCCAAATTGTTCTCTTCAGATTTACAGTTTGGGTTTATGGTTTACATTTGGGCTTTAGGCTTAGGGGTTACATTTAGGGTTTAGGTTTTATGTTTAATACATTTCTACCAAGCCTACTGCACTCTTGTCACACGTTACTGTCACATTACAGGTGACAGACGAATAAGGTTTCAAATATGAAGGTCCACAGGCAGACCTGTAGCCACTGCCTTTTTAATACTTCTTCACCGATGTTTCACGTTAGGGATCAGTAATTTTTGACATGTTAATCTTTTATGCAACATTAGGTTTTTCAGGGTTTTCAATGTAGAAAGCACAGCAAAGCTTTGAAAAATAATGTGCTCTTCCCTGCTTTTGAAGATCTTCAAAAAGTTTGCACTTACAGTATTAACATTGCATTTTTGGCACATTTTTTTGACATAACCATGCAATTTGGACTTCTCTAGTGTGACCATTAGTTTTGTGCTTGTATTTAGGAGACATTAGTGTCCAATTAACATGATACCATGCAGTCTATTGTTGTCCTCAAAATTTAAACCTTGAATAAATGTAGGGAAGGAGCTTTGCCAATAAACATCACAACTTTAACTCAACAACTCTCCAAAAACCAGCTCAGTATAACCATATACAATTAGGTACCTGTTATTGCTGAAAGCATCCCATATTGACTTGTGAACAGCATTAAAAGTAATATCTAAACCAGTTAATACAATGTATGGTTTCGGAGCACAACAAAGTTCTTTTGGCAAAACATTTGAAAGAGGCATGGTGGTGATACAAAACTGATAAACCTACATCTGAAATGATGTGTGCTGTGTATAAAACCTAAAAACAAAGGCATCATCTTAGTGAAGGTTTCGATCATTTTTGCTTGTGCAACTTAATACAGATAAAATTCATTAATCACACACCTTTCAAGCACGTATATTCAGTATTGTTTTATTGCATACAAACCTTAAGCTTGAACCAAATCCTAACCAACATTAGGTGAAAACATCAGTTAATTGCATGTACACTTTATAAAATAAATGAGATTTATTGCAAGACTTCTTCTTCTCATTGCTAACACTTTGTTTGCTTACTTGCATCTTTTTTTAGCAAAACATTCATATGACAATCTGCCACTGGCCTAAAAAAAGAATAACATCTGTAGATGGAACACAATAACTCAAGCGTCAGTGGCAATGTCGCTGACTATCACGACGCAAGGTCTATTTCTAAATAGCCAACTATGGCTACATAAGCCAAGCAGTTAAGAAGGACATGGGCGCAACTTGGGCACTGTTTAGTCAGCATGCCAAGACCCCTTAACATCTGTGACCATCTTGCATTTGAGAACAGCATGGTGCACATAGAATTTCAAGGCAGTCGGTTGCATTGCACGGCATCTCGCCTAATTCCAGAAAAACACGAACACATACACTTTTGCACACCTCCACGTAGTGTATAATGCGGCTGTGACTTTCTAAATTCGATGAGCTTTTGTGACGTGCCCGTGCACCTGTATCACAATCATTTTCAATCCCACCTGTTCTTCCGCGATGCCACGATGTATATTTATGACAATTCAACTGCACTTGAACAATCCTCTTATTGAATGTGACACTAAGTTTCTAAATGTGGCTTGGCAGCTATAGGCCATCACACGTTGGTGACTTCGACATCTTGGCCAAAGATAATAACTTTGTTTTCTGTCTATCGTAATGGGGACAGCTGTTTAATCGGATGGGCACAGTGCTTTTCACACTGTGCAGCATGGAACAAGTATTCCAAATTTACAAATAAAAATAGCATTTCTATTGAAATATCTGGTTTACATGATTGAATAACTTTTCACGCATGAATGGTTTGGTTTGGGATTCTGGAACCTTATGTGAAAGCGTGCTTTATGCGTTTAACCGATATGCATTAGTCGGATTAATCTGTATTCACTTTTGCGAAGTAGTGTCTGCTTGCTATTTGCAAAGCTATGCAGAGTGAATAATACAAGCAAAGCATTTGCAAAGGTTCACATAAGTCTAGAAGAAGCCACCACAACACATGAAGCACGCAGGCTAGAATGGCGACATGCATTTAGGGGAGTACCAGTAAATCTTGTGCAGTGTCGCTTAAGAGAAAACATCTTTCTATAATGCTGCAAAATAATGTTTCACCAAATATTGGCCAAAAATGTTAGGTGATCAGGGTCTGACCTGCGCATATTTTCAAAGTGTTTCAACTTTCATCTGTTGTTAATTGCCACCCTATCCTGCAGTAAATCATTTGAAATCACTCCGCTGCAATGAAAAGAGTCAGCAACAAAACCTAACGTAAGTAACAGATGCTTTTTATTTTGTAAGTGGTGAGGGTATTGACACTGTCATTATTTGCAGTAAACATAAAAAATATGTCTTCTTGATAAAGTGCATGTGCCTAAAATGAAACGAATTTGAGTTTTTTCACATTACGACTTCAAAATCCACAGGCAAGTCAGTGTTTTCTATACCCCCACAATTTATACAAATGTAATTACATGCATTGCTAAGATATCTTTACATGCAGCTTAGCATGGTCAGTAAGTTGTATTACACTGGAGTTAACGATTTTGTTTACATTTTGATTCTGTTGTATATCTCAATGAAGTGAGTTAATTTAGCAAAGTCTCACCAAACTAATTTTAAAAATGTAACTTTGAAGTAGCTACAAACATTTTACAGAACAAGTCGAAAGGTACCAGAAGCCAAAACAATTTACAAATTATGAAAATTCCAAACATTTCTAAACGCGTTGATAAACTCTAGTTTTGGGTTCTTAACCTGAAGTTGGTGAACGCCCAAAAGGATCCGTGAATATGATTTGAAGGGTTAATAGGCTTTGCAGACATTTCGATTACTACCACAATGATTAACACCTGCTTTTGAATATTTACTGCAATGTTTCATCTTGGGGGATCTGCAGCTTTTATGAGGTTATGCTACGGCCTGTGGCCTAGCAATGTTCAAGAAATGCTGCTTTATTGTTTGTTTATCAACTGCATACATCAATTAGTCGCTAAGAATTGGATGACAACAAGATCCACATCACTACTTGGCTTTGATTAAACATGTGCTGGTGTACATCAGAAGTGTGTAAATATAAAAACGCCATCGTAATCAGCCCACAATGACGTCTTGCTCAACTGCAGCAATCATGGCTGCAAAAAGCATAGTGCAGATTGTGAACTTATTACATCGAGATTTTTACAAGCATTTTTACGGGAAAGTTTACAAGCAAATGGTAGCTTTGATCCAAGGCAGAAGCTTGGAACTTCACTCAGAGACTAAAAACAAACTTTTAAAACTTGTTAATTGAATGAAAGGAGGCTTTCTATTTGCCGGCTTAAATTTGAACTGTGTTGTAAAAAAAATAAAAAACTAGACAAATGCAAGTTTTCAAGGGCATTGATGATTGAAAATTCACATGTTGAGACTCGGTTGTTGATTGCCCCCTCTCCCTTTTAAAGTTTCTGGCTACACGCCTGTCAGAGTAGCAGGTCAATTTTGTAAAGATTGCATTTTTCGTGTCACTCTGGTTGTCATGCAACGTGTGGAAATTCTCGCAGAACACCAGACTCATGTTTTGGAAGAATACGATTGTTACGTAATAGCTGCAATAAATTTTCAATAGACAGTACCAAAAAATAATATAGTTGCTAGAAATGGCAGTGGGAAACTCACGAAGTAAACGCAACATTTGTTCAAGTGCTTGGACCTTTACTTAACCCGTATACAGTTAGTACGCATGGACTGACGTTACATTTATTTCGCGAGTTTCTTGCTGACATTTGGTCTTGCTCTTTTTGCATAACTGTATTATTATTTTTCATTCCCTTTACTCAGCCTAGCTGTTTCTGCTGAAAATTTACCAACACTGTTATGCAAGAGTCCCAATGATTCAATAAGATGATTGCTTTAACTTGAGCTAAGCTAACATAGCCTTGTTGAGTCTACCATTCAGAAGTAACATCTCGCAGTTTGTTGCCAACCCCCTTTGATTATTTCTAGTTGCTCCACTGACTAAGGGCACAGTTAAACTTTACTTGCGGTTGAAGCTTAGGACTTCAGTTTCGGTGCCCTTGAACTTGGTTAATGTAGAAACAGGGTTTTTAAAGGTGTTTTAGGGACTCGATTTGGGTCCCTGGAATCAGCAAAAAGTATCATTGGGCCCCTAAAATCAGAGAAAATCGGGTCCCTAGAATCAGAGAAAATCGGGTCCCTAGAATCAGAGAAATCGGGTCTCTACAGATCCATACCGGGTTCCTAACATTTTCCTTAAAAAAACCCTGGTAGAAATGTAATGTTTTATTCAAAAAGCAATGAATTCAACTCAATGTACAAAATGCAATAATTAGGACCTATATTAGCACCAGTTCAAGTGATAATAGAATACTAAACAATCTACGTAACCCTAAACCTAAAATTGTAACCCTAACATCACAACATTAAAATTCCAAGTAAAGTGTAAAGGTCATCTGCCGAGATCACTCTGTCAGTATATATTCACCCTATCATTATATAAGGGAAGTTTGAATGTGCTTTATGTTTGTGGTGATTAACCTTAAACATGTGCTGAATCACGTGGAAGTCGGCTATCCAGACATTTCTACAACATAATCCCTTGCAAAATTTATCGGTGGACTTTTTGCTAGGAAGGACAGACAAAAGAGTTAGAGTTAAAATGCTAATCATAAAAACTCCAACACACGTGTCACACAAAATATGTTATGGCATGTGCCTTGCTCTCTGTTGGCGTCAGTGACTTCAAGGGAAGGAGTGACCAAGTCAAGGGTCGACAAACACCTGGCCACAGCTTGGTGCCGGTCCATGAAGAAATTGTTTCCAGTGACAAGCAAAATTTCTGACTTGTGAAATTGCTGATGACATACCATCTGTGCACATTCACAGAGTGATATCACAGGTCATGCATTTTGCAAGTGGTTACTATTCACTGAGTTTATCAAATATGTTATTATTAGACTGATATTATTAGGGTTCAATAATAGTAGTGTGTTTAAGAGGAAGTGAGAAAAGCACTTGCATTGGACCCCCTCGTTTTAAGGGCCACCTCGGACATGTTTTGTGTGTAAATTTTCTTCATTTTTGATGAAAAATTTATTATCTACTCATATAATATACCGCACTTTGGAGCTGATTAAGTACTCTGCTTTGAAAGGGGCCCCTATCAGCATCTGTAATTTATGTGTTACGACTCCACTTTTAAAGGGGGCATTAACAGCAACTGCAGTGTGTAACTGCTCTGCTTTCAAAGGGGCCCCCAGTAGCAAATCCAATGTGCAAGTACTCTGCTTTCAAAGGGGTTCCCAACAGCTTTTCAAAGCCTCACCCAACAGCAACTGCAATGTGTAAATAAAGAAGTTTCAAACCAACTTCAATACAGTTGGACCTCATTTGTCCTAACTAACTAGAATTAACTGGAACCTCCTCCGACACTTGTCCATGCAGGTGGGACTGAGCTGTTACAGATGTCATGGTCAAATAAGTAGGAGATGCATTCAAACGTGTCATGTGACTACTTCAGCCAATCGTGTTCAGTGAAAGGCAAATCAACTTCAGCAGTTATTTTTCCCCATGAGGCAAAATAGACACTACACAAAAATGTATGTTGTGCATCAGTATACACTTTTGGATAGTTCTCAGATACGGTAGTATGATTTCAACCAAAACAGGATTTGGATCGGATATCATTTTTCAAAAACAGGATGGGATCGGATAGCAAAAACAACACTATCCAATCATCTCTGATGCAGAGGACCTTGGTCCAGGCATAAATAAGCAGTTATAGTTGAAATTGCATTTTTATGGAATAAAAGTAAATTTTAAAGGGTCTGAACTTTTTGTTATATTCAGGGACAGAAAAAAGACTTCTGTCAGTTGTTTGGTTTGCAAATAGAAGCGACATTTATGTCTGGAACGACAGCAGAGTTTTTTTAAATTAAGCAAGTAACAATGTTTCAGTAGCATCAGCATAAAAATGGCAGGATGAAGGGCCTTTGGACCACTATGCATAAAAGACCTTTGCCTTTGGACCATGACCAATGGTCCTTTGCATGAATGCCCATTTTATAATATTGCAAAAAGGTTCCATAAAAATCCATTCCTTATGTTTTCTTGTTTGTCTCATGCGCTTTTCAAAAATCAAATAGACCAGGTCCCAAGTACTTTCATTGGTATGGCCATATTTAAAAAATGTAAGAACATTAACAGAAGGTGTGATGAAACCACTTTGAGAAAAGCCATTAAGAAGTGTTAAAATATAGTAATAGAATTCGTGAGGTTGATCTTGATTACAATATTCCTCAAAGAACTCCGCGGAGATATATCATTGACACTAAAAAGCAGAAACCTTGAATCTGAATGTATCCAGAAAACCTATGGCGACAAAGCAGATAGGTTTTATGGTGTGTGCAAGCGCGTAACCAAGGGTGGCAGTGGGGACAATTGCCCCACAATTCCGAAAGTTGAGCCAAAATTTTTCAGGTAAATCAAGCTTTTGATGTGTAAGCCAAACAAATATTTCAGTGCAAATCAACTAAATTGATCAAGGAACCTAACTTTAAACTTACTTCAGCTTTTAGACAAGGAGGTGACTATTCATCCGCCTGTCCTGACGCACTTCAAATAAAAGGGTCACTTTGTCATTCAAACCGTGTGGATCGTAGAGTGTAATGGTTATGCGCTATGCCTTTTATGCTTTAGGTTTTCAGTTTGAATCTCACCTTGCCGACTTTGGTTTTGTTTTTTTTTCTTTTGACTTTCCTTTTGTTTTTTTTAAGATAAACTTTTTTTCAGGCTTACATTTTACGTTTACGAGTTACTGTTAGGTTTCGGATACGATAGCGTTAGGTTAGGGTTAGGTTAGCTTAGGGTTAGTTTTAGGTTACGTTAGGTTATCTTAGGTTTGTGTTAGGTTAGCGTTAGGTCAGCATTAGGTTCGGATTAGGGTTAGGTTAAGGTTAGGTATAGCGTTTATTTTTTACATTTACTTTGTTTCTACCAAGCCTACTGCACTCTCTCGTCATCATGCGTTAACTTATTGTCATGTTACAGAAGGCGGTCGAATAAGGTCCTCAATTTAAAGATCCGCAGGCGGTTCTATAGCCACTGCCTTTAGTCAAGCCTGATCAAATTCAAAGCAGTATACTTTACCAGTTGTCCATGATTAATAAAATGTGTGCAGTGTAAATGCTGGAGAATTCATATCATCAATGGCTGACCGTTGCCTGAGGTTTATGGTCCATGTGGACATTTAGTGGTAATAAAATACAAACTTGTATCTAAGTGCTTGCAATCACTAACCGGAAGTAAAAACAAGATATATATGTAATGTGACTTTTGGAAAAGATAGCTGGTCACAAGCATCCCTGCCAATCCGACATGGAGGTCTTGGCCTCCGTTCTGCCACAGACCTGTCTCTACCATGTTTCCTATCGTCGTCCTTTGCCTACCAGGGCCTTGTCAACAGGTTGCTTACCTCTCTTACATTGCCTCATGGGGAAGTAATCAACGCAGCTGATGCCTGGTCCGCACTTCATGATTCATCCCCATGACAAAAGGAAACACAATCGGCTTGGGATGACCTCGCTAGCAAAGATGTAATACAATGACCTTCTTGACAATTATTACTTTCAACCAGTTGCAATCGAAACCACTGGTGTGTATGGCAAGTCCACTGCCCCCTTCTTCTCTTGAGCTGTCTCGCAAAAAGCTTGTTGACATTTCAGGCAACCCAGCGAGGGACAGTGGAGTGGCTCCAGCAGCGAATGTATCTGGCCATGGTCAGAGGGAACACCGCTAGCATATTGGCCTGTGTGCAAGTTTGATCTGATTTTAGCCACCACCATCAGTGCATTAACTAGTGTTCCTGCCCGTCACTTGCCTTTCTTCAATGAATAGCCATCGCGTTCCGAATGTCTGTGTTTTCTGTGAGCTTTATTGTCTTCAGAATGTTTTTTATGCTTTCTGTAAACTCCCTAAACTGTGCAGTATTGTTTTGCTCCCCTCTTCAGCCATCCTGACTAACCTCACTTTGTTTATTTTTCATGTGCCTAACAGTAACACTACATCTACTGTGTCGCTGTTTAGTGTTTACTGTTAAACCTTTTTGTAATCTGTCCTGCCTCTGTCTGTCCAACCCCATTTGGGGTGCTATGTGCCTGGTGGAACACACACACAA
>JGI24022J15233_10011150_pt1 | contig 10235 bp, 3 predicted proteins | sample Ectturendosymbi2_FD_15233 | JGI IMG/M metagenome (IMG submission 15233)
CTATACCTCAAAAATATGAATGCCCTGCGGACCGGCAGATTATTGAATTTTTCACACTGGTCAGGTGCATTATAATCCCTGTATGAACAAGAACGTCAGTTGTATAAAGTTGATAAAGTTATTATTGTGTGAGGGCACTGCAGAAAACTTGTTTGCCCCTAGTGCTTGCGGACTCACCCAGAGCCTTCCGCGGACTCAAATGAGTCCGGGGACTCGGGGTTGAGAAACACTGGGTTAGATGTTAGATACCCACAACGACCTATAGTACGGGAATAACTATAACCATTGAAGAATATTGGACATAGTGTTAGACCTCAAATATATTTCTTTTTCAAACACTAACCCGACGCATTCATCTAAACACCAAACGCAAAGCCCTAATCATAACTTTTCTCAGCGTATTCGATATGTAAAATATTACTCCATGCATTGGCACATGGCGTGAAGTCAGAAATCTAGCAAGTAAGAAATTTCGCTTGACACCGGGGCAAGAAGCAAGTTTGGCGCCCCCATGTTCGAACATGAGGTCTTTCGGAAGCAAATGTACTGTATTGATGAAAGCATTTGTGACAATGTTGGGACTTTACGGTGCCCCCCGCAGTCATTCGGCGCCCGGGGAATTGTCCTCCCTGGCCTCCCCTCGTTACGCCCTGGTGAAGAAGAATTTTTTCTAATGCCTTTTGTCAACCGAACGTATTGTTGTCTGATTGCCGCGAAACTTGCTTGTGACTTAGCGTGGCTGCCGTGGGAGTTGTTCGATGTGACGCAATGGACTGTCCATCGCCGAACAGTGCATTGCGTTTATTGAGGTTACCAAGACTTTTAAGTGATTGTATCGCTGATTGGCAGTTCGCGAGAGCTGCTTACTGCTTACGTATTCAAATCATGTACGCAGTCAGCAAGTCGGTTTTAGCATAAAACACATCCTTAAAAACTGTATTTTGACGAATATCTTCATAAGAGGTGATGCCCTACCTAATACGCGAAATATATGCTCAGATAAGATCGGAGAGTTTGATTCTTGGCTGTTAAAATATTCATTTGGATAGACTGTGGCTTAATAAACATGTGAATTTTCAGCCTTATTGTTTCATCGGAAGCAGTTAATAGCTGCCCATATATCGTTCACCGATGAGGACGCAAGCGGTCCGTGGCTGATATTTTCGTCTGTTTTTCTTTCCCCAAAATTACGTTTGTTCATTTCGGCGCCGAACTGTTTGCGAATGACGTCATAGCAATGACGTGTACTTCCAGCGTTCAACCCGCGCGGATCGGCGTACAGCAAGAGCAAGTTCTTGAAAAAGTTGAAGCAGTTCGAGGAGCGCTGCAGTCTGATTCCTTACCTCGGCTCGAACATGACGCGGCAGTACTTGGATCCGTCGCTGCGTCCGAGAGGATTCGACGAAAAAATGCTGTTGTTTTTAAGCCTGGAAGACACTTCCCGAACTTTGGTGAAGTGATTTGCTTCCCCGTCGGCGTTTGCTGTACTTGCTTTCGTTACCGCCCTGGATTAAATATTTCCTTTCTCCTTTTCCAAACAAACTTTGTACTTTTTTGCTGTTTCCATCACATGTTGATGCGTTGTAGTCTCTCGCATTGTATCGACTTTCAGTGCCTCCCATGCTGCGTTGTTCGTTCCGACGTACGAGTCATTGTCCTCACATCGTATCGATTTATACCGTTTCAAACATGCATTACCTGAGACAAACAGCGCAGGATCCTTGTTTCTTCAAGCACTCTGTGCCTTCTCACCTTTTTGAGGTAACTCGATTTTCTATCGAAAGAATAGAATGAAAGTTGTTTGGCTGAGCATCACTCGGATATGATCAAAGTCTGTTGTGAGATGGAATGAAGCCTTTGCAGATGGAATAATACTTGAAGAGGTCGCTCTGTGTGCGGCGCGGGCGCGCAAACGCGAAGAGAACAGAAGCGGCACTGATGACGTTTTCGAGCCGCTCGGGAGCGATAAGCTTGGATGGCGAGAAAAATGTCTCCAGGCGCAGGTCCGCAATCACGAAGAGGGGGAAAACCGGGCAAATGCTCTCTACGATATTTTTAACAAATGCTCGACCGGGGGGAACACCCAAGATCAAGACCGAACCGAAGAGTGCGGTCCCCCATTGCAGCGTTGCTATAAAATTTTGGGAACTGCAAAATCTTAGGCTTTGAAATTTTTTAAGGTGCTGATTTGACATTTCATAATTTGTTGCATTCCCTTTTTATTTAAATGAAGAGCAATCTGTGCATAGCAGTGCGCCTGGCATCAATGTAAAATTGGTAGTCTTCCATTTGCAACCGGGTTATTAGCTTTGAATATCAATAATTTGAATAAGATTGTTTTCACAATGATTGATACAAAAAGTGGTTTGTAAACAGCAAATAAATTACCAGTGCGTGCTTTCCATTACGAAACGCGTTGGGGTACAACAGAATGTAGAAATATGTATGCAAAAACACCTTGCATCTGCCAGGACTTCTGCTCAAACTGACAGCATGAAACGCAAATTGATTCAGATTTTTCCGAAATTTTCAGCAGGTTGCGGCCCTGCCTCGGTGCCCGTGCGTGCACTATCAGGTACACAACTTCTTAGAGCTGCAGAATAGGAACGTTTGGAAAATTGGAAATAGTTCAATAGCTGTGGTCTTTAGAGGTTCCTCTTTTTGCTGCTGTTGGGACCACCATTATGATTTTTGCAAGCTTGCAATTTGGAAAATGTCCCACCCGTCAATACGTAGTAATTATTAATCAGGGTTGTGATGTCAGTATGCTTGGCCATTCAGCATAATGCAGTCGACTGGGTTGGCAGGTAGGCTTACGCATTATACTCAACCACACATTACACAAAAGTGTCTATGCCAGAATCGTGGCAATATAATTCGTGTAGTGCACTTGCAGTGAAGGAACCGTGGATGGGTAACAGCACAACAAACTTCGCGCGGACACTCAGGCGTTGCACTTTGGACCAACATTATAACTTCACGAACACTCAAGAGAATCAGCTTTGTCATAGCAATGATTGCTGGTGGATAGCCAATGCTCTGGGGCGCCGCTCGCAAAAAATTATATCGAACACATTTAGCACTAAAAACCGGTAAATCAGACAGATTTAGCCAAATCGGCGCAGTTTTAGTTAAATCGGACAGATTTAGTTAAATCTGCACAGATTTCGCTAAATCATCGCCGAGTACAGATTTACCTAAACTGCGCCGATTTAGCTAAATCTGTCCGATATAACGCCGATTCTGCTAAATCTGCGCTGATTGTCTGTGAACATTTAGGCGTATTGAAAATTTTGTTTATTATTAATGTGTGTTGAGCATAAATTGTCATGTTTCAACCAACAAAGGCTGTCTGCATCTTCACTGCGTAACTACTACTGCTTATAGCTCGGTTTGCGAAAAGGACCACGTGCCGCGCTAATGAGCCTGGAAGTCCGGTTCTTGCCTTTCTAAATGCTTAGGAATTATACCTGTCAAAAAAGCCAAGTTATAATCACATTTTGTGAAGTACTGTCTTCCACATCTTATTTGCAAAAAAGGGTTGTTTACAATTCAGTCAGAAATTAAATTTACGTAAGTGTTCACTGACCAAATAAGAGATCGCAGCCTTGAGAGACTGATAGTTTAGCTTCGTTTTTTTTCTGCAGTGTCAGTGCTACAAGTTATATTTGAGGATGCTCAAGTACAGTGTACCTTACATGTACCGATTCAAGCAACTGCCACTAGCAATAGCTAGTAGTCGCTATTTTACTTTTGATGTTCCTTCCAATCTCACTTTTGGCGCGTGCTCACAATTTGTTGTTTTACCTGGCTTGAGAACAGTAATTCGCTGATGTACCATACTAGCGTTTCATAAAGTGAAATAGAGTGTTATCTGAAGATCAATGAATCGCTCATATTTTTTATTGAGATTAACTTCACAAGGTAAAACACTTTGGCTGTAAAGTCCTTATCTCCGTTGTGACACATCAAATTACGCTTTGTGTGACAAAACAAGCAGCAGGGCTCGTTGCGCCCACAGCTTGAGCCACTAGCGCGCAGGTTGTGGATTTTAGTCAGGCAGTTGCGACACAAGAAACGAGTGCCTCGAAGCCATCAGATTATATGTAAAGTATACTTTACTTTTCAACGTGTGACGTCTCCGTGGTCTGCGCAGAGCAGAAACCCGAAAATAACCCCATCTGCTGCCAACTTCTCAAGTGCAACGTTTTTGGGCGCCATAAGTGTGTTTTCTTTGTTAGTTATTTGTGACGTTGTACGAAAGTTTTTCAGGTCTAATCGTGACGCTCTTCTGTTGCAGGGAAGCTCTTCACAGTCTCCTTTGATTTGGAAAACTAGGATTATCTCTTCGCAGGTGATCTAGTGCACTAGTTGATCAAAGCTCATCTTGGATTTCTCGGACACCATGACTACACAGCTTACCAAGTCTCGCCTTATGCTTCTGTGATGGTCACGACTGACCGCTTATGAAGAACAGCGTGCCGTGAAAGGGCACCACAGACAGAAAGCACGTTCAAAACCTCTACCTAAGAATAAAGCGACCCAGCCAGTGTTAATAGAGTGAATTCTATTGCAACTTGAAATCGTGGGCGGCTGAACGTGCTATCTTTTGATTTCCCAACATCTCGCAACATGACGCAACTTGACTGCAACATTTCTCACTCAAGACAAAAATTAATTAATTTCATTATTCAAAACAAAGCGGCATAATTAGCAAGCAGATAATAATAAACTTGCAATGTTTTAGGAAAAAGTGCTTTCCATTACATTTAGGACATTTTGTATTCACAGCCACAAACCAAGTCATCACGCTTACACGGTGGTCTGTCCATGTGTAACTTTGTCAATCTACTTCTGAAGCAGCTTGTATGTGAGAAGGAAAAAGAAACAATAAATGTACAATCCTCGCCGTCAGGGCGCGGGACAGTGGAAGATGAGAGGTATGATAAAAATTAAGGGACATCATTCAGGAGCAAACCCGGAAAGCGTTTTTGGGAAAAGATTGTTTTATTTGTTCACTTACATTCATTAACTTGCTATTGCATTTCCTGCTTGTGATTTATTTAAGTTTTTTGTACGTGTTCATTGCACCAAGACTATCAACCGTGTTTCTCAAACTGCCGCAAGTTGTAGGTCGTCACCATTCTCCACCTCCATGAAATTGATGGGTAAAAAGTAGTTGCTGGGTAAAAAGTAGTAATAGTTGATGGGTAAAAGTAGTAAGCCTTTGCATCTATATAATTTCACTGTGTGTAAAAGTGATGCGATTGCGAAAGGAGCATCCGACCTGTGGTATATTGTGAAAAACGTGAGTTTTAATTCCGTGGAGAACCTATATTTTCACAACAAACCACTCGTACAATGAGAAAATTTTGAAAAAGTTAGAACGTTTGTTTGCTATTGCGGCAATATTTTTTGACTTGCTGCCGTGATGCTTCAGTTCAGTTCAACCCTACGCAAAATCCTGGTCAGTGATTGCGACAGTGGCACTCACCAAAACATTACACGTAACATGACAATGCGGCCCAACCAGTGGCGTAGAGAGGCTAAGTGTCGTCCGCGGCTGACCATAAAAGTGCCGCCCTTTCTGCCCCTCAAAGTTGCTTACAAGAATTTACAATGAAACAAAATCATGTTTCGGGCAGGGGCGGATCCAGTGGGGGTCGTTGGGGCAATCGCCCCTCCTAAAACCTACAAAAGAAACTTTATTCACCATAATTTTGTACAATTCAGAAAACAACATCCGCGATACAAGGCCATTCTGTCGTCCAATGTTTTATCACTGCAGTGTTGAGATGCATAGCCTACTTCATCTCTCTTACAGTAGCAAAGCTGGTATGAGATTTGACTACTAAATATTACTGAAATCGCCCCTCCTAACCTTACTGACTCGATCCGCCCCTGGTTTCGTGCCTATTAGAGAAATCCGGAATAGTAAAGCATCTTGGACATCAGAATCTAACACGCACAAACTGAAATAGATCTTGTTTTCCTTGTTGATTATGGGTCTTGCTTGTTCTGCTTGTTCGCCACCTTTCTCATCATTGCTCTTTTTTTCCGCCTTTTCATGGACCCGGCTTTTTCGTTAAATTTTTTTCCTTGTTGACTTTCAGTCTGTGGTAAGCCGCACCACTTAACGTGCTGATACCAGGTGATCAAAGAAAAGCACAACGAAATTAATAGAAGTGATGGCGGCACACCTACATCACAGATGTAAACATAAGCGTCAGGCATGGGGATGTAGGGGATGCGGTCGCATCCCCAAAGCTGAAAAATTGGCCATTATTCGGGCAAAAATTTTCAATAATTCGGCAAAGTATACAGCTACATTCACGTGCAAGTGAGGTAGTGTCTATTTTCCCAACTAAGGCAAAATAATGGCCAAATCAACGGCAAAATAATAGTGAAAACGGCAAAATAATCTGGGACTATTTTGTTCTTTTTTGCCCCTGATGGCAAAATAAACACTGTCCTTGAGTGAGGTGCAATCATGTGGTAATTCCAACAGCTTTCATCAAATTTGGGCCAATTAAAAAAATTCATTCAAGTTTTGGGTAAAATTAGAAACATTTGAATAAATTAGGAGCATTTGGGTACATTCCAACAGCTTCAATTAAATCTGGGCAAATGAGAAAAGCTTCATTCATGTTTGGATGAAAATAAAATCGGTTAGATAGGCCTAAATAGGAAACATTTCGGTAAAGTCCATCAGCTAAATCAAATGTTGGCAATTTACAACAGCTTTATTTAATTGTGGGCAACGTCAAACAGTCTTGTTCACAGCTGGGCTATATAGAACAGCTCCGTTGAAATTTTAGTACATTTAGAAATGTCTAGGTGAACTATAAGAGCTTAATTTAAATTTGAATGAAATTAAAATCGTTTGGGTAAATTTTAACAATCTCAATAATGTTTGAGTAAATTGGGACAACTTTATTCAAATTTGGGTGAAGTCAAAAATGTTTCCATAAATTGGAAAAATTTGGTTAGTTCTAAATTCCAACAGACTAACTCAACTCTGGCCAAATAACAATAGCTCCATTCAAAATTGGGCCAAGTGGAACATCTTCCTTCAATTGTGGGTAACTTCAAACAGCATTATTCAGTTTTGGAAACTTCAAACAGCTTCATTTCAAATTGGGCAATATACAAGATCTTCATTTAAATTTGCATACAATTACAAACATTTGGGCAGATTCGAACAGCTTTAATCGTATTTGGGGAATTGAAAGAGCTTCATGCAAACTTGTGTACAATTGGAACCATCTGGGCAAACTGGAAAAGTTTCATTCAGATTTGCATACGAGGTATATTATAAATATTTGGGCAAATTACAACAGCCCAAACCAAATTTGAGCCAACTGAAACAGCCTCATTAAAATTTGGGTAGAGTTGAAACATTTTAAAATTAGGAACATCTAATGGTAACCCACCATTCCAACTAACCCTAATTTTTGTATACCTCAAATTGTTGATGTTGTAAAGTGTGCAACTGAAATGTAGCTGTAGCTGCAAAACGTTTTGTGATAGTAATGTGATGTAGCTGTAATATAATTCCGTGAAGTTTTCATGTTTCAAACTTGCTTGATGTGAGATTTGCAAGTGTCTGTCATTGCGAAGTATTCATTAACAGAATTAACTACGTAACTGCAGCGGTAATATGTTTTGTGGTACTAATGTAGGTGTGATTTCATACTGTTTAGGTTTTCACATTTTCCGTTTGTTTCATGCCATGAATTTCATATGTTGCATCCTGCCAAATTTTTATGTTTCAATTTAATGCTATGACGTGAAGTTTTTATGAACAGTAGTGACTGTACTATTTATTGCACTGCATGATTCACTAATGCTAATGCAGTCCAGTGTGAATGTGCAGCACTGCTATTTATATAAAATATTCTTGTTGAGGTTATGTGTCGTTTGTCATTGGAAATGTGCATTTTTACACATTACTTGGTTTTTGATCGTATAAGCTGCAGTATTTGTCTGTATCAGTCACATATTGCTATTTCTTCGTAGCGTGCTGTGTTCCGTGCACATTTAACTGTCTAAACCGGAGTAGATTTTGGTTTTCATAATGTGACTTTAGAAGCTGTAAACGTTTTAAGAAATTTGTAGTATTTTAAGTACAACTCATTGCAGTGAAGATTGCTTAGTGTGAAAGGCTAAGCTATATGATATGTATTAAACTGCCTCCTTTCCCTCTCCTTGCTTGAGACTTGACCTATTTGCAGCAGAGTAATACTTTAGATCGTAACGTATCCTGATATATCTTACTGCTTTCCCAGATTGATTGCGATTGTGGCTAACACAAATGTACACATCTGTGCTAGAGAAGAACAGATCTCAGCTGTTAGGATGATCGTGTTAAAAGAATAAGCATATAACGTATGTATAAAAAGTGGAAAATGAAGGTGCTGAACAACACCTACCACATGTGGTGGCATGAACAGCAATTTCGGGGAGGATTTTATTGCAATTAGTTAACCTTTTTCAACCAATAAATATTACCATTGTTAACATGTGGCTATGCTTAATATGATTACTAGTTGAGGGCGTACGGCTTTGAACCCCGACAATTAGGCATCCAGCCACCTTGATTTGTTTACAATGGTATGTTTTAGTCTTAAGATTACGACTTGCTTTTTAAACGTTATTTGGGAAAAACAAGATCAAATTTGGGCAAAAATTTTTGCATCCCCAAAAATGTGCACTCCCGTACACTTATGGATGTAAACATTTAAGTATGTTTAATATTTTGTGAAATATTCCCGTGCTTAACTAAAACAGAGTATATGTACTGCATACAGTAAGCTATAATAATATATTTGACAATCTAATCTCAGTAATGTAAGCAGGCCCGTAGCCACGGGAGGGGACTTTCGGGGGCAGTGCCCCCAAATTTGTTTGCCCTCCCACCAAATTTTGTTGTTCCCAGAAAGATTTGTTTTAAGCACAATAAAAACAAAAACCTCGCCCGCCTAAAAATGCATTTTGGTTCCCAAACCTTAAAACCTGGCTACGGGCCTGAATGTAAGGAATGTTTCATACTGTTTACTTCACGTTTAAGTCGTGGTTTATTTCTCTTATAATATATGAAAGGTTTTAAACGTTAACTTTGTCGCCATGGTGCGGGGCCTCTTAAGGTGCGGGACCTATTTTGATAAAATATGTGAAATAGGCTTAAATTCGGCTGTGGTTGGGAAGAGTTGGTTTGCTGCCTCCAGTCCTCCATCGTGACCTGCAAACTTGGTCTAGCTGTTGAGTTGGGCTTCTTCCAATTACGCATGCATTGTGTTATTCCTTGATTTCGTTCGTTACCAACAGACGTCTATTTCGACAGCTGGGTTACCAAACCCTACCACGTACGTAATCGTACTAGACGTAGGACATCCGCATTTTTATTGCTTGCCTGTGATTGCGACGTCAAGGTAATCACACTGAACAACTAATGTATTCATTATACAGCCACTGTTAAGTTGTACAACTGTTTCGGCAAACGTCCGTTTTACTAAAAGCCTTCACCACAGTCATAACTAACATATTGTTTGCGCTTGCGATAGGTTTTCAGACTTAGGTTCATTGCCTCGCAAGATCTTGTGTAAGCTTTTTTTGTTACAATGACTTTCCTATGACTGCAAATGTTAAGTGTATCTTTGAACAAAGCAGTCAAGCCTTCTACGAAACCTGTGTTGTCTATCAGTTGGCACTGATCCACTCGCTTACTTGCAGTTCAAGCCTACAATCTGAGCTCTAAATTCCCTATGCATTGCAATAGTGGCGTACGCAGAAAATTTTCATAGGGCGGTTTTCATTCAGTGGCGTATGGTGTCATTCGTATTTGGTGTGCATTGTTTGTGACGTCATAATTTGAGGTCATACTCGTGTTTTCCAAACGAACGTTTTGGCGAAGTTTGCGCTGATCAGCCATAGCAGACAAAATAAAGACAATGTTTTTGGATAAAGTGAACTGTTGCGGAACACAATCTTAAACATGCGTATTGGGCGAAAGGTCTGCAAAAAGTGGTGAGATGGTTTCTGGATGCAGACTATAACCCAGATTCCCACCAAACCTAATTACAGTAGAACTCCGATTATCCGAACGCCTATTATCCGAAACGCTTATTATCCGAGCACGACTTTAACAAAAGAAATTAGAACCTGACAAGAAGCATTAGAACGTCAATTGCGTTTAAGAGAAAAAATGCGTCCAAAAACCAATAAGCAATTGACGC
>JGI24022J15233_10011151_pt1 | contig 10235 bp, 15 predicted proteins | sample Ectturendosymbi2_FD_15233 | JGI IMG/M metagenome (IMG submission 15233)
AACTCACTAACCATAATGTGGGGTGAATTTCACCTGAACTCACAATCAATCATAACGTCGGGTGATTTTCATCTAGGGACCACGTGGCCACCACTCCTGTCCAGGTGGAAATCACCCGGGGTTAGTATTCCAGGGGTGTGAGTAATGTTTGCAGAAAATTTGAAAGTGAACAATGCAAACAAGTGCTTGCCATCGTTGGCAGTTGGCACGTGAACCTCGTTTTGTTCTGTTTTGATGCTTGACAGGTCCCACAGCGTTGTCTGGTCGCAAAGTTCATGTCCTCAATAAAGTGCTTTGGACTTTTAGCACAAGTGAACGCACAACAAGAGCAAGCCTTTCCTGGCTAAACCAAAGTTCTAGAACCTCCAGTTAGGAAAAGAGAAGCACACGGTTCATCATGTCCTCTATAGAGCGCTTTGACCTTTCACCACAAATGCACACACAACAAGGTGCAGGCCCTTTCTGGTTCCAATTTCTTTCCGCTGACGGAGAAGGCATAATACATTCTCCTGCCTGTTTCTCAATGAAAACCACGAGCTGAGCAGGAGCCATTCGCGCCAAATTGATTTGTGTCGTCAGTGCTTGCACTCGTGTCATCGAGGGCTGGCTTCGGTCAAAGGTTGCTGGCGTGGTTTACTTGTGAACCTACATTGCACAAACTCCTTTCCCCGAATTGGTCACGGTTACCTTAGGAGGGATCTTTGTTTATGAATTTTGTTACACCTCAGGTAACCATGGATCAATTGGGCAAATTTTTGTTCCCTATCGCAAAGTACAAAACTTGTGCAGATTTCGATAGGTCTGCCCGAAAGAGCGTCTAAAAATACAGCTACTGAAAGAATACAGTTTTCTACGTGAACGTTAAGTAGATTTTAATTTAAGTAAAAGAACCGTTTGCCCAAACTGGGCAGAGGTTGCCTGAGCAGGGTTAAGATATTGTTCATGATCTCGACTATTTGTTCTAATCAGGGCTGCAACCAGGAAGACAACCGGGCAATTTCCCCTGAAATTTTCAAAAATATTTTTAGTTGTTAGGTGCAACAACAAGTCATAATCATTTTATCATTTTCCTCCTTGAAAATATTAGCTGGTTTCTCCCTGTTTCTAATCTTGCCACAAGTAGTGGATTTAATGTTCGATTTACATAAGGATTCAGTGAGATAACACTGTGTTTTGTGTTTGGTTAAAATACGAAGCAAATTGTTTAAATACCGTAAAAAAGTGGTCATTAGCTTTTTTGCACTAACTCACAAAAATATTCCCGGCTATGCACACATATATGTAGTTCTTTGCTTGCACGATGTATTATATTGTTCTTGCCAATTTTAAATAATGAAAACTTTTTTATTGAAGTATGTTTCAATTTCTTACGTGTCCTGTCTGCGTTTTGCCAATATATGCATGTGCGTTACAGCTTTGAACTTGGGTTGACCTGGAGTGCCACGAACAACTGGCTCGATTCTTCTTCCATTCGCCACTTGTCGGTGGACAGTTATGGATGGTACTTTGATTTAGAAGTAAGAGCACCGAGATGTTTTTGAGGCAGCACATCCGACTTTTGAGAAAACAACATTTAAAATCGAAAAATCATTAAAAATCAATTGGGATGTTTCTACTGAATCTTTCCTTGACGCGTTTACTGGCAATACAACTGTCCACTGCTTGCACTTTGCTGCAGATCTTACTTGATCACATATAATAGCAGCATGGTTAAGAAAAGTATATCTGCGAAGCGATTAAATAACGAAAAAGAATTGCTTCGTTTCGTTTTTGTCTAAACCTCGTTAGTTATCTAATTAGAATCAAAGGCATGAGTGATAATTTATGCCGATAATACTCGAACGGGTTTCGGTCCTTAGTGTAGTCGATTCAGTAAACATAAACAAACAACCGAACGATCCGAACAACAAGCAATCTTGTATTACGCGACGTTGCAAAGTGAGATGAATTCATGTTATGCACAGATAGTCTCAAAGATAATTTGGTTGACACAGGAACCAAACCTCCTTGCTCGGACAACCTCTTTTTCTCAAACAAAATTAAGTAAAAAATAATGATTGCACGGCAGATTGTTGATTTAAACATGGATGGGCGGCTTGATGTTCTGTGCACGACTTGGAGTCAGTTGGGAAGTCCTGGGGCTTTGCTGGCTTACGAGATTCCTGACGATTGGCAAAACGCAACTTCTTGGACAAGGTGAGCAAATGTCGGATAATATCAACGATATCCATCATAGGTCATAGCATTGATTGTCAAAAGAACACCACCGTTGAGTTTGCTTTTATTCCGGAGTTTCTGGGCATTTACTTTTCTAAAAAGCATAAAAATAAAACCATATGTTTTGAACCAAAGTAATTGCTTCATCTAGTTTTGGTATTACAGTGTCTGTTTCATTGCAATATGCATTGTAAAACACTTTTAGCGTATGAATACATGCTTTTCTGACAGATAATTAATAGACGCTGCACGATGGTTAACTTTAAACAGCTTTATCGGAAACAGTTTCCCAACATTCATTCTTTATTTACGTTACCCTGCAATTGCAACAATACCAATGAAGAAACAATTATTACAGCACTCTGGATAGAATTTGTTTCTGAAAGTGTTAATAAATGTATTCGAAGCACAGGAAGCAGATAAATTCCTTCAAAGTTACATGAAACAAAAGCATACTGTATCACAGGGGTCACCAACGTGTGGCCCGCGGGCACAAGGTCGCCCGCAAGGACCGAGTAGGTCGCCCGCGTGCCTGTTCCAAAATCATTAGCATGATCAATGTTTTAACATTAACGAATATCAATACTAAAATAATTGAAGGTAAATTGAGCAAAATTTTTATTTCTGAAGTGTGTATCGAGCTAGTAGCCCTTCGCATTAATCAGTACACAAGAAGTAGCTCGCAGTTGCAAAAAGGTTGGTGACCCCTCCTGTACCAAAACCGGTTTTCGCAAACTACATACACGCAACACAGTGTGAATTAATTGCTACCGTTTTCACAGACATGTTCTTCGAGACGGCTACAGGTCTTTCACTTTTCCTGGTAGAGGTTCACCAGGTGGCGCTCAAGCATTTTATCCAGTTGTGGGAATGAAAGAAGCTCGAGTGTGAGTGCTTTGAAAAACGACTTAATCATCTTGCATAAAAATGTTTTGATTTGTTTTATGGTTACCACTAGGAGAAAATGAAAGCAACACTTTGTTGCAACTTCAGGGTGTAAGCAGTTGTTCTTCACCGTATTTTCGTCATCAAAAGAATGTGCTTTTGAAAGGTTAACGTTTGCTAAATCGCAGAAGGGTAACAAGCGTCATGCTATGCCAGCCCAAAGACGCAATGCATTTTAATCCACGTTGTTTATAAAACTGTGAAAAGAAACTCTACTCTGCGTTACCCAAAAGGGTCGTTCAAAATATGTTTTTGCAGTTAGACTTCTTTGAGGAAAGTACGATTTGCTCAAATAAAGCCGTAGATTTTATTTTCGGTACATGGCAAAGTAATGCGTTGCATCAAATTTTTTCAAGAGGATGTCGAAGAAGAATTTAACTTTTCAAAATACTGCGATCAAACTTTTCTCCAAAACTTTTAGAGAAAAGTTTGACTGTGAATGTAAGAAAACAATGATTTACTGATTTTGTATTGTGGACAGTGGCAAAACAGAAGCTGCACTGTTTACTGTTTACTCAGTTTGGTGCACCTGATTTTAGAAAACCTTACATCATGGTATCCGGGGATGACNCCGGCAACGCTTTCGTGGTGACGGCCGCTACAGAAGACGCTCAAGATTGGAGTTACGTTTCCACAACGGTAAATATTTTTTTCTTTAATTAGATTTTGTGAAAGCAACATGAGTTGGGATGAATNAAATTTGGCTGACTTTCGGCACAATTGCCGTCTCTCCTTATAAACACGTCTACACAAATATTGGCTATTATAAGTCATCTGTTAGGTGAAGACCAGTGAGTGATGTTTAACGTTTTTCAAAGAACATATCTCCATGTTTTTACAAAAAACGGAAAATTGTGCTTAACGTTGTGCCTTATGCGAACTTTTTAGTGGAAGTAGTTTTGTAATTTTGCAGTTCAAAAGTGTAATGAAGATTCAGTTGTGTTGCTTTTTAATTATGAAAATGGATTGCCTTAGAAACCTTAAACGGTAGGGTATAGCGACAGAGGAATCAATTGCTGAAAATGGAATACTCAAAATGTAAAAGAGCTTCCACAACCAAACTTCAATTTTTTAAGAGTAGAAATATCCATTTCAGATATTTCAGGCGATTGGCACAGTTGGAGGAATTGCTGTTGGAGACGTCAACGGAGACGGATTTGCAGAAGTCTTTCTTCCGATCTACGATTATAACATCATACGAGTAATGTCGTACTTGCAGTAAAGCATGAGTATGCTCAGCTGGGGATAACTTGTTCCAGGTTGCAAAGGATCTTGCTCAGTTTTTGGCTGAACGCGTGAAATAAACGGATGTGTTTCTGCAGAGTGGTGTTTGTTGACAACAAGATATATCCCTTGTCTCTCCGAGAGACCAAAGCATTTTTATCCAATATGTTTTTTGGGGAATAGTTGATCCTTTACTCTGTGCATTTCCAAGTAGCAGAGTTCAGTTGTTTAGCTACTTATTCAGAAATTTTTTACAAAAGACATTTACACATGTTTTTCGTGTTACTGATTTGTTTTAGATATTGATCTCTCAACTTTGCGTGCTTTATACTGTAAATAAATTTGCAAGAGCAGTCATTGAAAACAACAATATTTGCTACGAGAGTGAAGTCAGTAATTAAGTTCAACTGAAACAGGGAGGTCAGAGAGTTATTACAGAAGGAAATCTGTCAACATTCTTTAGTGCATGAGAATTACAAAAAATAAAACAAACCTTCATAGAGATTGGCTGTGATTGTAGAACTTAGTGAATCAGAAGTAAAAAAAATAAAAAAATAAATAATCAAACGCAAAATTTCATCAATACAGGGTCATTGGAGTGTTTTAGAGTTAATTAGTAAATTGACTAAGCAGGTCAGATGTCCCCTTCTATTCTATGGACAATAGTTCTGTAAATTCCACTCGCAATAACCTCCGTGATTGTGGTTAAAAATTTAAAACTACAAGTGATTTTCAAACAACATACCTCTTAATGTGTATTCTCTTCACATTATGTAAATAGAGTTATCATATTCGGAAGCTAATGTTGGATGTTACTTCGTTTTCCCCTTTTATTTTGTTGATATATGATTTTCTTTGATATTGAGATGAATTTAACTGCAGTGTTCAAACGCGAATGTAGTATTCACAAATTTTTGTTCAAAAACTACGCATTTGATAAAACGAAACTACAACGAATGTAACATCAAAGTAACCTCACAGCACCAACTGCAATCAAACAAATCTCTGTAGTTAAATTCAAAGTGAAATGTCGGTAGTAGCGGCAATCAAATAAATCTCAGTAGCTTTCCGAGTGAGTAATCGTTGTTGCAAAATCGATTTAAGACCAAAAAGCGTGAATGCGAACGCGAAACCAAATACCTGGTTAAAGCATGTCATAATAGAGTGAATGTTGTTTTCGAAAAAATTTTCTTCAAAAAAACTTCTACCCAGGTTCTCCTCGTCTTTTCAGAATTGTCATTGGAGGAACAAAATAAACATTGTGTATTTTTTCTGAAAAATATTTGAATTTTGAACAAGTGATTGCCGATCATTCTCTGAAAATTTACCAGTGGCATGTTATAAATTTCCTGAATAAACCTTCATTCAAAGGACTACAAAATGACTTAAACGTAGAGGCAATGAACGGAAGCATACACAGTGCTACTGTACGTTATTTGCTGNAGTANTGATAACGAAGTGCTGGAGTTTGTTATATTTTAGCAATTTACACAACTCAGCTACAGCTGGTAACCAGTGTTCCTTCTAAGGTGCAGAGCTGCGCAGTACCACCAAACCATTTGCGCCGTGAAATCTAATTCTCGGGCATATGCAACGTTCCAAATTTAACATCGTTTATATATCGCATAGCCCTTTTAACGCTTGAAAAGCTTTTCTGGTTGTGATTCTAACTGGTTGCACATTTCCATGCGCACTAAAACAATTATTTGCACAGTTCAAATTTTTCTTAGGTGGAACACTGTTGAAAACATATAAGCATACGCGTTTCTATTCGAAAAGTTTAGTGGTGTTTTTTTATTTCCGTTTTTGTAAGCATTGATGAAAGAAACACACGATACAATGAACGAAAAACACAAAAATTTTGTTTCCGCAGGTGGTCATTTTTCACACAAGTATTCATTGAATTTGTTCCCCTTGCTCAAAATGGTATGTTTTTATTGCAGTACTTATACGTTTGGAAAATAAAAGGTACGAACTTCGTCTCACTTTGCGTGGGGAAATTTTAATCAGACAGCAATTTTGCAAGTACTGTGGAATATCCTTTCCACTGCAATATTATGTTTTATTTTCCGATAAAGATTTCTTGCAGTTATCTATTGCAATGGATTTAATGAACACTGGTAGTCATAGAAATAATTATATTAAATGCAGTAGATGCATTCTATATTCCCTTTTACTGTCGTTAAATGGTGAAATAATTTTTATGTAGTTAAAAGATACATCAACAATTAAAAATGGGTCTTTCTAAGAGTTTTTCTCGTTACATGCCCTCAAACAGCAAATACTAACTTTTTTGCTACTAGAAATTGCTGTTTAGCAGTTTTTTCTTTTTCTTCTAAAAAACGTTTTTTTTGCATTTGCTTTTGATATCACTGCTGCGCGCAGAAAACTGCTTGGTTGATTGTCCTGCGGTAGACACCAGAGCTTCATAAATACATATCTTGAATCGATTTTGTGATATTTCATGCACTGCTCTGGTTTCGAGAAACAGTGCATTCATCAAGACCAAGCAACATATTCAAAGATAATTTTTTAAACCAAGCTTTCCGAAACGTTTATTCCTTTTCTAATCTATATCCCAATAATGCATATAACGGCACTTAGCATTTATTTTTTATAAGCATCGTAAACCTTATGCTTCTTCAATTTAATGCTTTGATGATAGCTTTGTCAGCAGGAGGGCGGCAACAACAACCTGAGGGGGAGGTGCAAATTGATTGTATCTTGTTATACCTAACAACTAAACATGTTTTTGTTTCAGGGTGTGGTGTTTATAGGTGTCGAAGCTCTGTTGGGCATTTTCATTTATATCTGTAGGCAACGAACCATCATTCACTTGTAGAGGTTGCCGAGCGGAGCTTCGTCAGCACTACGCCACTGCTCGTTTCCTCCGTGATTGCGGGCCTGAGCAGAAGATATCCTGCGAATGAAACGTCTCTTTCAAATGAATTCACAGGAATATCTCAGTTTCACTGTATTGTTTTTTATGGAATTTAGTATGAACTAAAACGCTGTCACCAAGCACAGCACCTTATATTGGTGAACGATCATTATTCAAAAACATTTCTTTTGCCCAGACTAGGCAGAACAAAGAAAATATGTTTACTTACGGTAACGATAAACTTATCTGTATTTGTCCATCATTCACGTTGTGAAAAGTGTAACCATAATTTCAGTCAAGATGCTGATTCACTCGATGTTTTGTCATAGCCCTTTTACAAAACGCGATTAAACGGCTTTTGTGGCTCGAACTTTTTCAGCCATAACTCACCGAACAATCGCACAGGAGATCTAATCGAAACATCGAAAAATGCAGAAAGCCATGTATCTTCGATTGAAATATTGGTATTTTTGGTTTAAGAGTTCAGTGGGACGAGGTGATCCCTGTAAAATTTTGGAGCCTGTTAAAAAAAACCCAGAGCAATTTCACTCGTTTTTCGAAAAATGACTTGCTACTTTGATTGCAAAGAACATATTCTTCAATGAAATTTGAGGAGTGAGTGTTTATTATTTTCTCTTTTCCTACACCATTTAGGGCGTAAGGACTGATCTGCAGCGCCATAGCTACTTGCTTTGTGTTGAATGTCCCGCAGCTATCTATGCTGCATTGGTAGTGAGTTCATGGCAGCACTGAGTGTTACGCGAAACCGAAACTAAAGTTAATATTCCTTCTTTGCCCCATATGTGACACTATTCACCAGCGGTTTATCACTGGCACATTTTTATCAAAATGAAAGTTCCTCTGCATCTTTCACCATGAAGAAGTAATCAGCGGGATTTCTGTCATCACAAACCATTATTTCCATGACAATCGTAAGTTCAAGCAGCTTTTCACAATCGTTCTTATCTTGAAAAGTCTGTTGCCTTACGGAGAAATTGGTTGCTCTCAAAAACTTGCTTATGATGAGAACGAGTGTAAATCAATGCTTCATTGAGCACAGAAAATATTTACCAAATCCATCTTTGATTTAATGTTGCAGCATTTCCTATACATTCTCAAATAAGATTTCAACAAAAGATGAGTAACGAGATAATTATTTGTGCAAATGAAAGTCATGAATGACATCCGCTCATAGGGACATAAACCTGGCACCTCTACAAATATCATATTGTAATTTGCATTTGAGTTACCTTAGATAAGATTCTAAGTGTGCAACATTGTTCAAATTTCAGCAGCCTCAATCCTTCCTTCCAGAATACGAACTACGATAAAGCCATACTTAACGTTCGTAGCACACTCGGAAAGCGTGAAACAATATTTTATAAATTTTCTTTTTCCATCATAGACATCTGCAGTCTGAAAAGCATATTTGTTATGCAAAACACGAAGGAAATAATGCAGATTCAAAAGTTGATAATATTTAATATCTGGTCCAAGACTATAATGTAATAGCTGCCAGTCTCGGAGGCTACTGGTTTGTTTCGTCCAAACTGAAACAAATAGAATTTGCCTTCACAAACTTTCCTCTCAAATTCTGGCCAAATGTCCAAACCATCGAAACTGATATCTTTTCACAGTATTAAAAAAGTGCATTTATTTAAAGTTTTAGAGATTTGATCACTAACAATGTACTGTACATAACGGTTAACACAAAAAATGAGTAGCTTCAACCTACAAAGAGAACATATCACACATCAGATAATGTAGTTGTGCTGCAATGCTTTTGCAAAAATTATATTCTTCCAGTAAGACATTCAAAAAAACATATTTTCTCTAACATGTACGACTTGACAAAAACGTCATCACACACGCAAGAAAAGTATTTTCGAAAAAAGTAAATGGATTAGTTTCTGCAAGCAATAAAACAAAACACAACATGAACATTATTGCATAACGCTTCTTCGCTTTTAATAATTTTAATTAGAAAATTGTGAAACGAGATTGGATCTCCTTGCAAATTGCTTGCATTTTTCATGAAATATGCAACATCTAAACTGCTCATTGCACAGAAAACAACATGGCAACCAATAAAAACTCGTGTGAGACAGTTGAGCAAGATGCACGGAAGTAACCTCTTTGCAAAGATGGGCAACGTCGGGTGATAATATAAAAGTTACAAATCGACTAAAGAGCAGCAACGATGTAACATCCGGTAAAATCTCAAAACGACTTAAAATTCAATGTTTTTTTTTATAAATGCACATCAGTCGTAAAAAAATATGCGAAATTGCAAACTTTGATAACACAAAAGAGATGCAAGATATTATGCATGCACTGCATGCATGAAAAACCCAAAGACTAAACATACACATAAAGTAATGGGGAAAATTCACTTTGTACAATTTGTAGACACCTAAAAGAGCATTTGCTGCATTTTCAAGTTTTATTTTAAAAAACCTAATTGTAAATAACATTTAATTTCTATCAGAGAATCTCGGCAAAAAAAAGTTTGACATTACATTTCACCAGAACATCAGATATAAAAAGCAAACGCAGAACCAGTCACAAAAAGCAAACATACATACACTCTTATTCTTAAGGGTCGATATTCACTGCTTGGACTGTCACGTTTCATTGGAAAAATGCATCCAACTCATTCGTATCGTCATGAAATGGTTCGGTTCTGTCATCACTGAGAAGGTGTCCCACGAATGGATCACTCTGCAAGTGATCATGAAACATATCATTTTCGGCATTCACTGATGATTTCGTTGTCCGATTGCAGGAATGGGAATTGAGCTCATCAGCTGTGTAAAAATTGATCCAGTGTCTTCCTTATTGAAAAATGTCCAATAAATGGATCATGTCGTACGTTATCGCAAGACATATCACCTTGCGCGTTTGCTGATGGTTCCACGGCGCAGTTGCAAGGTTCTTTCACTGGCGATAAAGCGCAGTCGAAGAGGTC
>JGI24022J15233_10011160_pt1 | contig 10232 bp, 7 predicted proteins | sample Ectturendosymbi2_FD_15233 | JGI IMG/M metagenome (IMG submission 15233)
GTTATGTCTTCAACATCAACGTTCAACAAACTCTTCGGTGTTAGCTTGTGTGTCATACGGGAAGGTATAACTTCATTAATTTAATGAATGGTTAATGGAATGTGTGCCCTGTAACGTATTTTGTTTTTTATTACTGTTTATCTGTTTCAGCGCTGGTGATAAAAGTGGTTTTAGATTTACAGGCGTAATCAAGCGAAAATCAAAACTGCAGAACAATTTCAAATAACAAAGTGACTCAAATCTTTAAAAATGGAGGTACGTTCTTGGTGAAATAGAGTTTGGAGGCTTGTTCAAGGTGCAAGAAAATGTAAAGTGGATCAGCATGTAGTATTCTTGACTTCAGCTGCCTTTCTTCATATTTCGTATATACAACAAAATGTTCGTAATTATGTGCGTAAGATATCTGCAGCTTTTATCTGAAGTCTCGCAAAATAACTTGGCAAATTTATCTGATTGAATCATTGTTTCCTAAAACACTTTGTGAATTGCAACATATTTCTAATTGTTATGAGCAATTTTTTTTATTTCGGTATAAAACACGCGAGCAAATAAAAATCATTCACGACAGCACAAGATAAAATTCGGCTGCATCTGCAAACGATGAAAAGTACCTCTAATGGAGGGATGGCCAAACTGCGGCTCTTCGAACCTTTGCATGCGGTTAATTGAGCTTTCCGAAAAATTATAAATTTGTGTTTTATTTTTTATTTCTATTGCAAAGTGTAGAAATATTGCAAAATGATACTGTGGTACCTACCGTGTCTCACAGTATTACTTTTGCAAGTCGTTCCAAAAAGAGTTATGATGTCACAGAAGCGTAGATTGCAAATAAATTTGTGTTTTTAGATTTTTATGTTGCGGCTCTTTGCAACTTGGGTTTTACGATATGCGGCTCATACATAGAACAGGTTTGGTCACCCTTGCTCTAGTCAGTAAATTACTGAACTGTTTAAAACCTCACATCCGCATTTAAAGTAGCAGGGTGCTGTGATAAATGCCAAGTTTTTAGATACGCTAGGACAAAAAGAGTGCCAGCCACTTACTTGCTCGACGATGTGCAGGAAACATTATTACTGGTTAACTGGGACTATTTTATCAAAAAAGAACTCCTCGTAAAATTGGCTATTATCCGAAAAATTCCGCCCCTTTTCAAATCGAGCCACATTTCCGAGGTTGGCAACAAAATCTGCTCCCAAGGGTTTTTCACACGTTTTCGCCAAACGTTTCCTTTTAATTTTAAAAGTAAAACCGCTTTTGATCTTCGCCATGAACTATTACATTCCCGGTCTAACTTAAACGTGTAGGAATCGACCATGATGTATTTTGAGATTATCCTGTAAATGCAACAAGGTCACAAGCAAAGCAAGTAGAACGCAAACATAGCGTTTTAATGTTTTATATCTAATTTAGTAAAAACCAATGAAAATGGCTTACACTATGGTCTTTCTTTTCAGAGGGGTCCAGTCACAAAACAACCACAGTGGATGCCTATACCCCAGACCTTTCAGGGTTGCCCACCAGGACTGGAATACCTTACACATTTGGACCAAGTTCTCATGCACCAACAAGTAGAGCTGTTTGAGGGTAAGTGCTTTGAGCTAAGAAAAAATTCTGAAAAGTTAGGTCTTATCGTTTCAAGTATTGAGTTTAATACTTGTTTTTGAATTCTTAAAATGCTCGCTTGCAGCTTCCTTTTATGAAATTATCAAAAAAATAACGTACATTTCAACGTGCAATGTTTGATTTAGTGAAAAAATAGAAAACTTTCCTGATATTGCTCTTTCAAAATTGAGCTCAAGTTGCAAACCATTCCAAGGGCTGGCATACAAGTTTCTGGTGTTGGGTCACAATGCTGTGGGCGAATTGCTGTTGGCAAGAACGCTTTCCACAATGTAAGACTTGGCACTTGAGTCCACCACTATGAGAAGTTTTCATAGTTTCCAAACAGAAATAATATCCTATTAATTAGAATTTTAGGGCTGATTATGCGTAGAGTTACGTGAAATCGCTTTCCCATTAAAAATTGCTGATGGATTCGACTGCCTCACTTTTGTGGAAACTGCTCTCTTGAACACAGACATGTGCAAATCTTAAATCGCAAAGTTGTGAAAGCCGATCCCGGTCGGCAGATTCCTCGAAAGCTTGCAGCAAACCAACAAATCTTGTCTCAGACTCAAGACTTACGTCTTGTCAATGAACCAAGTGTTGTTCGGGGACCACTAATTGTATCCTATCGCGTTAAGCAACGCTGTTCAAACAGTAAAACTACACCAGTGGTTCTGAAAGTTTTTTTCAAATTCCCCCTCTTAAAACCCAAAAACTGTCAATTTCTCCCCAGGGAAAACTTTGGAAAAGATAATTGCAAAATTTCACACTACCTACTGTCAAGAAACAGTAAATGATTATGAACCAAACAGGCTCTTTCATCACGTCAGTCACTGCAGTTAAAGCAGCTTGTACTTGCATACTGTAGACATTTCCTTCTAAACAAACATCGTTATGTAGTTTTTGTGTGTTGAATAAACAATCAAGTTTCGAAGCTTTCCCTCCCCCTTTCCTCTCTGGAACAAATTTCCTCCCAAGGCCCATAAGACTATGTATAGCTCGTTACTCAAACATTAAAAATGTAGAAACACATCAATTTTCATGGCTAAGCTGCAGATGAAGCCGATTTTCTGGAGATGTTTGGGAACAACTGATTCAGTTACTCTGAGAAAACCATATTAGCTTCATATTTGTGTTGCATTCTCTTTTTATACCATGTGGTAAGTAATGTGTGAGAGTCATGTTAAGCACGTTCCGCTTTTTGCTTTTGAGTAAGCGAAGCTAAAAAAGGTTAGCATTATTTGTTGCAAGAGTATAAACGTTTTTATTGCAAGCTTGTGGTTTTGCTAAGAACTTGCAAACGTTTTTCCTCTCTTTTCTTACAAGCTTTCACCGGAATTCAAACGAAAAACCGCTTCGCAGTGAAAAACAGCCTCGGACAGCAGTGCTACTTCGCACATGAAGGTGATGAAATAATGGGTCTTGTTATTCGTAAAAATGAAGTACATAATATATATCTGAGAGTGGTGGAAAATTACCTTCGTTGACAGAAACGAAATTTGCTTCTTTCAAGTACCTGAGAGTGTTCTAAACATTGTAATGGCGCTAGGCCATTACATGCGAGAAATCGGCAAGTCCAAGGGTACTTCCCCGGCGGAAAGCACACTATGACAACGCCAAGCAAGATGACGCCTCGTAGCACGCAGAGGGAAAACGCCTTAGGACGAACGCCGAAACATACAAAGCACCTAAGTCTGAAATGACTAGAGAAGCGCTGCTTTGGTCAAATCGGTAAAGCGTTGCTTTAATTTGGCCTTAGATACTCCCTGAGAATCATGAGGGTACGATTCTCAACCCCAAGTGGAACCACCGGGCAGCTCCACTTCAACATACATGATCAAATGGTTTAGAAAGCCTTTTAACGCTTCGTTGATGGATTGCAAATTTACAAGCATTAATTGCTTACAACTGAATAGCTACCATCTGCCCAAGTTTTTCTGCAGTGGTCTCGAGATTAAAAAAATTATTTCAAGTAATGAACATCACTTGTTTGCCATTAAAAGCACCAAAAACGTTATTCTGTTTTCCTCACATCCACGTCATTGTGCTTGGTTCTATTCCTTCTTCCCTGCTTATATATATTTAACGTACATTGTGATTCCTTTAACAACGTTTATAAATTTACGTTCACGCATTTTCATACCCGCTTTTCCTCTGAGGAGCGTCGTCGGGGCAACATCCCTAGGGGGACTTGAAATACCTCAGTGTTTTCAGCAATTTCAGATTGTTCTGCTGGCTCCACACCAAGACGTGATCAAGAAAAGTTGGAGATGTATTCACGTCACATGATCCTTGGACGGCCTCTGGGCCGCTTTCCCGTGGGTGTAGCCAGCAATATTTGTTTTGACAATCTTTCCTGGGGCATCCTGGTCACGTGGCTTTATAAATTTTTAGTTTTTTTAAATCTCATAAACTTTTTTTAAAATATTTTCAGGCGGAAGCGCAGGTTCCTCAAAAGTTGCAAATCGCAAATTTCATTTCCGGATCGTGAAAATAATTTTCCGAAACTTGTCTTGTCATTTTCGCTTGTTTAGAAAAATGTGACAGTATTACCGTATTTTGTCAGCGTTAAATGAAAGAACAGCTGCTTTGTCTTGAAATCGATTATAAACAAAAACAACAAAACGTCGGTTCCCCACCAGTGTCGTCAGATCGCATACATTTTGCGCATATCGAGAAAACATAGACACACGAGTTTACAGTGATTTGTTTCCGTCAGAATCCGACATGTGTATGCGAATCTGCTGTGAGTCGGAACGTGGCTTCGTGATGCACGTCCTGGATAATGCCGGTCAGGTATGTGCGTTGCTGAAATCGAAGCATATACTGTGATTAGAAAGTCCCGATGAAGCTAACGTCATCTTCAAAAGAAGCATTAAGCAAATATCAGTGCATGAAATAATTTATTCTAAACTTTGCCGACCAGACATACACCCAGTCTTCGCCAGAGCTTTAACACCAGGACCGCTGTTCTTTTTTACATTTAGCGAAAAGCTGCTAAAATTTCAGCCAAGTCTAATGCCTTATAACAAACCGATTGTTTTCAATGGATAAGGTTCAAGGTGGCCGTAAAGCAAAATCGAGGATCGGAGTTACCCAATATTTTACGATTGGAAATCCAACTTCCCTGTTTTGTAATACCATAGTTATTGTGCTATTGGCTTCACTACATTTTTTAACGTTTTACATTAGTTACGAAGCAAGAACACATTGTTTTTAGTTTTGTGGCCGACTTTTACTTTGCTTATTACCTGGTTGATTCGCAGAAAGATATGTAGTCAGAGAAATCGACGCACATCAACAGAGATGCTCACAGATGCTGGTATAGTCGTTTTCTAAGATTTAGATAACGAAAATGAAACAAACTTGACTCCACCTAGAACATATTTTCAATTATGGCTCTGAGACCAAACTGGCCCTGGCCTAGCACTGGGCCGTGGGCCACTGACTGGGCAACACTGTTCCATGCGTTATTTGCCTACTGCGTACTGTTGTAAAGATGAGGGACACCGCTTCAAAGAGACATATGAATCAGCCAACAAGCAGAACCACCACAAAATGCCATCGCACTCGTTCATGAGCGTTATCAATATCGTGAAAGCGATCATTTGCTAGAGTCACTAAAAAGGTTGCTTTAAGTTTGCCCTAACTGTTAATACATGAAGAGTGCATTCTACTTAGTCGTTTGTTTTCTTTTCGAAGGAAGTGATACGTGTCACACGTCAGTTTAAGTGCTGCGCTGGTTGCTGCTGGTGCGCCAACGCCGACTGCTGCGCGTACACATTAGAAGTCGAAGCTCCTGTCGGAAATGTCATTGGAACTGTGCGGCAATCGTAAGCCAAGACTACGTTTTATACGTGATTTTTGGCTCAGTGCATTCGAGCAAACATCGCTCTGATCTAGTATTAATAGCTTGAAGAAGTTAAATTTCAAAACGCCAATAAATTTGTATGTGAATAGACATTTCCAGCAATTCCCGACGTCGCTATTCGCGTATTACTACGTTAGTCAACACTAACTTCGCAGCACAATACTGTTATAAACGCTTTTGACCTTCCTATTCAGCAACCACCTCAGAATTGTTAGACGTATTTTTGATTGTTTGTTTCTGCTTGCTTTTTTTAATGGTAACAGCAAATTAACAGAAATGAAAATGTAAAAAACAGCGAGTTAAACAAGGTAATGTTAAACGATTCAATAAACAAGTGCTTTTAACCTCAGCTAGCAAATGTTAGCTAAACTTTCTAAGCACCAAGAGAATTGTTTTCTGAACTTCGATTTTGTTTCCGACATTTGAAAAAGCACGCGCTCAGAAACGACCACCGTCATTCAGCAGGGTAAAAATCTGATTCCGCATTACATTGCAAAGTGCTTTTAAACCAAGCGAGACACTTTGCTCCACAACTTGTCAAGTGAACGAATTGTTGCCAGCATTCCGTCACGGTTTGAAGAAAGTAGAAACCCTCGGAATGTTGCCCCCGAAATCGAGCAACAGACATGTTCAGGCTGTGGCCAGCCTTGTGACGTACCAATCTGCATGGGAATATGTTTTTGGCAAAATCTCTACTTTCGACATTTAACTCTTCAATGAAATCAACCTGATGTGGCTTCGTCGTTCTCGCGATGAAAAACGTTATTTGGTAGAAGCAGAAAAATTAAACATTCGGTAAGAGGCATTTGGAAAAAAAATAATTGGGGAAAAAACAACTTGTAAATCAACTACAAGACTAATCCAGTTCATATCAATTCGCTGCTTGTATCTTCACCACAGCGAGTAGTTGCATTTTACATTACATACTCCTCCCTACGCGATGGGGTGTAAAGTTTACTGTTTCCAGGCATGATTGGAGAAATACACAACAAATGCAAAGTAAATAAACCATCTCGCGAGGAAACAACATCAAAATCATCTTCATAACCTATTTAAAGATACCAAGGTGGGGAAAGCAATTGCCATAATCGAAAGATAAAAGAAAAAACAAACATCGAAGAAACAAATGTGTTCCTGTATTTCAATGTCGAGATTTGTGCAAGTGACGTTAACATTTCATTGGCATAGAAATAACTGCGGTGTAACTGGAAGTTACTCTATTTTGACCTCATTTTCAGACAATCGTGTTGGATCCCATATTATTCTGTGCACGACGCTACCGGCCATCAAGTCTTCACAATCAAAGGGCCCTGCTGTGTTTGTCCAGGACCTTGCTGCACTTGCGATTTCCCGTTCGAGATCATCACTAAAGGTGGTGTGGAGCAGCCTATAGGCAGAATAACCAAGGAATGGTCTGGACTCACAAAGGAGCTCTTCACGAACGCAACAAATTTCTCTTTGACGTGTAAGTGACTCTGTGACGTGAAAGGTACTACCTTCAGTACATGGTATATCTGATGAAATCTATCAAAACAAACAGGAATGTTGTTTTACAAAGTTTTGAGTCCAGTATAAACGTTTCATTTGCAGAACGTTGCCACACTGGTTAATTTGGAATTCCTTTATTTGCTGGGTGAACAGATTTGTGGGTATGCCCAGGTCAGTACTGGGTTTTGAGGATGTTTCCTTGTGCCTTGGTCAGTTGTTTGTTTGCCAGGAAAACGACGCCAACCTTAGGAATTAGAAATGCAGCGTTGCGAAGGTTGTAGCTTGAAGCGTTTTATGCCCACTGAAATAGGTTGGAGGTAAACCATAAGAAATATGGCTTCTTGTTGGGGAAATCCTGAACAGTTTTGTTTATGCTCTACACCAGCGTCTCAAGCACGCGGTCCGCGGGCCACATGTGGCCTGCAAGGGCATATTGTGCGGCTAGCGATGCTTCTCGGTAATTTTCAAATAATTAAAATTTTAGTTATTTAGTTTATTCACCGGCGTTCAAAAGTGCTCGGCCAACGAGTGAACAAGTTCCTTTGAAACAAGCGTAGAGAGGGCTAGAAATGACTTGCCTACAACTCACGATACTTTTCGCAGGAAATAAGTTGTAAAAGCTGTTTCTATATGGTTCAGGTACCGTCATGTTACGTCAGCGTCCATACTACGGCCCTCGGGTCGTCATGAGGCGCCCGTGGGTTACTTTAAAAGTCCCCATTTGGTCCTCGGAGAAATCTGAGTTTGCGACCCTGCTCTATACTTTCTTTTCAGCAACTGTTTTTGCAAAGTTTCTGGGATATCAAAAAAATTTGCAAAATTTTTCCTAGTTTACAGTACGCTGAGATTGGCATGGCAGTCATTTAAAAATTTCAAAACACCAAAATAAATGGATAACCAATTCACATGAGATTGGTTTGGGCTAATTCCCGGTGTAATTCTGTGATGCACCCATCTTGCTCAAGTCTTGCGCATAACTGGGACATAGGATAGAGTCACAAAGCTAGCAAATGTCACTTCAGTTGGAACCTTTTTACCCATATCTGAAATAACACGTCCTCGCGGTTTGAAAATGACGTTGGGATCAGAACAGTTTTTCTGACCTGACTTAACATAATCACAAGACCTCACACATCAAAGGTTTCGCAACAACGGAGCAACTATTTTTGGAAAAAGCGTGTTTTTCACCTCGAAGATGATGTCACGTATTTCATGATAAAAAATGGACGCTATTCCGAAATGTTGAAAGCAGCCCAACGCGATAGACAAGAAAGATAGTGAAATTCTCAAATGACAAGTTGGGTTATTACGAAATAGTTCTCATTTTCAGTTTCAATTTGGAAAATGATATAATCTTAAATTTGGAAGCAGAGCCCGCTACGCCTTTAGTCGTTTACTGTAAGCAGATCAAATTTTTCAAAACTGAACTGGTATCAATCATTTTCTGGAAAGCATTTCGATTCATCCGACATTGTGCATGGTTGCCCACTTGTTGCACACGTTAGGTCACTGGAAAAGATGTTGTTTCCAAGTTTTTTTTATCGAATATTTGATTTAGAACATCACAAATCATCCAAGGTGACTGTAAAACGTTCATCAGGCAAGATTAAAATAAATTATATGACGCACGTTTGACAGTGGATAACATAGTTTCATGAAGTACGTATCAAACATACCGTGAAGAGTGCTATGATTTTTGCAATCTTCAATGAAGTTAAGGTTAAGTGATATTCAATTTTTAACTGCAACAAATTGACCACGCATTTGTTTTTAGTTCCACAGGACCTGGACGTGAAGATGAAGGCAGTGCTTTTGGGCGCCACATTTCTGATAGTAAGAAAGATTTACGTTAATGTAAAACTCAGCTTTTTTTCGCGTACACTTTATTGCGGTTTAAAGACGAAAAATCCAATGCTTTCTTGTGTCATGAAAAGCTTATCGAAACTTATTTTGATTACTTTTTAATAGTAGAGCGAATGTATTGAGAGGAAAACAGTGCTTTTTCTACTGTGATTGTTTCCGAATCCCGTTTGAACAATTACTGGAACGTTGACGCATAAAATATTGTTCAAATATTTTCCAAAAAAGACAATATTTCAAAATCAACACTGACGATATTATCTTTATAAATGCTGTAGAAAAGGCAAAAAGTCTGCATTTTAGTGATTGATGCATGTGTGAAAACCTTTGGAAAAAGTTATTTTCTTTACGTAATTTTTTACCTTTATATTTCGCCTACTTGACTTTTGCGTAGATTTGAAAACTTTGCAGCAGGGCCAATTTGTTAATGGGAGCTAACATGTCAGTCAGTTACAATAATGAAGTTGGAATAATTTGTTGCATTTCAAATCATTGTGCATTCACGTACAAGCGCACTGATTCTGCACGTACGAACACATTTACGTTACAATTTAGATATTTAATTCTACGTAATTTCAAAGAAACCGTTCTGCTCGCACTGCGTTCTATTCCGTAACAAGGGATAAACAATAAACATGAAATACAGTATAAACACTGAAAAATATAAAGATTCAAAGAAGGTATTCGCATCTTTACTTATATAGTATAATTTCGCTCGTTTCGTGGCGTTTATTGCTGTAGTGAGTGTCGTTGTATGTTCCTAAAAATGATATGCGAATCGCCAAACCTACAAGAATTGGATCTCCTTTATGAATAAGATCAGAAATAATACTCTGCGGGCTTCACACAATTTTATCATTTTCCACAGGACATGATGTTCTTTGAGGACAACAACAATGAATGAAGACCAACATGAACATGAAAATGCTGTTTTTCGTTACAAATATTGGAAATGTTGTTTAGCAGTATCGCTGATACTTAGTTCTTTCTTGACAATTAACATAGTATATTATCTTCTCATTATATGTAGGGAGTAGGAACCCTACACACTCCCGCTATTGTACATAACTGACCGTCAAATGCTCTCGCGTATTTTAATAAACCTCCGAAGTTCGCGGATCGCTCTACGCATAGCAGTTCATCTGACACTCACGTTACGTCACAATGCATCACTTCGGAGGTCGGTGAACGTACGCACGACGTAGTGAGACGATCTGATCGAAAGAATGGTATCACTGCGTCCAAAAGCTACAAAGGAACTTTTTTGTATTATCGTAACGCTGAGATTTTCTACACTGTTACTGCAGTACCCAACAAATTAAAACGCTTATGTGGTAATATGGTAATGTAGTATCACACACAGGGCCCCGACAAGGGGGAGACGGGGAGGGCAATCCCCCAAGGCGGC
>JGI24022J15233_10011162_pt1 | contig 10231 bp, 4 predicted proteins | sample Ectturendosymbi2_FD_15233 | JGI IMG/M metagenome (IMG submission 15233)
GTCCATGACAATTAAACGTCATGGCCATTTGTGCCCGACAAGAGTAACCTCTTTGCAATTGGCCATTAATCCCGCAACCTATACATCGGACTGCGTCAGCATGTCTAGCGGTCGACGCAACCTTCACCATGGAAACATCAATCTCACGTACTTAATTTTGCGAACTTGATTCAATTCATTTGCCATTGAAGTTGAGGCACATCAAGATCATTAAAATATTAATGTGGGAAAACGAACAGAAGCCGGAGCCACACTGATGAAAACTAAGAGCTCGGGAGCTGGAGTTATGTTCATGAAAAGAAGAACTCCGGAGCTGGAGCTGTGTGATATTTGCGACGGCTCCGAGGCTCTGAAATGATCCACACTGCAGCCAGGCATATAGACGATCCAGAATAAAAATTTAACAGATAAATTGTTTTAGCAACAACCTCCAATGATTATTATAAATGAAAATAGTAAATTAAAATTTGCGCAGTAAATTAAAATTTGCAAAAAACTAACAAGTCATAATAGTAGGCTACTGAAGCTAACTCAATCATCGCTTAGTGGTTGAGCATTTTCGCACCCCTTTGTGTTGTTTCGCTCCCCTATCACCCCCTTTGTTTTTTACGCCCCCTTGCCCACCAAAATCGCCTCCAAGGGGGCGATTCCGCTCACTTTGATAACCACTGAGTTAGAACAGAATTAGATGATGTAGTTATAAAGCATCCTAATTTAACTTTTGCCGCAGAAAGTTGTACCTTCTCATTGGTCGCGGATTTACCATTAGGCTAAAATGGCTTAAGCCTAGGGCCTCCGATTTCAGGGGGGCCCAAAATTTGGGGAGTAAGGACAATTTCCAGCATTTCTGCAGGCAATTACATTTGTAGTTTTGTTTTGGTTCAACGCATGTTGTTTTGCTATGGCGCTAACAAAATATCTCTATAGATTAGAAGAATGAGTGCGGAGGATTGAAGTGAATGACGATGAGCATTCTCTTTTTATGGCGTTAGTAATTGGTTATTGTTACGTATAATGTGTGGAACAAAACGCCTGAATCCATTATTCAAATTACACGAGGCCAGGGAGGTACTCAATGAATATGTAATGGGAGTATAGTCAGATAACTTCATCGCTGCCTTTTCGTTAGTTTTATTGTGACTGTTTTTGTTCCTGATATCGAGGGAATTGAGAATAAAGAAATATGTTTATGTTTTGGAACAACTTTTTCAGTGAATGCAACAAGCATGTGTAGTGCTAATTTGCATGACATCAGTCGTCTCAAACTTTCCATAAGCGTCCCAATTTAAAATAGCCTAGGGCCCCGAAAATTAAAATTCGCCTCTGCTTCTCATACATTTCATTGTCACCATGAGAAAAGTTTTCATAGAGACGAAACTGTCATAATGAAAATTGGTAAATGGTGATAACGTTTTCATTCTGAATAGAAAGGTCGTAGTAAGGCACAAAATTAGCAAATGATCGTAAACGGTCAATTATGTTAATCACTTTCTGATGTCGACGCAAAATTTCAGTGTGCCACTGTCAAGAAAACTGTAATGGAATTCAACTCCAAGCGTTTGTGTAGACTATCACTTGTAGAGATGTTGGTATTTAAAAATAATAATAGGAGAATGATTTCGCCTATGATTAGGTGCAGCGATAACGACAGTTTTGCCAGGGTTGAAATGGTATTCTGTTGCGGTTGTCTATTCCCTAGGTTGCCTACAATGTTTTTGATGTGAGCTTATACGCCTGGCAAGGATTCCAGCACCTCACAAAAACGTTTTTTCGGTGATACAGACTGTTTATAAATTTCAATACTGACCACCGTCTGAGGGCGGTTTTATTTTTGGTTTCTCCTCAAAGTTTTCGTATGACCATCGAGACCATCAGGAATTAACAGAACAGAGGCGGGAGTTCATCAATATGCATTTGCGCAAATGTATGCGCTGAATTTGATTGTTTTGCGGCAAAATTGCACTAAGTGTTTTAATTTCTACGGAAAATTGGGGAGCAGTTCTTTCCGTTATTGTTTTTTCCGAAATTTTCCTGAAGCCCTGAGAGATACAACGTTTGTTGGTGCAAAATCGTGAAAAATTTTTACAGAATCCCTGTAAGCGCAAACAGAAATTCGCATGTTGTCTCAATATAAATGTGTCTATTTATGGAAAATTTTTGGAAGATTTCCGTCCTGATCTTTGCATTTTGTATGTTCCTATCCATGGTTTCCCAGCCATGGCACAACCTCTTGTAAATTGTATTGCCTTCCTCCGCACGGAGATTCGGTCTGCGCTTCCCACCAGCAAAATACATAGCTTGATACGGGCGGATGGCAGCCTCTCTCTCTCAGGTTTCAACTTTGCCCATAGTCATGTTTTTCAGTTTAAAAGTTGTCGCCTTAAAATGCTAGTACCATGAATTTAACAAGGTATACACCTGGTTTGGCACATTTATTTTATTCAGTTACTCGCAACACATGTCACTGGGTAAATACCTTCTGGACAGATAGACATCGGTTTGTTTCATGAAACGTTTAACCGGAAAACCCATGACAACGTGCCAAGCAGGAAAAGTAATAACTGTCGCTGTTAGCAATAATTGCCCGCAAATACATTTTACATTTAAACAACGATTGTTGTCAGTATTATTTGCAAAACGTAATGAATGGTCAAAAGTTCGTTACCTTCGTTTCCGAGAGTCCTGACGATAATTGTAATATTGAACAAGATAAGGTACCTTCCTGTCTTGCAATCAAGACCGTAACCAGGAGGGCGAAGCCCCCTAGAACATTTTATCCCCACCTGGAAAAATGTGTTGGACATAGTTAAAAAATTATGGGCCCCTCTCGAAAAACTCTTCGCCCCTCCTGGTGTCCCAACCTGGTTACGGGCCTGCTTACAATCAGGCCCATATGAAGAGAACCAGAGAACCACAAAATTTAAATGATGCACGCTATCGACTTTATTCTAATAATCCCATGGAACGTGGCCCACGAAACGTGGTAAACAAAAATGATGGGAAGCAGCCTTGTGTTGCGAGGACCTTATGTCCTTTTCAGAAACAGCCTTATGCTATGGCAAGGAACAGCCTTATGCTGTGGGGCAGCCTTGTGCTACAGAGACGCAAAGACCTTGTGTATTTCACTAACGGACCAACCTTCTCGGTCCTCGTAATGCTCAGAATAGTTCTCCGCTACTAAATGAACAAACCAACTCGGTGGTCAAGGAATGCGGAACGAAGCAAAAACGCAGCCCGACAAGTACTCGAGGCCCGATTATCAATCAACTGGAAACGTTGCGTTAAGGACAACACGCGAGCAAAAATACGCAGCAATGCTGCGAACGTTACAGATAACATGCATTTTTCGTTCTATAGTATATGCAAGGAAGTGTGGCGGCCTGGAGATGACACCACATGTAAATAAATGGACACTGGTAGATTGTGCCCATAAGTAACAAGTCACTGTGGTAGTTACCACAAGCAAAATTCACTTAACCGTATACAGGCCCGTAGCCAAGTTTTAAGGGTTGGGGGGGCACAATACATTTTTAGGAGGGCAGTATTTTTGTTTTGTTTTATGTTTAAAACAAATTATTTTATTTAATTTTCAGCGATTAACTGGGCAGCATATCGCCAGTTGTCTGTTTTCAGTCTGATCATATAAGATTTGTGATTGTACCGGAATGCTACGTGCCATGGGCAGCCAAGAAGGAGAGGAAGACTCCAGCACCTTTCTCAAATTTTCAAAAACGATGACTTTTTCCAGAGAAAGTATCCACACAAGACTAAGAGCATTTGTTTGATCATGCGCTTTTCTCCGGAAACAACAAAGAAAAACAATATTTAAAAAATTAACCTATGCTTCAAGCAGGCCCGTAACTAGGGGGACAAAGCACCCTAAAATTTCTTTCACCTCCCCTGGAAAATGTGTTTGACATAGTTTTCAAAATTTGGACCCCTCTCAAAAAACTCTTCGCCCAACCTGGTTATGGGCCTGGATTCAAGATACTTTTCTGACTACGCGCCAATGCTTGATGCCTGTTTGGTGCATTTGATTCAGTAAAAACTTTGTTCGATGTTTGCCTGATGCACTGTTAACTCTTTTTAAAAACATAACAATATTTGGTATAAACAACAAAACTGAACCAATTTTATTCGCATCAGCATTTAAAGTGAAGACACTGGTAAGAAAGAAACTCCGTCTAATTTCTCACAAGAGTCACAACAATGCACGAGATTTTATATAATAGATACATGCATTCTATTGGTCACTGAAACAATCAATTAATTCTTCCCATTAACAGCTGGAAGTCGAACCATGCCAGGGATGTCGTGCTAACAAAAAGGTGTGGGACCAGGGGCGAATTTTCATTTTCCGGGCCTTAAGCTGTTTTAAATCGGGGCCCCCCTCTTGAAAGTTTGCGACGACTGATGTCATACAAATCAGCATTACACATGAGTGATACATTTACTGAACATGCTGTTCCAATTCATTATCATATTACTTTATTCTGAATTCCCTCGATATCAGGAACCAGAGCCATGTCAGCCGCCCTCCATACCCCCACTTGGGGACCACGCTGTAACAGGGGATCCAAAATTCAGCGTTTAAGCCCCAAAACAAAATTTTAACTTGAAACACTAGAAATCACTGAAGTTTTTGTCAATCCGTATCCTTTTCTGTCCTGTAAGTTATAGACGGAGCAGTATCTGCCGCTGTTACTCGGAATAACATCCCCTGATCAGTGCCGGCGCTATCTTTAGGCAAACTAGGCGTCTTCCTAGAGCGCTAGGCCAAAGGGGGTGCCAAAAAAGAGCCAAGAAATATACAACTATGTCAGTGGTTCTGAAAGTGACAAACGACCACCAAGTAAAAGTAAATGAACATGATGAAAGTGAATGGAACACACGTTCACGCAATTTTTCAGGTTCGCTGCATAGGGTCAATACTTTTGGTATTAATTTCAATTTCATATATTTTTCAGGTAATAAACTTTTCTAATTTACAAAAACTTCCTTCTTATTTCCACAATGTACAATGTGATGATATGCAGAGTAACGATCTTTGTATAGGACGGGAGGGTGCTTGAATGGATCTTGCCTGGGGCAGGGTTGCCAAGTCTAAAAAGACCTTAAGCTAGAAAAATTGCAAAATACCGCTTGAATAAGACCAATTGTATAGGCTTCTAGACCAATTATCCACTAGAATTTAGCAGATTTACGCCGCCAGAGCAGTTATTTAGCAGCTATACAGGATTAAAATCCGCTAGATCTAGCGGGAACTCCGCTAAATTGGAACCCTGGCTTAGGGTGCTTACAAAGCTATCAATAACATCCTGTTGTCAGGGCCAGCAACGCTTGCCCTCCTTACTTAATGAAATTCACTTCAATAATTTTAAGGTTGCCATTTCTATTATTTTAATTTCTTGCTGTTCCTGATCCTGCCACTTTACCAAAGTACAGGGACGCCGGAACGGGGGTGAATTACGAAGGCACTGCCCCCCCTGCCCTTTGATAGGGGGTAACGGGGCACAGGTGCCCTTACATACAAGTATCATAAGTAATTTAATGATTTATCAAGATCAATTTGAAACAAACTTATTGCAACTATTCGCGCACACCTGAAATTCATGATGGTTTTCTATAATTGCTGTTAATAGTTTCGAGGTCAACATTGTTGCTAAACATGTAAATGCGTAAAGAATGACTATTTTGCTTATTGGTGGGCTTTTACAGTGAAGTCAAGTAAAAAAAGTTTCGAACTCGTGGTACGTCAAAGGCATGGGCGTCCGCAGGGGCGTCAAAACAGGGGCGAATCCTGGAAGGGCGATTGAGGTGATCGCTCTCCCTAAAACCAAGGCGATCGCTCCCCCCTATATCCATTGTTTTGTAACAGAAGTGTTGTGAAGTATACTTCATCTTAAAGTAGTGAACCCGTAATGAGACTTGGCTGACAAATATTCCTGAAATCGACCCCTTAACCTTATTGCCTGGATCTGCCCTGGGGTCAAAACGGGCATTTGCCCCTCTCTGGAAATTGGGACCAAGAACTAAAACTTTCTAGAAAGTTTGACGTCAACAGCCCAATTCCAATTAATTTATTTATTTATTGCAAAAACAGTTTATTTGCCGGTGCGATACTCACACTGTGCAAGAGCCAGGTTCACTGTTCTGGTGTCATTCAGTGCTGAGCTTCCAGTTCACTCATGTCCGCTCCTTTGCCTGTAGACACAGGCTTTGCCAGAGGGGCCTAGGGGGCCATGTCCCCCACACATTTTTAGAACATGTAGTTATTTGTGCTTTGAGAGGCAGTATCACAAACAAACTAGTGTTATTAGCCTAAAATCAAATATTTTAGCCCCAACCAAAGTTTTTCGCCCCCCAAATTTTTGGGCTGGTGTTGAGTTCGTTTTACTCCTCAACATGAAACATTCTGTGATCCGGAAGTAATCCAAGAAGACGACGCAGATTACAAACGAAAATCACCAACGAACGAAAATCCGAAGTTTATTGACGAATCCAAATCAAGTCAAACGAAGACGAACATTGAAAACATTATTTACTGTAAAACTGTATTTGCGTATTTGCTGTACTATGATGTTAAAGAGCGAGTAACAAAAACCCATAGAAAAACCGTATTGAAAAACATAGTCCGAAACCTGATAAAAATTGTAATCAAAATTATTACGATTTCGGATGACCCTAATTTCTAGAAAAGTGACGTCACGGACGCCCGATTACACCAGACGCACGTACGATTATGCAATCCGTACGAAACCACGAAACCTAGGGCGTAATCATGTGATCGAAGTCGACCAATGAGAATCCAGAACCGTAGCTACAAATACAGGTGCATCTGGACACTTGAATCAGTTGATCTCATGGGCTTACCAGCCTCAACACCTTAACCAGTAGTGGGCTTACCAAACTGGATAGTTGCTGGCGAACTTGTGGGGTCTGGCAAATTCGTGAACCAGAATACGCTTGTAGCTGACTACTAGGCCAGAAAGGCTAGACTGACGGAACTACCAAAAGTATAGCCAATTATGGAAAGCTGGTTGTGGTGTTGATGCTGAATAAATTGGGTTACTTTCTCAAACTCTCTCTCCTGATGTGATAATAAAACTGCGTAGTAACCTTTGGTAATTATAAAACCTGTATATTCTGAAATATAATATAAAACTCTCTTGTTAACCCCTGATGTTCGTAGTAACTAATGTTATGTGCTTTAACTAACAATTGTTGATATAAACCCCTGTTGTGATAGATATTCGCAGTGCTTAAAGCTATAGTAATTAAACCATGAGTGAATACAATTAATTGTTGTGATACACTGAGCGAAGTCGAGCTAGACCGGCGGGTCCAGGTTTCTTAATTGTTAATCTGGGCGTGCCATGGACATTCCTATGGACCAGTGCTCTCGCGGAATGTCCTAAATGTCTTGTGGTTTGCTTCTTTTGGAAGGGAGCCGCAACATAAGAAATGGTGCCACCAGTGAGGTATGTTTTTTTATAAAAAATACGGTAGTGCCTGGCATAAAAGGCTACTACCTAAGCTTGACTTTTATGTTAGAAAAATACCTTTCATCTAATACAACATGTTAATAACATGCATTTTATCACATAAAACCTTCATGTTTGGCCTTTTTTAGTGGAGAGAGAGTGATACCCTTGACTATACTTGGAATTTATGAATTAGCACAGAAGATAGGAAATTTAGACAGAGCAGAATTTAATATGTTGAAAACAGAAAGAGAATAGGCGTGACTTACAGAGGAAAAATAAAAATTACTAGATCAGGCGTCTATTAGAAAGGTTTGTAATACTATGGAAACAGGTGGTAAGTCTATGAATTATTAATTGGTGTTTTAAGATCTTTATGGTACCAAAAGGCTCGTAATCCTAGTCGTTAAGCTTTGCATAAAATATTATATTATTTTATTCTTATATAATAAACCCACCTGGAACGACAATTCTTTTAATATTTAAAACAATGTATTGGCCCACCAACTTGAATGAATAAATTGAACTAATCATAAAAAAAATGCTTTAAAAATCTCTGTAAATTGTCTTTTATCTCATACCTGGAAACCATTTTTATCGAAAACCGTAGACGACAAATGAGGGTGGAGAAAAACCTTTGCTAATAAGTAATATATACGCTAACTTTACTATCTTAAGAAAACAGGAGGTAAGTTTGTGAAATTTTTCTTTTTTGTCCGTTTTATGTTTTGAAGTTAATAAATTAATAACTGACCCGTTTAGGAAGTTTCAGATTAATAATATTGGATCAATAATTTAAAAATGACCATAAGAGCTACTGAAAGCTGTGTACAAAGCTTAATGGTCAATGGAATAAACGTTGCTGATGTAATGGTCCGAACTCCAAAAGTTCTTTTGGATACTTTTGGATTACAAAATTTAAAAATTGGAATTGATGTTGCCTGCCAAACTAGTACCTCAAGCACAAGCTCGGAAGATTGGTTTGAGGAATTCTTGAAAAATATGGAGGTGATGGAAACTCAATTAGGTACCTGGTTGGCAGAGGAATTTGAAGACAATTTTAAATATGATCCAATAGACTGTATTATACAAGCCATCAACTCTATACATTTTGAAGGACCACAATGCCCTATATTGAAACTGCAAGATCAGTTGCAAGCCAAGAATTTGAAGATGGATATACTAACACAAAACCCTTTATTTTTTTTAATGTTTAAACAAAAACTTTATAAGGAATTTCAAGGCTCTCTTTTCTGGTGTTGGCCATTGCTGAAATATGTGAATATACGCGATTTCCAATGGCAAGTTATGAGGTTATGGGAATTTTTGATAAACACCCCAACAGATGAAGGTACCTATGGGTGGTTGCAGAAGCTGATCAAGGAGTAAAAACTATTACAATATGCAACCACATTCATTACTCATGGTGCTTGTTACCTTCAACTGTTATTTAACATGTTGATGAGCAGTGGCGACTTGTGGTGAAAATGGCCGGGAGGGCTGCGAAATTTCATCTCTGGTTGAACATACAGGATTGTCGCCCTGCCCCTGGCTGTTCATAATGGCGTTTACAGTCACTCCAGCAGTCCTAAACTTATCAAACTGGCAATTTTCAGTTTTCCTTATTGATACATAGAAAATATTCACTTCAGTTTAATGAAACCGAACCCAAACCGTAAACACAAACACAAAAGAATTAACCCAACCGGTCCCATCAAAAGTATGATTCATAACCAGTGCCACCAAAGCTGTTAAGGCGAGAGTCGAACCCAGGACCACCCGCATTGGAACATTCCGCTCGACTACTAAAGCTATACTAATAAAACCATGAGTGAATGCAATTAATTGTTGTGATACACTGAGCGAAGTCGAGCTAGACCGGCGGGTCCAAGTTTCTTAATTGTTAATCTGGGCGTGCCATGGACATTCCTATGGACCAGTGCTCTCACGGAATGTCCTAAATGTGTTGTGGTTTGCTTCTTTTGGAAGGGAGCCGCAACACTGGCTACACTACTGCCTGCAGGGGCAAGTAACAAACTTGCGAGCGGATTGTTTTACTGTTGGTCTTTGTCGTGTAATAATAACATGGCAATAAATCTTCAAATGTTTACTTCAGGTTACGATATTAGGCGTTTTGTTGCATGTGACTCTTGAACACAGACATCTTGGCAGGTAATGTAGTGAGACAGTGACTGTTGCGGCAGCTAGCCATTTCATTGTGAGCCATGGGGGAGCTAGTCCGCAGAAATTTGAGAAACGCGCCTTGACGATCTTTCGCCTAGAACCTGACCGTTATGAATCTGCGCATCAACTGGACTGTAGTCTCTTGTTCCCTACAGCAAATGGCCAACAGAGTCGAAAGCACCCAGAAAATTATTTGTTAGCAAATCCAACAAACAACAAGCTTAAGCAGCGATTGATCGTCAACACGGTTTCTGAAACACAACAGAAACAAACTAAAGGCATTCTATGAGGTGCCGTTCGTAAAAATATTATATCTGACAGATTTAGCACAAAAACTGCTATCTCTGTGCATATATAGCTATGCGCAGAGATGATATCTCTGGCGCTTAGAGGTGGTGAGCTGCGCCTGGTGAGAACAGTTGGAATGGTCGGACTTAACAATTGACGAGACCTTCTTTAAAACTTTGAGAAAAAATGTCACTAGCACTGAGACCACCATCCCAAGTTTTTTGTAGTCCTTCGTCTACACAAACGAATATCATAATCAAAACAGTATAATTTAG
>JGI24022J15233_10011163_pt1 | contig 10231 bp, 6 predicted proteins | sample Ectturendosymbi2_FD_15233 | JGI IMG/M metagenome (IMG submission 15233)
GACTGGCCGATCTGGTTGAGCCCTTGAACAGCTCTCTAGCGCAATCGACGGAGGAGCTAGGGCGTTGGTAAGGCAACCGAAAACTGCTGTTTTAGGCCGAAATCAAGGTACGAATATATCGTACCCCGGTTCTCAAAGTGTTAAAGCACGACATTGCAAAGGCCTAGTTGACTCTATCAAATGGTGGTTTAGTGAGTCGCAGGTGTTTTTTTTGCTTTACAATGACCTTTGTTTATCACAAGGGTCTCTAAACTATTTTTTCTGAGGGCACACAAACTATTACAAAACAGTGGTACAAAATAAAAGAATGTTAAAGGACAAATGCTATTAAAGTACATTTAATAAAAAGAATAACAAAATTTATTTTCTGATTAGTACAAGAGGAAAATCAGGCTTCAGATGGGATGTGCCTCATAATGAACACTTTCAGTCAAGGCCGAAGTAAATATATGTCTGGGGAATTTGTTAACATGTTCCTAGCAGATATAAATACACGTTTTTACCGAAAATCATAATTTTGGGGACTGGTTCTGATGTTTTTGGCATGGAGAAGGCCTAAAATTATGGTCTTAGACTGAGTTTTAAAAATAATAGGTCGTGGAATCTGTGTGGTTCAGAGGCTGCTTGAGAGCATGTTTTTTTGAGTTCATCTACCTAGGCGGGACCAGGACCATGGAACCAGAACTGAGCATGAAAGATTGTTTTCCAATGGTTTATGTAAGTACATTAGGCATTTTAACACTTTGACGTTCGGGTTAATTCAAGCGGTACGCAAAAAAACAGTTGGATCGCACGTGGCTTAGCGTGGGAATATCTCTGCTCTGGTTAGCATAATGGACCTGGTCGAGTTTCAAAAGAAGCAGCAAGTCTTGCAGTATGCACTTACAAAAATTTTTTTGCTTGGGGGATGCGTTTTTTTGTGAGTGACGTCATAAGTGGAGGAGGACTTTTTGGCCACCTTGGCCCACTTTGTCTGGCCCTGGACCCAAGCATTAGATGGTAGTATTTAGCTGAAGTTTGTATTGCAAACTAGGCTACAATTCGAGTCTTTTGATACTTTGGATGACTTGCTTGGGTAGTAGTAAAAATATTTGACTAATTAGCTGATTAGATAATTAATTTGTTTATTTTAGATCATCACTTTTGAACCAGAAACGGTAGAAAGTCGATCAAACGCTCAAAAGACTCAGACTCGAGCCTAGTTTGTAATGAAAACTTCAGCGAAATACTTTGGCCTGGCAGTTGAGTCCTAGGCCAGGCAACATGAACCAAAATGGCCCAAAGCAATGTTAACGGTTAATTGGATTTTCTGAAATCAATGCAACGATTACAAAATGCAAGAACTGCTGCATCACTTCATAATGTCGCAAAATGTGAGTTTTTGCTAATGCCACATACCCTCACAACAGCGTGCATTGGACCCTGTGGCTGTTAAGATACTCAGATTTTGTCATGTGAAAAACATGACTGCAATAGAAGTGACTGGTGATGGAAACGCTCGTTGAATGCACTGTCAATTGCGATATGTGGTAATGAAAAAAAGAGTTCAGAGTTGCATGTGAAATGTGCCATAGAGTTGATTTTACACAAAAATTATTACACCAAATATGAGGAAAAATCTTTAAATTTAAAAAGTTCAAGCTACAAGGAAGCTTGTGAAGAAGCACTGAAAAGGTATGCACTTTCTTCAGTGGGGCTCATGCATGCAGCTGCATCAGGTTTTATCGTAATATTCAGTCATATTATCCTACAGTAAATGAATTTACAGATCATGTAGCACAGAGTTTGAACCTTGTTTTACCACCTTGAACTAATGCTAACTATGAACGCCCCATAATGCTTACGTGGTCCAGATTTGGGGTGGCTGGCTTGGAGAATAAACATAGACCCCAAATCATTTTGTGCCTTTGGTAAAGCTCAATAGTTTTGATGAGGAAATTGTAATACTTGAAAATTTGTCAGATGATTCTGTTTAATGTTCATCAGTTTTGTCAAACAGCTTGAAAAAAGTTAATGAAGGTTTACATGAGATAGAACAGCTCAGAGTTGCTGATGTACATAGTCAAGAAACTGCCACAACAAACATACGTACAGATAAAGCAATGAGAGGCTTGAAGCAAAGCATGTTTCTGATGTATCTGATGCACAAAAAAATGTTGAGAAAGTTGGTGTGGAAGTCTAAAACCCTTTGCAAACAGTACTTACTCAAACCAATACAGCCTTTAAATTGTGAAAGTGACATGTTTGCTAATAAGCACAGAAAGGAGTTGGATAGAGTCATGACAAATTTGCCAATGAGTTTGAAAGGGGTTGTTGCTGCATTCAGTGACTTAAATGATGAAAGCATTGGAAGTGAGACAATGAGTGATGCACGTACACAAAATCATACAAGCCTTTGTAGAACACGATTCAAAAAATGGTAGTGTTGCTACTGTTGACATGGGAAAAGTGTGATAAACATTAAGAACAACTTCAAGGAATGTCAGGAACTATGCAACTCTGTAACAAATGCTGATGGCACACCACCAAACTTTGATTTTAACTCTTTGGCGTCCGACTGCTTGCGGGGATTTTTGGAAAAAAAACTGCCTAAACGCACGTGGCTTTGCATGGGAATTTCTCCAGTCCGGTATGCGCCACAGATCCAGTAAAAGCCTCAAAAGACCCGGCAAGTCTTCTAGTCTGCACTCTTAAAAAATTTTTTGCTTGGGGGATGCGGTTTTTTTGTGAGTGACGTCATAAGTGGAAGACTTTTAGGCCACCTTGGCCCACTTTGCCTGGCCCTTGGTGCCAACCGTTAGGTGGTAGTATTTCGCTGAAGTTTTTACTGGAAACTAGGCTACAATCTAAGTCTTTTCATATTTTGGATGACCTGCTGAGGTTTTGGGTTCAAAAGTTGTGATGTAAGTTAGTAAAAATATTTGACTAATTAACTATTTAGATAATTAATTAATTTGTTTATTTTAGATCATAACCTTTGACCCAGAAACGCTAAAAAGTTGATCAAAGGCTCAAATAACTCGGACTCGAGCATAGTTTCCAATGAAAACTTCAGCAAAACACTTTGGCCTAGCGGTTGGGCCCTAGGCCAGGCAACGTGAGCCAAAATGGCCTCAAAACTACTTCACTTATGAAGTCAGTCATAAAAAATCTGCACTCCCCAACCAAAAAATGTTTTTTCAAGTGCAATCTACTAGACTGGTCGATCCGTTTGAGCCCTTGAACAGCTCTTTAGCGCAATCGGCGGAGGAGCTAGGGTGTTGGTAAGGCAACCGAAAATGACTGTTTTTTAGGCCAAAATTGAAGTACAAATACATCGTATGCCGGTTCTCAAAGTGTTAATGTAAACACACCATGTGAGCATGACTGTGGTGATATCATGGAACCTCATGGTGGCTCCATGATAAAGTTAAAACCATGAAGCAGCCAAAACTCAATGATGAAAAAAGAACCTCAAATGAAATGGAGTTAAACAATATCAGTTAGTCAACAAGAGATAAAATTGAAAAAGATGACAAGGTGAAAACCAAAGACAGAGATTCCAAAGTCTGTCAAAGCAACTGGTTAGATTTGCCTAGTGAAAGCTTCCTGTCATTGAAAGAGGTTATCGAAAAAATACAAAGTTTGTGTACAACAACTTTGTGAGATCCAATCATCACAGGTAAGAAGAAAAATGTTTCTTTCTTAGTAGATAATACCAGGAACATTTTGAGAAAAAATTCTGGACAAAGGTGATATTTTAATTTTGTCAATGATTGTGGTGCATGGATAGGAAAAATTACCTATATATATTTGGTAAAACATGGTGATACAATGGATCAAGTATTTCAGCATAGGCAACAGCTGTGCTATAGAAAACAAGTCTGCAAGATATGTCTACAATCCAGTGGATGCTGATGAACTTGATAAAAATGTTTTGAAACTTTGGATATATTATTGCAAACAAGCCTACAAATCAAATTATAAAAGACGAAAGACATGGATAGAAAATTCCATACATTCAGTAGCAATTGTTAAACATTGCAGAATATCACAAAGTCACACACCCCATGGGAATTCAAAAGAAAATCCTCAAGTCTACATTAGGACACAGCCTGACACTTTGGATTCATTGTAGCACCTGCAATTCTATACACCAACAGAAGCATACAATAAATCTTTAGCAAACTCTGATCACAATGATACAAGTAATGCCCCTACAAATAATCACCAGTTGCATAATGCAAGGAAGCAAATGAAACCGGCATTAGATGATGATTATCTGGGATCTTTGTACATTATTGACAACTATCTGAAAATCCTTAATATGCTACCCATCCATAAATTTGTTCAAGAGGTTATTCACACCAATAATGATTCATCTGCTGCTATTTTGTATCTAAATGAGCAGAATCTAGCTTTGAAGAGATTTCACATGAAAGGGCAGTGTTCTTGGTATTGAGAAGACATATAACTTGTCCCATTGCTATGCCATAGTAATGGTTTTCAATAACCCGAGTTTGCTGCAAATGGACACAAAAGATTCACCAATTTTCTTTGGAGCAATTTTCATGCATTTGCATTCAACACTGGAAACGTTTTCAAAATGTTTTAAACACATGAAGCATCGTTTAGGTACAGGAGACAAGCTCACATTTGGAACAGATGATGAACAAGCAATACACAAGGTATTCTCTCAATCTTTTCCAGTGCAACCCACGTTGTGTTTAAACCACTTATACACTAATTTTACAAAGTACCTCAGCAATATTACAGGACTGGGCGGAAGAATCGAACTGAACTGAGCAAATCAACTTTCTGTTATTGAGTCTCAAGATGATGTAGAATTCAGTAGTAAATGCGATCCTATATTAAATTTTTGCTCAACCAATGCACCGAAGGCCATCCCATATTTGCAAAACAGACTTTTACCCATCCTCAAAACACAAGCTTGGCCATATATTACACAAAATGGTGAAATTTGGACTAACAACAATAGTGAAAGCGGAAATTTGAAACTGAAGTCTGGAACTGGTTGGCAAAGAAATTGCTCAAATCGTTGAGCATCTCTTTGAACATATATCTGCTATGTATGCTGACGTCAGAAGAGCTTTTACAGGTTCAGTAATATATTGTTTGGCCCCTACATAAACTGCATTCCAAATTTCAATCAATGATTGGATTGGCCTATCTCAAAAAGAAAACGATCAGCATTTCTAACGTTTCCTCAAATTTATAGTAAAACTTATCACCTCAAGTGTAAAGGTGTCAAGTGATGGTATGCTTGTAGTAAAAGCACCACCCAGCAGAGTTGGCAAAAAGCCAATTAACAAAAAGCAGTAAACCCTACAGGTGTTTATCAAACACTGTAACTTGCACTTGTGAGCTTTCTCAAGGCAAGCTATTCTAGCATGCTTGATGTGCTTTTGGTTAATCAACTGGTAAATATATAGCCTTTAAAGACTAGCTCAAAAGCTACCAGTGATTATGTTACTTTGCATTACCATGCATGTTATTTTTTATTGCCAATGTTACGTTTCATTGCCATGGTTGATTGTTTCTTACTTCAGTAGGCAGCATTGAATAACTTCATTTCTTGTTTTACATTGGCAATGTTGTTTTTTCAATAGAGTTTGTTTACAGAAGATTGTCACAACCAGCATGTGTTTGCACTACAACTTGCACTGAACCGGAGCACTACTGGTTTTATTACTCTATTATGCAATAAAAAAAACATCAGAAGTATGTTGTTTTGTAATTGTTACACTTATAAACAATGTGTAGTCTGGCTACGCACAACATTGTATCAAAAATGTGGACTTCAACTTAGTAGTATTATTTGCTAAGATGTTTCAAAACACTTCAATTTAGCCTAAAGATAACCTGGTTGAATATAATGTCTTATGGTTGAGAAGTTGAATATATCCTAGAATTTGAAAGTGTGATTGCTGTGGGTCACCCAGCAATGTCCCAATTGTGCTACTATGCTGGGAGCCTAATAATGAAAAGAAAACTAAGTCACAAAAGTTGTGAATCTTAGGTTGCCTGACTTTCTTGGACTTTCCTTGAATTTGCTATCAAAACTTTTATGTCCTTGATTGTTGAAAAACATTTTGTTGTCCTTGAGTATTTTCCACAATACTTAAAAAACAGTTGTAAAATTGTTTATTATTGGACTATATATTCATTGCCTTCAACATTAAAGAATCAGGATTAAACAATGTAATTAAATAGGTAATCAATGGATGCCCATTGTTGTTCAGCAATGTTTGTTTGAATAAAAATGTGCTGCGCCACTGCATCTAAAATTATTCAAAATAGATGTCCAAGAAAACATCCCAAGCGATTCGACAGCCCTGAGTTAAAACCATTTACATCATTACATACAAGATACAACAGAAAATTACAAGTCAGCTTTCATGCTTAATTGATCACTTTACTCTTGATGAAGATGGTGTGTTTTTCACATATATTGAAGTTTTAGGTGAGACTGTAACAAAAAGACACGCCTACCCAATTTAACATATGTTATAGACGCTTAAATGTACAGTAATAGCAGTAGCAAAGTATGTTTAACAATACATCACATCACTATAAGATGCCTCACCTACTGCCGAATTGTTTTTGATAATGTTTTTCAACATGATCTTGTATCTTACAAAACAGAATGTGCAGAAAATGGGAAGGATGCAAAACTGATTACACAATACAAAAAATATACCAATAAACTTACATGACTCCAAAAAATAGCCAAGCAACAGTATTATTTCAAGCTGTTTCAAAAATACAGAAGCGATTCCAAAAAACATAGAAAACTATTAATGAATTGTATTCTACAGATCAAAACCAGTCTTCTGATAGGTAGTGTCTATTTTATTACCAAGATGCTACTGGCAACAGATCGGCTAGAGTTATTGTGCCGCCAGTTAAACATTTGCTCTTGTGGCATGATGCAATACAAAGAAAAAGGTCACATTGTCAGGAAAACACTGTCCTGCTCGTGGTGTAATAGGTGTTACGGCTGCTATGCCAATGGTTGGTAGTTCGACTCTCGCCTAGCCAACTTTTGTTTTGTTTTTTTCTTTGCTTTTTTCCAAGCTCTGCTTAGGTGTTACCTTCAGGGGTTAATGTTGTTAGGTTAGGATTAGGTTACAATTAGGGTTAGGTTAGCGTTAGCTTAGTGTTAGCTTAACATTAGGTTAGCTTAGTGTTAGGTTAGGGATAAGTTAGCTTCAGCTGGTGTTAGTTAGGGTCAAGTTAGTGTTAGCTTAGCGTTAGGTTAGGGAAAGGTTAGCTTAGGGATAAGTTAGGATTAGCTGAGTGCTACAGTTGGGGTTAGGTTGTAGGTTTATCTTTTTAGTTATATTACTTCGTTTCTACCAAGCCTTTTGTTACTGCCATCTTGGCGGCAAAATAGGCACTCACACTGCCCTTCTGATATTAATAGTTTGAAGTTAAATGATGGCACAAAGACAAGTTGTCCAAGAACTATAAGTAATACACTTAATGAGTATTTTTCTTCCATTAGAGTAGCCATGGGGAATGGGATTTGTCCTACCAATACATCTGGTGAATCTTCAGTTTTGGGCTGGTTGTGAGCCTGGTTAACACTCTACCAAAATGGCCACCGTACACCACTGTAGGCTAGTAGCCCCTGTTGTTTAGTATACTACTTTTCAGCCCTGCATCATCTTTCCTTGTTTCATCAACTGAAAACACAGGAAATACAAAAATTTTTCAAAAAGGATCAGGAATATTTGGTAGGTAATGGTTTATTGTTTCATATGACTCAGCCAATAAGCAGAAGCACCATAAAAGCCATCGCATACAGTAAACCAACCATTATTAGCGAAAATTAGAGCAAATGAAAACACAATGGCATAATAGCTGATCGGTGTAAAGACGGGCACTGTGTCGGATATAGGATTGGCGAAAGACCATGGTGGTCATCTGGTCAACCAAACCCGTTTTATCACTTTTTCACAAGCATTGAGAAACAACAGTTGGAGATCAAATAAGCATAATGAAAAGAAAACAGAAAATGAATCAACGCAGAACATAGATGGTACAGAAAATGTACAGGTGAAGAAAGCACATGCCTATGTACATAGAAGAGTGGATCAAATTTAAGTGAAGGAAATTGGTGTGGTTAGAGTACTTTTAGCAATACTAAGAAATTTAAAAATTGTAACTTATGAGGTACAAAAGAAAACAAAGCAAAACAGAAAAAAACAAAAAGTGTACTTCATGCTGAAAAGCATAGAATGTGCACACAGAAAATTCGAAAAAGTAAATACACACAAAAAATAAAACGGGGTTACAGAATTGAATATTAGAATTCACAGTAGTTTTTTGGACAAATGAAGAAATGTTCAGTTGCTAAAGTTCATAGCCTAATTGGGAATTTTTTCATGTAGGAAGTGCTTCTTAAGTTTCCATTTAAAGGTAAAAGTGGTTGAAAGTTTAATATCGTCTGGTATTGAAGACCATACTTTTGGGCCAATAAATTTAAAAGAACATTTTCCTGAGGAAGAGTTAGCTCTAGGTAAAAACAGGTTTTTAGAGGTTGCTAGGCTTGTGGAGTGATAATGAATTGCGCTGAGTAGAATACAATATTCATCAAAATGATTTGGAAGCAGTTTGTTATGATAAGAGTGCATGAATTTGCCTACTGAAAAGCTATATATTATTAGTTTGGGAAGGCATAAGAGATGTTTAAGTGCTGGAAATGGTCTTCAGTTCTACTGACCCCATGTTAGTTGGATTTATTATTTTTATAGCTTTATTTTGGAGCTTAATGAGAGGCTGAATGGTTGCATTTGAAGCACGTCCCCAATTGAGGAGGAATATAACATCAGACATAAGGAATATTTTAGGAAATAGGCTACCACGCAAAAGAATAATATTTTAGGAAATACCAAGCAAAATTAAAGCAAACCTTACCCTGCGACAACTGGAAAACTTGCAGCACAGAAACTGCATAACCAACAATCCAAAACACAAAATACAAACTGACTTCAGATTTATAAAGCGGGGGATATGCTCCAATCATTGCGTTATGGTGATTGAGGAGCAACGCATGTCATTCCAATTCCAAACAATCAGCTGCACGCCCAGGACCACCCTCATTCTGGCAGAATTCGCAACAGGATTGCCGGATTTTTTTCGTAGCTTTTGGCCAAAATCCTGATTAAAAATGGCCAAAATCGCTGTTTTTTTTAGTTATGGCCAAAATCACAAAATGTTTTAACTTTGGTAATTTCCATATTCATAGGTGTCTCAAATTGTTCAGAAGGCAGTAGTCTATATTTTTGCCGAAAAAATCAGTAGGGTTCGTCGCCGACGGTGCCAAATAGCAGAGTGCTAAATAGCCGAGGTGCAAATAGCAGAGGTTTTGGTATGCAGCAAACCGAAAGACGACGAACGGATTTGACGCGCAGTACTAACTGCAATATACAATGAAAGATCACTACAAGAAAAATAGAAGTGTGGCAATCAAGCACACATCGGAAGTGCCAAACAGAAGAGGTTCATATCCACAAAACCGACAAAATGCCAAATAGGAGAGGTGCAAAATAGTAGAGGTTTTGGTATGCAGCAAACCGAAAGACGACGAACGGATCTAGCGTGCAGGACTAAGTGCAATGTACAAAATAAAAATTAAAACGAGAAAAACAGAAGTGTGGCAATCAATCACACGTCGGAAGTGCCAAACAGAAGAAGTTCATCTATGCAAAACCGACGAAAAGCCAAATAGGAGAGGTGCCAAATAGAAGAGATGCCAAATAGCAGAGGCGGCAAATAGGAGACTTGCCAAATAGCAGAGGTTTTGGTATGCAAAAAAAACGAAAGACGACAAACGGATCTAGCACGCAGCACCAACTACAACGTACAAAAAAGATAAGCCTACTACAAGAAAAATAGAAGTGTGGCAATCAAGCACACATCGGACGTGCCAAACAGAAGAGATTCATCTCACAAAACCGACAAAATGCCAAAAAGGAGAGGTACCAAATAGCAAAAGTGCAAAATAGCAGAGGTTTTGGTATGCAGCAAACCGAAGGATGACGATCACAGATTAGCGCGCAGCGCTAACTACAATATGCAAAGAAAGATTAGCCTACTACAAGAAAACAACAGTTCGAAAAATTAGATGTGTCTGTAGATGGAAGCGACACCTACCTTGAAAAAGCGAGAAAAGATTGCAACGAACTAGTGGTTAAACTTCATGCTATAGGGGAATTGAAGGATG
>JGI24022J15233_10011164_pt1 | contig 10230 bp, 5 predicted proteins | sample Ectturendosymbi2_FD_15233 | JGI IMG/M metagenome (IMG submission 15233)
GTGGTAGACATGGTGTATTTCACTATCTTTGCTCCACCAAAGTCAGCAACCTTGCACTGCAAGTCCTTTGTAAGAAGGATGTTGTCTGGCTTTAGATCACCATGAACCAGGCGGTGCTTCTCACTTATGTTGTGGAGAAACGAAATTCCATTTGCTATTTCTGAAGACATTCTAAGCCTCAAGTTCATGTGAAGGACAACGTCAAGGTCAAGCAACAGACGCCGTAAGTTTCCACCTGACATGTATTCGACGATCAATCCCATTGAACTGGCCCAGACTGACCATCCAAAGACTCTCACGATATTTTCGTGATTTGCTTTAAGAAGGAGCTCCAGCTCTCTCCTGAGCCTACATAAAAGTTGGATAATAAAATATACGGCTTAACTTAGTTGCGTGATATTTGAAAAAATTCATCTGCAGTTACGTTTCTTTTTAACGCACAACTAAAACTTTGAAAGCAATAAGTACACGTTTTTTATCTTTGAAAGCAACCATGCAATATTCACAAATGTACGTCGGTTTTCTTAGTGTGTTTCACATCAAGCGAATGGTTGCATGTTTGTAACAAGTGTTTTCTTGTTTAGTTATTTTTTTAACCCCGCTCTGGTTACCAGGTAAATGTGATTGTATTGGTATAATGTGCCAAAATGAATAAATATCATTCTAAACGTTTCACAAGCACAGGCGCATTTTTCAATAACTCAGCAATTATTCTCAAGCTCATATGACCCGACAAGGCAAACTTGTTGTATTTTGAACGAGTGTATTTTTTAAATAAACAGGAGGTGTGCATTATTAACACAACAAACAAGCAGTCAAAATGCAGAAAATTCGCCAGTAGCCTAATTAGTGGTCGGTTGACGACCAAACTACCAAACTTGTATTCTGATCGAAGCTTGTTGCTCTACTGTACATGCAAAAGTAAATAAGTTGAGACATGATATGTGTTATTTTTCAATAATTTTTGGTACTGTTCGTGCCCGCAAGGCTCTTTTAGCCCTTTTCTCTACCACGCCCCCCCTTAAGTAATTTCTTGTATTTTAAGCCCATAACTTCAAATGAGTAAATTGAAGCGAACCCTTCTCCATTCAAAAACTTCCTATGTTGTAAATCGCGTAATGCTCACGCTCCCCTGGAAATGGGTCGACTCCCCCCTGAGGAGGCGTGTCCAAGGCCGGATTTAGCTGATGCGAGGCCCTAGGCTAATCCACTTGTGAGACCACCGTCTCCACCTGTTACGAGGAAATGATGGAAAAGCGTTAATCAATTTGCGCAAAGCCGAAAATGACGGTATTGACGCTCTAAATCAGGGGTATTGTGGGCCGGGAACGTGTGGAAATGGCGTTCCGCACCTTCTTCATATTTTGCTTTAAAATGAGTTCAAAGTTGTTTGACAATGGCTATTTTTCGATGCGTTCCCACACCTTTTTTGTTAGTACTGCATCCCTGCTCTAAATGTACGGTCATTAAAAATTCTAAATCACACTGGAATGCCCTACGATCACTGCGCTTGTTGCTGTCTTCGACGCAAAATGTGTGCAGTTCAATGACACGAAATTGTTCAAATCGTACTTGGCTGGAGGAAACAGGATTATTAATTTTTGCAGGAAACCAACCGAAAACGCCACGGTTATATTTGAAAAATCACATCGCCTGCGTTTTTCTTAAGCTTCACATCTGTTTTTTCTTATCTGTGCTCAAAACAACCAAACACACTGCACATATGTTAGGCGGCATAAAGACGTTAAAGCCACAATGTGATCCTCACTTTACCACGGCTGTAAAAATCTTACGCACACAAAGCACGTCAAGTAAAACCAGGGCCGGCGCTATGTTGTTGGGCCTCCCGCCGAGCCTGGACGTTGGGGCTCCCGACATACCATACATTGCATTTAAAACGTAGTATTTATGTAAAAAAGATATCGACACTTTTTTGACAAATGCGTATAAAACATTTTCTACAGCATCAACACAATGTATAAAGCAGACAGACTTGAGCATTTGCTATGTTTCAAACTATGAAAATGACTTATTCCAAGTTGTCAAAAATGCAAATGTTGCTGTTAACTCAGTCATATCTGATGTTTTAGCAGTTTTACTTTCAATAGATATCATTGCCAAATTTGTTGGCCTTTCAACAATCATAGTTTATCTGTGAAACATTTTGAATAGTCTGAACTTGTTGAAGCTCCGTTCAGCACTCAGAAGCATTGCGCACAGCAGTAATCGGCAAAAGTTCGTTAGAATGGCCCCAAGCTCCCTTTCCATGGGTGTCCGCGGAAAGTTTTCCATGGGGGGCAACGCCGAAATTTTGCTTGTACTTTTCAGGTTGTTGACGGTGCAATGTAAACGGACGTTCACAAAGCGCTTTCTACATTTTACATCAATAGTCACAAAAAATGCACTTGGTTGGCAGCAATAGCCAAGTACATTGCGATAAGTTACAAAATAGACTATCTCCAGATTTTTCAAGCAGGGTACTTTTTTACAAAGAAGCAAATTGCCGCGCGTGGTCTTTAACGAAACCACAATTATGTCTATATTTTACCAAGCAAGACTTGCCAGCACCACTGAGAAGCAAGAGCTGCAAACGTCTATAATATTTCGTCCAAAGCCATCAAACACCCTTTCAATAAATCATTGCTTGCCTTTACTGACTTTTAGTAATTAAAAGGCCAGTGCTTTTTTTGAAGGTCCAATTTCAAACTTATGTTGTATTCAGTTATCTTTAGCATAGAAATGATATGCTACTGTAATAAACCCTACTGTATATTCAGGGTTTTTAAGGTGTTTTAGGAACCTGATTCGTGTCCCTAGAATAGAAAATCATATCCCTAGAATCAGAAAATATTATAATCGGATCCCTAGATTCAGAGAAACCGGGTCCCTAGAATCAGAGAAATCGGGTCCCTACAGGTCCATACCGGGTACTTAACATTTACCTTGCAAAAAATAACTGGTATAATGACAATGTCAATGCCGGATTAACGTCAAACAATCATTGTTCTACATAATTGTTACAGTAGCCTATGTTTGATTCTACGCAACCAGCAGCGCAGCAAGCACGGCCCACAACAAGTGTTGGGCGGCCCAATAAAAAGTGCTGAACGGCCTACAATTGGGCCGAGGCCCACCACTGGGCACGGTGTTATTCGTTAAATAACTGGATTTCTCATTGGTGTAAAGTTTCGTGTTTTCATTGGACAACTCTGATGCAAGATACACTGGATATTACATGCGAGGGCAACGAATACGATTTTATACGATTGTTATACAGGTTATTCAACAGTATTCTTGTAGGGTGAAATAATACAACACAGGTCTACAACAGTGGCATGATTGACGTGGGTACAACGGTGCGAACCTCCCCCACTGATAAGTAAATGCAAAAAATGAGCCCCCATGTTGCTTATATTTCGGTTTTCAGTACTTTTTTGCTTTTCAGTTAGTTGTTGATTTTTGCATTTTTCGGAAGTTTTTGGACTATCGTTTTCCGGTGGTTTCTGATTTTGGTACATAGAAATCCACATCCTGATACACTTTCATTTCTAAAATTTTTTCTGAATGTTGGCGAGGGTTCCCTACTGTAGCCAGTGGGCCTCTTTCAGCTACGTTTTCCACCCTGGCTAAAACCTCTGGTCGACAACGTAATTTTCCTGTACAATTTTTTACTAGACCATACTAAAAAATGCTTACAATCGACGTGGATTCAGCAAACGTTACCTGCACAACAGTCATCTCACCAAGGCAAATGCTGACAACGAAGCTATTCACAAGGCATTTAGCAATGGTTGGCTATAGGAAGTAATGAGTCGTGTGAAAATTAATTTCTTTGACGTATTAGATAAATATGAATATTGCAAGAAATGTGTGAAATCTGTTCTTGGTGAGTTCAGTTCTGGTGTATCTATATATGCCGTAACAAAGCTACTCAGTCAGATTTGGGGGCCGGGGGGTACGGGAGGCCCTTCAACCGGCTCGGAGTAAAACGCACCAGAATGGTTGCAGCTGCTAGGTTCACGATTCGCGTGTTAGGTACTGTACAGTACTTTTTCCGACTGCTGATAAGCTAACGCAGCAAAACCGTTGCGCGAAAAGATGTAAGTTTAAACCAAAACCGTCGCCAGAAAGCTTTCAAAAAGGGGATTGACATTTGGCCGAGGGACTTGATATTCTGAAAATCTGATCAAATCTCCACTGATTTTGAAGTGTTTCCTATTTAAATTTGAAGAGGCTGAACCCACCAATACTCCCTGTGGCGACAGGACTGGCTTAAACTTCCCTTATGCTGTCATTATTGAAATGCTTGCAAAAAGGTACAATCATCAAATCAAGTAAGGCTGAAAAGATCCCAGTAAACAATTAGAAAGGCTTTGTCCTGGCATTTTTCATGACAGCATCATCTAGGAATTCATTACAATCTGTTTGCCTGAGTTTGTCACTTTAATGCAGCGCTTTTCAAACTTTTTTATGTTACGGCACACTAATACATTTTGAATTTGGCTGCGCCACACATACTTTGAAACAAATAGCCTAAGCTAAAATGAAAAGTATAAGGTTTTGTCAAAACATAAAACTTTCGCGGCACGCTTCAGCCTCTTCAGCGGCACACCAGTGTGCCGCGCCACACAGTTTGGGAAACACTGCTTTAATGTTTACCGAATGCGTGGGCAACCTCTCCTGGAAGATTGCAACCGTTTAACTCATTTTTGATTCTTTTGAATCTTGAAAAAGACCTTTCTCCTGAGCAGTTAGTGACCATCAAGCTGAGGAAGAAGGGTGTGCGTGTTTGGATAAACTAAAACCACTAATCTAAGGCTGTTTTTTTCTCTGAGATATTTCGGTTCTTTTTTGCTGAGATATTTTGGTCACTGAGACGTTTCGGTCATTTGTCTCACAGCTGTATTAAAACTCGCCGTAACAGTGTTTATTAGCCTATATTTTCAGACATTCTGACCGAAACAACTCTTTTTCGGTCATTTCAAAAACATTTCGGTCTATGACCGAAAAAATCTAGATCTAAGGCATTAGACCCAAACGCGCTTTTGTCATTTTCCTTCTGTTACCCTTTTTTTGTCTCTTTGGGGTTGATTCTTGTGTTTGCCAGCTGGCAAAGTGACTTTTGCTTGCTATTCAAGCTCATGAAAATCTTCTCTGGTTTGCTTAGCATGGGATCAATACAAACTTGCACAAGTACTCAGTGCGATTTCAAGTAGCAATGCGCAATGCGATTTCTGAATGACTTTGTTAAAGAAAATTAGGATGGAAAAAATCACATCCAAAATTACCAAACGAGCTTTACGTAATGGAAACGCTAACAAAACTACATTATTGCTCAGAATAAGGAACTATGCTTTTATAGTAGGATAATGCTGCTAGCCTTACACATAACTCTTATCTGCAATACAACCTTTTAAGCTTTGATCAGGTGCATTTCAAACACAAACAACAAGTTCTTTCGCCTGATTCTCACGTAACAATCGCTACGATTCAGAAAACACAGGACGCAGCCAACGTTCTTTGAGTGTATCGACACTAGTTGGCATGCAGCTTGACCAATGGTCATATTGAGATTCATGGAAACTCGTTGAAAGACCTTGGCTTTATCAACACGAATTCTGATCACCGGTAGATGAATAACACTGAATTGAATGAATAATTAAGAAAATTTTTGATGAATACTTATCGAACTGATTATATGCCGGCAATTGACTCTATGCGTACCACAGTTTGCTGAAGACCCCCCTTGGATCTTGAGGCCCCAGGCTTAAGTCTACATAGCCTATTGGTAAATCCGGCCCTGGGCGTGCTCCTAGGTTAAAAAACACAGCTTTAGCCAAAATGACAAAATTTTATTTACGGTTAAGTGTGAACAACCGAGGTTGACCATGAGCCACTCGCGACTACTCGGCTTGTCTTATCAGCGAATTCCCCCATGGGATGCAAATGCGAAGCTTGCCCGCCCATCACAATGTCAAACTTGTTTATGCGAAAATGGCATTAGATACATCACGCACAGCTTTTGCTCTCACACGTCAGACATGCACTGCCATCTTGGCAGTAAGCCCCTCCCCAGTTAATCAAAAAAATACAAAACGTAAGGGTTTTTAAAATGTCGTTTTAAAACTGAATTATTCCTAGTATCAAATGAACCAGAGCTGAGTTCAAATTGCACACATGATTCATTTTATCCTATCCACTTGCAAAACTACTCCCTTGTTTGAATAATTATGTAAAATACAATAACACTGGAGTGATTTAGTTTAAGAATTTTCTCCAGTAATATACTATAAAAGTTTGTTTTGATGTCAGTGACAATAATAATTGCATTATAATGCGACTAAAGGTATTTTTAAGTTCCGCCATAACCCCGTGGTTGATTAGACCTAGCTCACCTATCAGAGAAGCAATCACCATGCAATGTTTTGTGCCAAATAGTCATGGACAAAATGATTGCTGAGAAAGTGCCCTTGAATGTCTTTTACAATGAAAGCAGAATAGTTATTCTCAAAAGTAAATGCCTCTTTGCTTCAACATGGTTGTTGACATGTTAAAATCACATAACGCTGTCATTTGTTTATTCAAAGCAGATATCTGCACACCTGTTGAATGATTTTTACAAATCTGCTTTTTGCAAACATCTACAAAAATGTACGTACAATCACATCTACTACTTCAAATTTTATCTTTAAACTATATAGTTTCAAAGCATAGAATCATACATTCTTGCAATTGCATCTTTTTCCGCATAACCACCAGCCACAGAAAAGCACTTGACCGCTATAGTACCAAGCAAGCGATGGGCAGAGCATAGTACAGTTCCATATCCGCCTTTACCCAGCTCTGCTTTTGGGTGAAGAAAGCATCGAATCTCATCACACGGGTACATCTTAAACTGTGAAAAGAAATCACCTTTCAGTTCTGCACGTACTCATAGCAACGAATGGACGAATATAAGCACAACGCTGGCAAACACAATTTAAGATGCTCTAGATTTCACAGGTGATTTAGGAATTTTCGATTTAATTTGTGGTGGTGATTCCAAAAATAACACTCATTTTTTGTGTCAGGTCAACTTTCTAACTTATGTATGAATTTTCAGTTTTTGCGAATATCAAGTCAACTTTATAAGTTATTTATAAATTTCCATTTCTGTGAATAACTTGGCCATACTTTATCACTTCACTATGACATCCAAACCCCATTTCAAATCATGTACTGTTCGTTGGATATACCGAATGTAATTTGATTGCTTGTGATGTCATAAACACAATTTGTGCGTCCTATCCTGTAGCAGAGGTAGCCGCACTGTTGTTTTTACGCTCCGACTCCACCACTGTTGTAAAATTCTAGAATCCTGATCCGATTCGTATAAGTTTCGTCAAACTTGAGAATCCGACTCCTGTTCCAAATCCGAAAACTATCTATGCAACCAAAAATCACATTTTTTTGACTTGCGTAGATAAAGTAACAATGCGGTAATTCGTACTGTTTCCAGATTTAATATCATGTTTGAAGTGTAATGGAGTTTGCCTCCGTTTGGCTTAACAATTTAAAACAAGGTTTATGAATCAACGTAAGCCTGGCTAAGCCAGCGACCATCCCCAGTAAGTTTCAATTGGCGCCTAAAGAAACCCTGGGTTAAAGCATGGCAAAACTGTAGCGGACAATTTGGGCGTTAATTACAAGAAACGTTAACGCGATGACAGAATATGTCTAAGCCACTCTGACTTTAATATAGTCGACACGAAACGCAAGCTTCAGATTTATGGTTCGTTTTTGAATGTATTATATCTGAGCGTTAAACCAAACGTAATAACGGCATTCACAGGTTAGAGCTCGTTGGGCATTTCCCAAGGAAAGAAAAGGATGTGTGAAAGCAACGCATGGAAAACTAGAATAAAAGACACCACTTGCATGAGATTGCATTGTTTACATCACTCAAAGTACTTTACAAATTATTGATTGAAGATCCTCGATAGCCTAGAAGGTGATAGCAGGACGTTATATCAGCGACAACATTATTCTTGCCAACGGGTTTTTGTTAAGTGACATGATGACAGTGCCATTTTGAGGTCAACCCAACTTTCGTATGCATATTAACGTTGTTTGTCCAATGAGACAAGGTGCGATGATGACCACATCCGGGACGCTCGCATTTTTCTCACGAGCGGGGCGCGGCGTCAAGACTGCAACGTTCTCCACGCAACTCCTAACTTGTTCATGCTCAGAGTTGAGGCATCGCTTGTGCGCATTTTCAAACCCGAAGACGAACACTGTGACATTGCAACAGCGCAACTATCGCTCGCTGATCATCAGGATACGGCTAGCTATTAATTTCTAGCAGGGCAAACAAGTAGCAGCGCCAAACCTCCCAACATTACATGGGCAGTGTCGTATTCGAATGAATTGTTCTTGTGGCCACTACCTGACTGGTCTCAACAATGATTTATTGGTCGTGTTTTGGCGCAGTGCAACAGTCAGGTTTTGTAGCGATAGGTGTACAACAAGTTTAGTAGAGGCGGGCCATATTGGCGCAACTGACATGTCCGATTGCAGAAACCAAAGTGACAACAGTACAGGACAAAAAGATAACAAGACAAGTAAGGAATTGTCTCCGCAGCTCTTCGTTACACCGTCCACCAGGAAAAAGTCTACAAAACCAATTTACGAAGTCTTGAAAATATCCCGTCTAGTGTCGAGCTCTGGACCATCCAGCACCTATGCGGACGCACTAACTATACCAGACCAGGGGCTGGTTGGCCGCAACAAAATATGGAGCAACAAACAACGTGTCAAAAGAGACACAATCAATTCTCACTGTTCTGTCACACTACCACTTAGAGTTTAGGCAAATAGGTGTGGGCACGCCGGGCAAACGCAACGAGGAAGCCATTACTTGTTTGAAGTGATTCGAAAAAAGATACAACCTTCCCACAAAAATCGATGGAAACAGCTTTACATCAAACCGATTTAGAAAAATTGCGGTGAACTCACCTCTGATAGATATTCGGTAGCCTTTTTCATTTCCATTGCATAAACTCTCAGAGATAACTCCAAAGTTAAAAGCGGAAAATTTACAAATGATAGACGTCAGATTCCAAAATTTCTAGATTTTATAGTTTACAACACAACGCAGTTTAAGCGTTAGAATATAATGCAGTTTTTAACATACGATGCAGTTTTTAAGTTTAGAATACAATGCAGTTTTTAAGAGCACTGAGAAACGGATATTCTGACAAACTATACTTCACAGGTTACAAATCACTATAAAATATGAAATTTCGAAAATATTTTTGACCTGGCACATGATGTCTTGTTAACGAGGTACATTTGACGTTTAATGCGGTTACTTCTCGATTCTTTCAGATCTAAAGATAATGATTTTTTTCAAAGAATCTAACAAACATTTCTTCGAAAATCAGTCCAAAATCTATCCAACGTTTTGGTTCAAAAAGCAAGCGTGTCTGGTGCATGATACTGTGGATCTATCTCGTTTTGAGGATTTTGTATCACTGCTTTCTTTACTGAACTTTTAAGAAGTAATAGCTAGCTCCTTCCAAGCATTTTGCCAACTTCACTGTCAATCACTTTTATAACTACTAGTATGTTTTAGTCATCTTTGACGACCCTAATTGTAAATATTCTAATTCATAATTGTAAATATCCTTGATCTGTAGTATCCGTGCTGAATAAAACAGATCTCTATGTGGAATGCGCTCTCTATGATTAACCTTAAGTAGACTACGGATAGCTCTATTATTCAGCTTTGCTACATCAGCAATACTTGACCAATTGGCTGTAGCCCAGTTCGAAATTCCGTAAATTAGATGGGAGTAGACCAGAGAAAAATAAACTATTCTTAACAAATGGACATCAGCGAAAGGTTGGAGTTTAAATAAAACGCTGGCTCCACTAGCGACCTTTTTACCTAGATTTTCTAAGTGGGGGGTCCACGTTAGTATAGAGTCAATAAGGATCCCTAGGTATTTTACAGAATCTACTTGGGAGATAGTTTGCTGAGAACAGACTATATTCATACTGTGTCTTTGACTTTTATCACCGAAGAGAATAAAATTGGTCTTTTTAAAATTGATTGTTAATTTGTTTGCTTGCACCCAGGATACGATACTAGTTAACTCACTGTTGACAGATTTCTCAAGTTCACGAACACTCCCATTTGATAAAGTTAAGGTAGTGTCATCAGCAAATAATAACGTATTGAATTTA
>JGI24022J15233_10011165_pt1 | contig 10230 bp, 10 predicted proteins | sample Ectturendosymbi2_FD_15233 | JGI IMG/M metagenome (IMG submission 15233)
CGCGGGCCGGGTTCGGGTTTCAAAATGAATCCCGTTTACAACTCAGCCTTGAATTTGGTTGTAAGAGGTCCGTGAATGTGATTTAAAGGATTAATAGGCTTTGCAGACATTTCGATTACTATTGCGATGATGGAAATGCAGTTTTGATTATTTATTGCAACTTTTCTTCGCGAGGGTTCGGTAACTTTTGTTATGATGTACTAGGGGTCCGTGACCCACAAATGTTTAAGAAACGCTGATCTCGATGCAGTCACCGTTTGATCATGCGGTGGAGCGTCCTTCATTTTTTGTCCACTAAATGTAAAGATATTATGCCAGAGGAGGCAGAGGCGAGCTGATTCAAGCTTTGATTTTTGCAATCTGCATTGTATAAAAAGATGTAGATATTTTTGTTTACTAATCATTGCAGGTTGCTTGGTACTTCAACTTAAAACTCACCTGCTCAGCCACTCTGTAGCAAAATGGCATATCATGCACTTTCTATCGGGAATGTTTCAAAGAGCCCATGACTTGGGCATGCTTTACCCCTCTGTTTTTGTTGTTGTTTTGTGTTGTTGTATCTGACATTGATTCGATGCATTTTGTTACTTTTCTTTTATTAGATGTGAAACTTCTTCAGTTAAAAATTGATTTGTGCTATAGCAACAGGGCTGGCTGACAACTGACCCATGGTCTTTCACCTACCCTTTGTGATTCAACTATGTTAGAGCACATCAGTTTGCTAAACCTGACGTTTTGATGATTTTATATTCTCATCAGCATGCAATTAGTTTGTGCTATTTGATGTTGTTCTTTTTTTTGTTGCATTTTCGTTATTTCGTGATTTGAGTCACAAAAGTGCATGAATAAACCATTACCAGTTTATTTTTCTAGACCACGATTATACTCATAGGCGTGCGATACTTTTCTCTGCCACCCTAACGCTGCGGAATTTGCCAAAATCTTATGGGGTATGTGCTTGTTAGTTTTCAGATCAAAAAATTAGTTTCTGAGAGCAACGGAAAACATCAGAGCAGCCAGAACAGCGAAAGTTGCGCAACCGAATATATAAATTTCGTTATATTTAGATAGGACTACGAACACGACAGTAGCGGGTGTTGTTTTGGAGATTCTCGCAGGCAAAAAATGGAGACCATTTCTTGGTCCTCAATTTATTTTCAGATAATATTTTTGGAAGTTCCGTCATTTTTTTCACAGTGCAGATCCACTTTAGCTAGATTCGGCATCAGAAATCAAATCGGAAAACGTCAAATTTTCAAGACGAAAAGGTTTCGAATCTTCGATCTGAAAAGAAATTTATCGCGCGCTTTTAATTACATTATATACTATCATGCTGTTGACAACCATTGATTTGTTTCCATTTTTAAAACAATAACAACGATCTCCGACTAACGGTCATGTTTTTGTACTGACGTTTCCGTGAAGAAAATAAATTAAGCTTATAAACACTCATTCTTCCAAAAGTAGTTTGCACCGTTGTTCCGACCAAGCATGAATCCAATACTTTGAAATTGATATGTTAAGTGATACGTTTGAAATGCAGGTGATTCTGAAGATGTTGTAAATGCAATTCCAGATAGTTCATACAAATTTTAATTCTTTAAATACAGTGGTGGTATGGGAAACTCACGCAAATGCGAAGTTCAGTTTATATTTTATGTTGCTGTGAACTGAATGATAAAGCATGGTAAAAAGGAAACATTATCATGAAGAACAGGGATAAATAAAGAAATATTAATGACAATGACGAAAATTTAAATTCTATCTCATAGTTCCCCAAAATAGCCGTGAGGAGTTCCAGACGAAAAACGTCACTGATGAAGGACCTTCGGAAGTGTTGGATCATTCAACGTTGCTGTTTAAATGCAGGTAATGTTTTCAGATGAGCCTTAAATGGTGGTGTATTTGGCCACTTGTCTATTTTTAGCAGCTCTTAATGAGGCGAAGCTTTTTTATTGCCAACGCAAAATGCAGTCATTTTTTTGGTGTTGATATTAACTTACAGCTATTGACATCGATAAAGATTATTGAAAAAACACTTTAATCTCCACGCTTCTTTTTGCTAGGTGAGGTACCGAATTGGAACGATGCAATTGCAACAGATTTTAAGCATCAACCATTTTCAAGATTTATAAATTTATATCTGCACCCTCTCTATGCTTGCTGATAACGGCACTCTAATACATTACACTTTTTCTAATGCATGCAAAGTATGATTTTACCTTACACACTGGACAACTTTCCGTCACCACTAAGTTGGCACAACGTCGATAAAGATGAAATAGTCATGTTAGGCTTGACGCAAGCGCTCGCTTTGTTAGGTTACAGTCATAGGCGTCGCTACGGGGCCATTCCCCCCACATTTTTAGCATATCTGGTCATTTTGTGCTTTGAGAGGCGGTAACTCAAAACAAAGACGTTAACTCAAACAAAATAGTGTTATTCGCCTAAAACCACATATTTTGACCCCCTCCAAAATTGTTTGGTACCACAAAAAAGGTTGGGCTGGCTACGCCACTGGTTACAGTAAGATACTACAGCTTTTGCTGTATGAGGCTGGTTCATCATACTGAAAAATGCCAATTACGAAAAAACTGTGTAGAGTGAACTACTAAGTAAATCAAGAAGAAACCAGATAGTGTTTGCACGATCAAGAAACCATCCCATGCGTGCAGCAGTGCTTAAGTTCATCTTGTAATGTTTTGGTTGTTTTCTAATCTTTCAGAGAGATTTTTCGAAGAACTCCGGCGGTTCAAAGAAACCTGCAATGTAATCCTCGATCATTCAAAAGAATTTTCAACGTTATTTGGATGACTTGTCAAATTGTTCAATGCTGGGAGAACGAGGTTGGCGAACAAAGAGCTTTACGATTTCACGGTATTTGACAAACTGGATATGTTCGACATCAGAACAGCAGAACTGGTAGGAATCAAATAAACCATTTCAACTGGGTGAAAAAAGCTAGATATTCTGTTTGGAACGTGACGCAGCATAATTTGTGTAGCACATGCCCGTAAACAAAACTGCTGAAAAAGTTTCTTTTGCACATTGTGCTTATAAGCACGCCTCCATGCGCCTAAAGCAATCTTCAATGCCAATCAATATCAAATACCGTTTTTGGCTTCACGTTTTCACTTTTAAATGCCTGATTAGCGACTATTCTTTACAGTGCATCAGTTGGGGAGAAAACTTCAACTTAATCAAGCGTTTGCAACAACAGCTCTGGCCAGAAGCTATCCATGTTGATGAAATATGCTAACGTTTGATAAAAAAATGGAAAGGTTTATTGAATCAAGAAAGCAATGCATTTTTGCTGAATAGTTGCCTGAAAACGACCAAAAACTGCAAACGAAAATGAACTTGATGCCGTCAAAAGAGATGAGAATAATCATCACACTTGCTGTCCACAAAGGAAGAAAAGAAGATTACTCAGAAAAACGTCAGAAAGCACCGGGAATTCGAGCGCAAGTGCTACAAGATGTCAACGTTATTCCTATGCGAAGCCATTTGCTGAAAAAGGTAGAAAATTTGTGAAATAGGATTTCCACATTTGTTGTCTGCATTTACTATGGTTCACTCAAGTGCTCTAGTTTTGCTGAAAGCTTTTGCAGAATCCGCCGACTGGGCTTTAGTGGGGGTAGGCTCTAGTGGGGGTATTTACTTAAAAGAATGGATGCATCAAATGGTTGAAGCCTACATCAAAGAATGGATGCATCTTGTATCAATATTTTAAAAAGACTTTGAGACAAGTTGTTTGTTATCGCAACGTAAATTATAAGAGTGAAGTATCATCTTAAATAATGCTCTCAACATCTGAAAAAATATGTCGTGGCATTTGTGATTTGCAGCAATGCTTCCTTTTTGTTCAATGAAAGAGTTTGTTTATGTTTCGTGTGCGTGAAGGCATTTTAACTTGTTCGGACGCTTGCTGATTTGTTTCATTCGCAGATTTTCACTTGCGTAGCGTTCTATCTCAAGATCTTTGCATTTTATACAACTGGTGAATGGTTATGAATGCTAAGTTTAACCCTTAAAACATCTTTTAACCCCGTGTCAAGCGAGATTTCAGACTTGCGAAATTTCTGACTTCACGCCATGTGCGCATGCGCAGAGTAATATTCTACATATCAAATACGCTGAGAAAACTGATGATTAGGGCTTAAAGTTTAGTGTTCAGGTAAGTGTGTCGGGTTAGGGTTGGGATTCATGTTAGAAAAACAAATATAATTGATGTCTAGCACTAAGTCCAAGATTTTTCAGTGGTTATAGTTATTCCCGTACTGTAGCTTGTTGTGGGTATCTGACATCTAACCAAAAACTTTAATTTGCACAAAACACATCAAAAAGGTAATCGACAAACTTTATTGCTTTACTCTGAGAAGCAAAATATCTGACAAACCATAATAGGTCAGAAATGTCGCTTGACACCGAAACAAACTGTGTCATTATGACTATATCTAATCACAAGAAAGAATATTTAATAATGACCCATTATTTTTTAGTAATGCCTACCTTTCTCAAACGGATAACCACAAACACTTGGGGTTATTTTTCCACTACAGTCTTTTATGCCACACCCACATTTTACATTTACATCTGAAAATGATGAACAAAATTAACCGGTCTTCGTTCATTCGCAAATTCTGTACCTCTCCACGCTTTTCTTATTATTTAGGGAACAAACGTATTATTGCGCCAATTTTGATTGTGGCAATAAAAAAAACATTGGTAGCATCATCTATGACAACTGCTCCGATGGTGACAAACAAATGCCTGGGAAGTCGCAACTTTTCTCCATTAGGTTGCTTTTAAACTATGTCTTCTAATAACGTGCCAACTGATTTCAATCTCATACGTTTATCCCAACGAAGGGAAAAATTGTATGCTCCTCACTTTTACAAATTAACGTTCGACATGATATCTTCTCCTTTCCCTTCAGCACTACTAGGTTGTTCAAAGAGTTTACTCCTTGCGCGTTGCGCCACCACCCTAACCTTTAGATTCCACTATTCACAAAATGGGCAGGCTTTACTTTCTTTCCGAAGAGCCTCCAGTTTGTGGAACTCTATCCAGCTTGAAATAAAATCACCAACCAGTCGCTCCTATTTCCCGATTCGTTTAAATTCTTAATATTACTTAGCTAAACACAATACCTATCCTCTGATTGGAATTGACTCAGTCACGACTGACATCTTTACGTTGTTTGCTGCACTTTGCACACAGCCTGCTGAATGTAACTGAAACTCATTATCGTCTTTGTGTATGTGGTGACTTGAAACCGAACAACTTTTTCACTGTGGAGTTCACAATAGTGCTTTTGCAGCAAGTTCATAATGTTTTTGTCAAATGCGACCTTTGAACTGGCGAACGCTTTGAACTTTTGGGCAAAGCTGATTTGCTGCGTTGATTTTCACTTGGTCTGCCAGAATTGCAGGTCCAAGTTTCAATTATGATTTTTGGCGCTGTGCTTTTGGGTGTTGCGATATATACTTTGGTCGGGCTTGCAAGCTCGTTGTTACTCGACAGACTTGCAAAAAGCGGGCTGGCCTGTTGCAAAATTTCCGTAAAAATAAATATTCGCAAATTGACCGATTAGATAGACCTGAAATACTTAAAAGCTTTTTCGCGTTTTCTACTGGTTGAAAAATGACCTACTGTATTCATTCGGCATTCACAAGAGAATTGGCAAACAAGGGTTATTACTTCTGTGTTCGTTATTAAGGAATCCGGTTGTAGTTTGGTTTACTGCATGTGAAATTTAAATTTCTATTGAAAGAAGTGAAAAACTGCAATTCATTATCTGTGAAACCCTTCCGATTTTTTAAACACTTTATCAAAGTACAACAGAGGTTGATTCTTCAGTTCAAGTTTTAACGTAATCGCTGTCACTCGTGGAAACGTTTTCATTTGTAAGTGCTTTGTTTTTGCCAGGAATAGCTCCTAGCAGGGATTTCAATGATTTAGTTAACATGCACAGAGTTTGCGTCTTTACCTCAAAAATTGAAAAATTGCCTTGTATGATAAAATATCTCACAGCCTGCTGGGAATGTTCTTGCAAATTTGTTTTCAGAAAATCCTCCAGATTACATTGTTAATGTTATTTAGAAAATGAGAAAAGAAAAATTTTATTGTCAAAAATGTCAACCTTTTGATAAGTTCTGCAATTTCTTGCAAACTTTTCATTTTTCATAAATGTTGCAACTGACAGTCTTGAATGGCTGTGTTCTTGTTGTAACACAAGGGATTTCTGGTGTGCTGGGATTTAAAATCCTCAGAAATTCCAATACGGTGATGTGGAACTGAGTATGTAACATTCTGGAAAAATTAAACAAAACATTCGATTACTTTTCTACGGAATCGGGAAAAAAGACGTGTTACTGCGCATGCAACACGCTTGGCTAATAATGCATGCTTCCAGTTGGATCAAAAAGCATTTAAGCTGCGCTGAATTTTGTTGGGTAGTGTATTATAGAAACAGCAAAACACGACTGTTGCTTTATCACAGACGACTGACGCTTGGACAAGATGGCAGAACTGACAAACTGGCCTGGAACCTCGTTCACTGGATTGTGCTTACAGAACAATGGCCTTACAGGATGAGTTACATTCTTCAAGTGATCGAAGACGCGGATCAAAGAGCTGCTGGTGCAAGGAATGGCGAAAAGATTCCTGATTCGATATCACGTGTGATCTTTACGAGTAAATTTGTGATTGTGTAATTTCCTTCGGTGATTTTTATTTCATTGTCCATCCATTTGCGGTTCCACTGTTGTTTCATCATCAACAGGAAATACACGATGCTAGGGATGCAGAAAATCAATCTTACGGAAAACAAGCTGATTAAACTTGATGATGATCATGATTTGTTCTACAACTTTCTGAAAGCATTGGAAGAAAAAATGAAAAATTCAAGATGCTAAATCTTTAATAAGGCACATTATAAATCTTGACCAAAGCATGCGACAAAGCATTGCCCACCGTCGAGAAATTTGGGACATCCAAGGCATTTACATGCACAGTCCCCATCGAAACCGTCAGGCACAGAAATGAATACTTCTGCGATGAGGAATCTCAATCAAAACGAGATTCAGTTTCAGAAATCATCTTCACACAACCAGTAACGACCGTAACTGTCCGCCGCTAGCCGGTCGTGTTTTGTGTGGAATAACTCGGTTTTGCTTTTTTGTAAACTGAAAATAACCAATTAAGATAAATAGAGCCTGCCAATGAAAATAGTATTCGCGTATAAACTGTCAAACTGATCTCCTATAATGATCTATGTCTGTTGTTAATCCTTGATATTTTGTATCTTTTCGCAGTGATCGTCAATACGCTCATTGCTCTCGTAGTCGAATTCCTTTGAATTTGGTCACAACAATTATTCAGGAAAAGAAACCTTTTTTCACGAGACTAAGTTTTACTTTTGCAGGTGTTTTGACTGAATCAAGCAGCTGTAGTTAACTTACATAAATTGACTGTGATTCGGGCATACCAATCTGTGCACTGAAGCAAATGTTTCTAGCTAATGCAAGGCAGTCAAGTTAAACAGCAAAAGATATATTAGCACGAACCGACCACATGCTTACAATAGTCAATGGTGCACCTATGACACAAAGTTTGAATCAGCAAAGCCAAGAAAAATCATCGGCAGAGACCAAGCAAATCTGTATCTCCTATGATACCTCACAAGTGCTACCTTTTTGGTGGGACTATCTGATACTTATTGCACGCATAAATGCAATATCTGGTCCCTCAATGCATATCCATTACCAGACGAATTTTGCTTGTAAACATATATCTCAGGCCCACAGAATAAAACAAATTATTGAAGACTATATAACCCATCAAAAACAAAAAAATACTCTTTGAAATATTTTACCTCAATTTTTAGAAACTTGTCTTTCATGAACATTAGTTTTTACATATTTCAAATGCCTGCATTTATCACATTCCTCAATACTGGAATTTGGTAGGCAACATAAAATCAAGCAGTTGCCCCAGGAATTACCAGACCTCTGAATGCCCCTGATTACGACAGAAAGAGCAAAAACTCTAATGCCGAAATGAATAAAGTGAAGTTGAATCGAAACTCAAAAAAGCTGTTGGCCAGCAAAGCTGTGAGGTGCATTTTATAGCTTTTGGTGCGAATCTCAGCCATTTCGGTGAATCAATTTGATTTAGATGACTGAAACGAACGCCAAATATAAATCATTCGTCCTGCGAATTGTATGCTTTGCATTACCTGAGCGTTTGTATTGAAATTTGCGGAATTGGCAATTGAAATCATAGGCTTAACAGGCGGGGGCAAGGGGCGACATCCTCACCCCGGCTATTTTCCTTTCGGGAAAAGATCGTTTCAAAAAATAAAAAAGATTTCGTCAGCTTTTGCTATACTATTAGTAAAGAGCGCAACATCATTAAATAGAATCGTGAACGTGTTCTGCAACATCATTTAAATCCTTGTTTTTTTACTGTAAATGATTAATTACGCCGAAATTGTAATCTTTTAAAAAATACTTTTTGTCAATTTAACTCTTTTCTAGTATTAATGTAGTGAAACTGCCTTAGATGTGTCTTTTTGTTACTTACAGAAATTAAATTGTGAACTTTTTTGCAAAATCTGCTTGTTGGGCATGAACATATTTTCTGGGCAAAATGTTGTAGACCCCAGACATTTTGTCACTCTTCACCTACGACTGAAGTTTTATGAACGTTTTTCTGTGATAGAATCTGTAGGCCTACTTGCGTGCTGAATGTGTTTGCTGATTTGGGATCTCAATTTGCTGCAAACAGCTTTTGACTTGCGATTTGATAAGATTGTGATTTTTAAACATCTTATAAACATCTTATTTGCGGGATTGACGATTCAGTGACCAGAATTTACTCGTTAAAAAAACAATCTTATCTGGTACCGAGACGTTTGCAATTTGTGCAGCTAATGCAGATGAACGCCGAGAAAGTAAAATACTTCGGTAAAAATCGAAGAATCTTAAACCACGCAGTGCTTTTCTGTTGACAGGTTGAAGGACGCGGTCGGATTTTCTCAGCATGTGCCAGTTCAACCGTACGAAGTAATTTTCTATGGTAATTCCCTAGTGCCGTGTGTAAATCTATTTTAATAAGGACTGAAGATGTGGAACACACGAAACTAGTTTCCTGGCGCAATAAATTGCGACTGATTCGCTTGGTGTTGGTCACTGCTGTGACTTTACTACTAATGCTGGTTTCACAAAATGCTTTGTTGTAAATCCAAATTTATGTTCTGGTTTTGACTGAACCGCATAATTGCTGTTGCAACTTGCTTCATTTCCCCTGATGCGTTGTTGAGGCATACGTAAACTTGCCGTCAACTTGTGACTGTGCTCTTTTACCTCAATTCGCTCCGAAAACACAGTGTTGGTTGACGTTTTCCTTATTACAAGCGCGATGAGATCGGCATTAACCCTGTTTTTTCGCTCACGCCTTTCTCTGGAACGCGTTCTCGTTGCAACCCAAATAGTTGAAGACTCATCAAACTCTCTGTTTACTTGTATAGTCCTTGAAGACAACTTTTGTGGTTACATGTCACAATTTCTTCCAAAACACGAAAGGCGGTAATGATGGTTTATTTTCGGTTAAACTGAAAGTTTTTTGACAGTTCTCCCTGGCAAGTGTTTGTATGACCGTACTTCTTTCAGATGCATCTTTAATTTTGGATGTTAACTTACCACTGAGTCCAAAGGCACAAACTGCAAATCTAATATGTATTTCTAGATAAGCTTTTTTTGACATGACGACAGGAAGTTGGTGAGAAGCCAAAATGTATATCAGACTATCAGAGCATTTCCGTTGATGAGACATCAACGACAATCAAGAGTGTTGCGTCATTACTTACTAGAAAAATTAGTGACCAATTACGAAAGAAACCTGTGGTGACATCCACATACAAAGCAAGAATTTCACCCCTCTCCCACACTTCTTTCCTGTTTACACTCCTGTAGGTAGCAATGAGTTTTGATAACTGCATACTTGACAGGGAGCGTTGTACTGCAACTCATGCGTTGCTCCTGGCGCTGCAACCCCTGCAGTACCTAAATGCTTTCATTCCATGGGAGAACAACTTTGCAGTCGTGTGAGTGTCAACAGTTTCAAGCAAATGATTTGCATGTCACGTCATTTGACAAAATTTCACAATCACATGAAGCTCAACTTTTTATTCCAAAATATTCGCTGGTGTGCGCATGAAAATTC
>JGI24022J15233_10011166_pt1 | contig 10230 bp, 3 predicted proteins | sample Ectturendosymbi2_FD_15233 | JGI IMG/M metagenome (IMG submission 15233)
AGTCAGACCTCTATCCTTTGACCTGTCTGGCATGGGTGGCCCTGCTGGGAGCTTGCGCTCCCGCCAGCATAGCTCTAGGGGTCACAGAGGTACGCAACGCAAGCACAGTTGTGAAATTCGCAAGGCAAATGTGTTATATGCATTCTTTGAGATCAGCCTCAGACATTTTGTAATTAACGAATTACGTTGCTAAATTGCAATAAGGTACTGTAAAATAGTAAATAAAGTATTTCATTTTCTGGTCATAGTATTGAAACCCTAATGAACTCTTAATCAGTTATGATGTGCAAAGGGCCAAAACAGGTTTTGCACCAGCACATTTTTTCTCTCAATGGCCCTGTTCACAGCTGTCTATCTGCCACATCAAATGGATTTGGAAAAGGTTTTTGAAATTCAGGATTACTATTTTTGGAATATTTACGCTTGTTAGCCCACTCCAGGGTGGATATCACTGAATCAAACATTTAAACACCTGTGGAATCAAAATTTTTCAAAGGAGGTTTTTAAATCATTTTCGGAAACTTGAACTTGTCAAAGACTTGTGCAAATAGTTTTCCATGACGGAAAAAGATCAAGAAAAAACATTTCTTAACCATAAGAAGTTAAATACTTCTAAATTTTTAGTTAACCGCAAATTTGCACTATAAAATTACTGCATGGAGTATAATTTTCCCCAAAAGGGTAAATTTGCTTTTACGTAACAGCACTAAGTGTATAATTTTATAACCACATCATCAACCCACATTACGACATTCCTGTTGCTTTCAACTGGATACACACTTACACAAGTGAACAACAGACAACACACTAACGACAGCGACCACTCAAAGTTTACCCGTTGTTCTGTCTTTTATGCACCTTTCTCCAGATTGCAGTCATAAAACTTGCCTGCGTCAACGTTTAGCCAAGTTAACAACCACGCTGTTAATCATTGACCTGCGATGTTTGATCATGTTGCCACGTTAAACAAAGCACTGCTTATTGCTGGAACAAATAGTTTGAAAACAGCTTGGCCGCTTGTTGCAATACTTTCATTTTGCTGGGAGATAATATTCCCAAATAACTATTTAACCTTCTGAAAAGCTATTTCAAGGGAAATGCTCTTCGGACTAAGCTCTGCGCATCTCATAAATGATAGAATAGCTGTGAACATAGCGGAACTAGAATTGTGAAAGTTGCCTCACAACCTAACTTCAATGTATGTTTCAAAATTACTTTTCGTTTTTTTTCTATTTGGATTGGATCAACTGCATACGTTTTGCGATTATGCCAATTAAATAGTCCTGTCCAGCACGTCATTCTCACAGAAAAAATTCGGTAATGCGGAAAACTGCTACTACGAATGTCGCGATGCATGAACAGTTTGTCAGTTTTCAGCGACGGTTTTGCTCGGGTGAATCGTTGCTGTCGTGGCTCCCTGGTATGCGTATAGCTTACCTGAAACGTTTTGTGCGGGTCAGTAAGAAAGAGCCTATCCTTAATCTTGTGTATGGTCGCGTTCATTATCCCAGAGGCCCTGAAGTTACTGCGAGATTACGTAATTTCACTCCTTGTCCGCAAGTACAAATTGTCGAGTCTGTTTCGCCTAATACTCATTCGCGCCCCTTATGTCATTCTGAACAAGTTGCAGCAGATGATTTTACTCCCGGTTCGATTGACAGCAGATGATTTTACTCCCGGTTCGACTGACAATGTAGCTCAGCACGATAATGCAAACGATCCGTACAATAACTCGTTGTTTCCTCCCGATGCAGATGAATGCCTCTTAGAAAAGAGAAAGTTTACTCTTTTGACCAAAAGGTGCCTCCAGGTAATCTGTCTGAAACTTTTCCATAAACCCGTAATTTTGACCTAAATTCTGACAAGCAATTATCTGCAACTGAAAGGATGCCGAAACACGTGTTACCAAATGCAGTGAAAGTTTTCTTGCTTAATTTTACATAATCAGTTGGAATTTCATTACATGCAAATTTGTTTTCGCAATTGTTCCTAACACATTTCAAAATGTGCACGGAGTCGTACAAGAAAATGAATGGACGAGATATATCGCAATCCAGCATCCTCGAGAACCCGTATAGGGCAAACCGATGTTCGCCGTTGATTCTACAAGTGCGCTGTCATGCTGTTCAATCAGAGGGCTCATAGATTTTGACAGTGTTATGTTTCGAATGGTGTTATAACACGACAGAAGACAATTGCAACTTCTACGCGAAAACATGTAGGCGTTTAGTGCAGTGTTGTAGAAAAAAACAGAAGCGCATGCCAAACTATCGTAGAAATAACCATAAAAATTTTGCGACAGTAATCGCGTTTGGTCATACATGAACCACACCACTCCTTGAAATTTAAAGCGTTTCGAGTTCAAAAGAATAAACATCAACAGTACCAATTGAAAAAATTAAAACGAGCGGACTATCAGAGCAGTTTGTGCAGGATGACGTTTGAATGTTTGCTAAAAGGTCTTTTTTTAACATTTCTCAACGAGAGCACCAGCCTGACTTGATTGTTGCAAATATGCAGGAGTATCAAAGGCGTTCCGCCTTTCCGCTAAGGCTGCAATTGCTTTTCGTATTTATAGTACGTGCTTGCCTTCGCTCATTATCTACGAGCGGCGAGTTGTTCGTACTTGGCATAATTTATGTTAGCAGGACCTCTAGCATGGTTACATGCAGTGTTCCCTCTAAGGCGGGCAACTGCGCAATTGCACAGTACCACCAGACAATTTGCGCAGTGGAATCTCATTCTCGCTTACTTGCAACAATCCAAATTTAATAATATCGCGTAGCCTTTCTAACGCTCGGAACGTTTCATTGGTGGTGTGTCTGCATGGTTGCGCAATGCGCAATTGCATGCGCTTCGTGTGCAAAAAAACAAACAATTGCTCAGTGCAGAATTTTCTTAGATGGAACACTGGTTACATGTTCGTTGTGCTTGACACGATATCAACTAACGTGACTGATTATCGTTTGTATTGCAGACCAATTCGTTAAATCACTACTCATCTGCTGGTGGGAGAAGATGAAGTGTCTACTCAGAGGACGTTTCTATTGGTTTTCGAGTACCTTAGTTAACACGCATTAACTTTGTTTTTCAGTGTTCACTTGACTAATAAGACTGTTTGGACATTATTGAAACGGTATAGTCGCTAAATATTACACGTTGCTCAGTTCACTCATCAGCAAAGCTTTTCCAATTTCTGTGGCATTTTTTGAAATCCTGTGTTATATTGAAAGTCATATTCACAAGGAACGGTATTTTATAATGTCTATGATCGATATGCCAGCATCTAAAATACGACACAAGAGAAATATCAGCCCACAGGTGCTTTTTTGAAAGTTAGGTGTTTAAATAAAATGACTAAGAAATATCATTATTTGGTTTACAATCAAGCGTTTGTTACCATTTGAAAGTTTTGTGTAATTCTCAATCGTTTTGTTTTCGCTCTGTCTACGTGGCGTCTATTATTTTCTGCGCCAATTTAAATCAAATAATCCTGATCGGCGTCGCGCTTGCACGAAAAAACTCGCCACTGGAACAACCACAGTACCACAAACATCAGTGCGTCAATGTCGGTGACATACACGCAGGGGCGTACCGAGGGGTTAAGGGGGCACAATGTCACCTGCGCCGAATCACTGGGAGCGCTGAATAGTCCTAACAATGTCGCAAGCACTTCCTCAATGCAATAGATTTGCTCCCAGTGTGGCGTTAAACGTGTTTCTTGCAACGGAAGCGATCTAACCTCGGCACACCCCAGGATACACGGTTTTACTACCACGTATAAAAAATCTTTGCCCCATCTCCAGGAAAACATACGCTCTGCTTACAAGCGGCGCATTTACAAACAGTCTTTCGGCCCGAGTGAATCGATTGATCATAACGCGACACGTTTTGGCGTTGCTTCTCAATGTATCCGCTGTGTGCTGATGATAACTCTCTTGTTTCCCGTTAAGAATCCCACTTGCAGAAACTCATTGCTCGCTTCTCCCAGGCTTGTAACAATTTTGGCATGCCCATGTATATGTTTGAAAATTTATTGAAACGGTTCTTGGTTTTCTCAATAGAATGCTTACAAAAGTATGTGGAATTTGAGAAGATGAGCAGCTTTTTTAACTTTCAAGAAGGTTGGTGGCTTTTTCCATTTTCTTCCATTACATTTTACACAACAAAATCAAGATATCTATGACTCTGATTAGCAAATTTTTTGTCAACCGTGGTGATTGAATATGTAGCACAATTTTATTTTTCACTAATGGTTTTCACAGCATTCACCAATCCATGGATGCATAAAGCGGTACGTGACATTGTTTTTCGGAGTCTCAAATAGGCAACAAATCCTCTGGGATTTTGTTGACGGCAATTGGCGGCAGGATGAAGCCTGAAAAAAAAAACATTGGAATGAGATTTTATATTTTCCTATAAAAGATAGCATTTAAAACGCTTCTTTCAATCTAGATGTGCAGTGTAGCTGATATCTACTCTTGAAGTAACTTTTTATATTAATTCTGTTTGTCAAATATTGACAAAGTCGTAGGAAAACAAGATCTTTTGATTTCACAATTGCGGTAATGCTTCTTCAGTGCAAACAAACAAACCAAAACTATTCATGGATTTATGACCACTCAGCATGATTGGGACGAAATTGAAGACGTAAGCATTTAATCAGCACGCCTACTTCCACCAGGCATGTCGCGTCACTTCAGAAGTGATCCTATAGTTAAAACAAACATATTCAGAAGATCATGGAAAAGTGAGAACAGGAACGACGTTTGAATGGAATGCCACCCCAAAGACGATCGAAACAACTGCCTTGGTCCTTTTTCATGCAGCAGCACAATGCTCCCTTACCGCTTGGAAATGTTCACTTTATGCCAAAAGTCTGGACCTGAATATTGGTGAGTTTTGTGACATGATCGCTGGATATCTCAGAGCAGCAAATGCTGGCCTCCTCTTCCTTCTGGTGGGAATTTCCCACCAAGAGATCGGGGAGGAAATTTCGTGCAGAAAAGGACGCATGAGACTGATTCTGGTCAACGGAGAGTCGACAAGCAACTAAGAACGTTGGAGCATCGGTAGAGCAGGACGGGGGGCAGTTAAAAGCTGAGAGCAGTGGAAATTTATGCAAAACGGAAAAGTTGTTACCAATGTGCTTGTTGCTCTTCAGAAACAATGGTGACCTCAAAAATAAACACAGAAATTATAGAAAACTGTCACTGGGTGCTCGAACAGCTGCGATAAATTTGTTTCAATTCGATCTTTAACAAGCATGACATTACCTATGATACTGTGATGAAAAAGCACCTCCGCCCCTGTTTTCCGCCTTTTGAAAGGGCGGGGTCAATGCCCTCGCTCTCCGGCGTCTCTGCCACCAATCAACATGAAGCTTTTGTCCTGCATAAACATCTGTCGCTGCAACCATTCATCTACCTAAATATTCATTTATAAACATTGACCATTCTATTTCGCAAATATTAATTTACAGGCAAAGTGCTTGTATTACTTGTAGGGTTATTGTGGTCGCATCTAACCTTTACGCTTTGGCCAAAACGAGGTCATAGCCTTTGGTGGGAATTTCCTTGAGAATATCTACCGATTTCCCGGTCCATGGAACACTTTTTTTCTGACATATTCCAACCAATGCCAAAAGGTGGCTGTCCTATCCCATTGTGTTCCACAAAACTAGTAACATGAAGTACATTACACCGTGTGAATATCTAATGCTTGCCTCTATATAAAATCAGGGCTGAAACAACCCAAGAAGTCCCATTAGGGAACGCAATGAAAAGTGAGCGATCCTTTTTCAGTTTCCATCAAACAAAGGGCTCAAAGACGTTACTGTCGGTTTCCCGCATCACTCGTCATGCTACTGAGCCTATACGTGTGAAACGTTGTGTTCTATTAACATAAAGTAGTGGTATTGAGCTACTGAAAATTCCTGCTATATTACTTAAAATAGCTGACGATCTGACAAGGGACATAATTCAAGCCCTCTGCCCATGACATGAACAAATCCCATACCCATAGACAAGCTAGGTAGTTGCTGACATTGCCGACGCACAGAAGTTAGCAGAACAATTTTGGTTGAAAGCAAACCTTACCGAGAAAGTCCAGAGGAAAAAATATTACCTCTACTGAGTCAATCTTTTATTAATCTACGAATATGCTGTAGGAAACATGTCTTATATACGGCACCAAAACGCGACCTACTGTGGAGTATCCATGTTATGAAACACTATCTTTGTGAAAGACCTGTTTTAATGCATGTCAGGAACGTAGATCTAAAATATGCTAAGCAGTGTTTAAACTTTCACTAGCTAAGAATCAGTCTTCTAACTCACATTAACCACTGTCTGAAACCTACATACGTCTGCAAACTTCTTCCTGTGCTATGTCCTTGAGAGATATCAAATAAAACGGAAAAGTTTTCAACAGTCAAAATTTACGTTCTTTGCAGTGGTGGGTGTAAGCGAATAGCGAAATAAACGAAGCACAGCAGGATTTTCACCGAGATAGACAGAATTCTATGAGCCATTATCTGAAGAGCCTATCGGGTGAAGCTATTTTCTGAGCATCCTGTTCTCAATAGCCAAACATTCACTTAGCCGAAGAAATCTGTTGCATCTTGGCTGCACAGAAAAAAGCACACTTTCAAAAAAATTTGTTCTTTAATTCATCTACTAGAACTAGTCTTTAGGATTTTGAAACCAGAATATTCTAATCACAAATTTCAAAAGTAATAGTGAAACTCTGTCCTGAAACTTCACGATTCCAAACCTAAACTCAACACTGAATCAAGAAATGTGCTGCTAAAGTGCTTTTGATTATGAAAAACATTTTACGAAATGCGATATCATACCTTCTCGGTAACTTTTAGTGACTTAACAACACAAATTCCTATTCTGTAATGACCACCATTATTTGATGAAGTAACCTAGATAATACCGCGAGATATTATTTTTAATTTCGTTTTTATTTCACAAACGTTCGTGAATAGCAGTAGATTGTTTTGTTCAAACTGCGAATGCTTTTTTATTTTCAGGCAGAACGACTTTGAAACATAAGACAACAAGACTTTTCATCTGCAAAATTAGCTGAAAAAGGAATATGAGATAGAAATTGTAGTGTATTTGTTAATTTGTTCGGTTTTTCCGGTTTTGAAATCCACAAGCATTGCAAAAATACATAAAACAATATACTTTTACATTAAACGCATTTGAAAAATATTTTTGCGCAAATGTTTTCAAGCACAGGTAAGTAGAATTCCAAAAGGCAAAGCATCGATGCATGAAATGGCGATCAACTTCATTAGCAAAACCAAACAAATTTTTTCTCGTAAGCAAAGCACCATTGGGCATTTACATCTTACACAGCAGGGGTACACATCCTGCGGTCTTCGAAAAAAATTCCTGCTGCTGCACGCATTGCACATGTCTTTTAAAATATTAGTTATGGCCCCCGTATATTAAAAACCTCTTTGTCTATTGCATTAAGATGCTTAGCAGAAAAACGCCAAACAAACATATGTTGAAGCGAACTAGNATCTGTGTGTGGAAGTAGAACAGAAATAATTGCAATAAACGTTTGGACTCACCGGCTGCCGTTATTCACAAAAATAAACGCAATGCACCCGGNAATAGCAAAAAGCTTGCGCACACTGCTACAGAGCAAAACTCCAATGTTATAAGATTCTTTCGCCATCAANCAAAGGTTGCTTCTGCGTTCATGATGTAAAAACAAACAATTCTTAACACAATGACGCTTGTGACTTTACCTATTTAACAAAATAACAAGAATTTCGCCAAGTGCGATTGATTGCTTTTTTTTAAAAAAAAGAAAAAAGTACAGTAATAAATGTTGGATAAATGTTTCAAGTGTCTCGCAATCACAGGGCAACATGATGATTTGAAATATTATGTGAAACGCGTTAATCTTGTCTTTCACTCTTGTCTTCTTTTTTCATATTTTTTCAGTTTCACGATCATACCGTTCTACTTTTTAGAATGAGCATGTTTTCCATTTCAGGAACAGGAGTTTCATCATCCAAATACAGGCGAAATCTCCGAAGTGTATGAGCAAGGACGGTCTTTATCTCGTTCATAGCAAAATTTTGCCCAATTCAGTTCCTGAAGCACAATATGCATAGGGCTCTATCATAACATTGACGACTTTATCGAAAACAGGGTGCATATGTCACAACACAAAATCAAAACAACTCACGTAGACAAACGAACAAAGCCATCATATTTTCATGTAATTAGCTTATAGCGCAGTGTATGCAATAAATAAAAACAGTTTCATGTGTTTGAATACTGGCGTTGTGAAATGACATTGAGCAAGCAGGTGAAGAAATGTTCATACGCACCAAAGGTTACTAGAGACGATAAAGACTTCACTCAAGAATGTTCTCTTCGAAATGTCAACAAAAATTTAAACATCACCTGGGACCTGCCGAGAAAGGCAAATAAGCATGCCGAGACAGTTTGGTGATGTTTTCCTTAGTGAATCGCAGTGGATTAAAAATTTTGAATGGGAAACGTGTAGTTAGGCTGTTTTACTTCGGAAAGGTACAAGTAACACAGGTAACAGGTGATGAGCAATCTGAAGCAATTATTTTTCGCGAAGTAATGAGAAAAGTTGATTGATGAAAATAGGTCACAAACGCCAAATATGGCCATTGAAAGAGAAGAGCACTCGAGTGAATTTTATGGTTGGGTATGAGTAAACTCGGTTTACTTTATCACATTTCAGTTTCCCAGTTCTCATAGATCTGAAAGGGTCGCAAAATGGCAATTTTCACAATTACATAATTAGCACTCATCATTAAGCAGATAATTTGCGTCTGGTGCACATATAAAAGACCACACCCAACACTCACCTCCGGTTCTTCCCAAACCAATTCATTTCGATGAAGAGAGAAGATGATCAAAACTACTCTGCTCCTCATGGGCACAACTGTTTCGTATAATTTGTTCAACGTGCTCCTCAATGTTAGATCATTTTCAGTTTCGCGTGAAACTGCCATCATAGGTGGGTAAAATTTCAGACTTTCTTTGATGAACATCGTTAGGTAAGTGAACTTTGACAAGTCATTCCTTGGTACCAGTAACATTCAAATGTGATGAAACGTTTTCTATAAAACGACTGTGATTAAACATCTAGCCCAGGGCTTCTCAAACTATGGGTCGCGATTCCATTTGGGGCCGTGAAATGCAATTTTGGGGTCGAGAAACAAATTGGGTTCACAAATCAGATATGAATATTTTTGTCAACGTTACAAAAAATTGAAAGTAGTCATACAGTGAATCTATTCCTACTGCATTTTAATGGGTCATCCCGTGTTTCATGCTGTGAGTTATGTGGCCTACTACAGTAGGATGTATGCCTGAGCTATCAAATAATAATAATAATCGAATAAGTACGACAAGTTATTCGCTGTTACGTCGTGATTGTTTTTAACGTACTGGCGAATGTTGACCTTGTTGTATTTATTACGACAAGAGGGCACACTTGCATCTAGAGCACTAGCTCTAGTCTAGGGGCTAAGTTAACTGCTTTGAGAACACACTGAGTAGTTTTAGACTGAAGTTAAAAGCTGCATACACAGTTTCAGAAGTACTTTGGAATTTAATTCAGAAAAAGTTGGATCAGCAACCCACCCACAATTGAAACTTCAGGAGGCCACACGCTCTCCATGCCCAGCACGAGTTTGTGGAATTATTAGACAACAAATGTTTGCAACTGGAATTTCCAAAACAGAGTTTGTGATTTTTGGATAAGAACAAGAAATATATACGCAGTCATTTCTGATCTAGCCATTCATAAAGTATTAGCCATTTGCACAATATTTTTGTGTGAGGAGGCATTCTCAAAATTAGCAACCTTCAAATCCAAAAACCGATTTTTAAGGCTTGAGAATGCCCTTTTGTCCACCGTGGTCTCGTATCAATCTGTGCATTGGATGATATGTATAAAAATAATCAAGTACATCCTGGGGGTGGTGACTGGGGCGATCGCCCCACAAAAATCTACGAAAGTAATTTTATTCACAAAGATTTTGTGCAATCCGGAAAGCAGCATTAACGATACAAGCCATTTTGCCGTCCGTCGTTTTGTCGCAGTAGTGCTGTGAAATAGACTTCATCTCTGTTGCAGCAGTGAACCCATAATGAAACTTGACTACCAAATTTTACAGAAATCGCACCCGCTGACGTCAGTGGCTGGACCCGCCCC
>JGI24022J15233_10011168_pt1 | contig 10229 bp, 5 predicted proteins | sample Ectturendosymbi2_FD_15233 | JGI IMG/M metagenome (IMG submission 15233)
GCAACAGTTCTATCATGCTACAGAAATTGGTAATGTAGCCAATGCGGTCAGCGCTTGCGCTGATCAGCCTTAGCAGACAAAATAAAGACCACTGTTTCGGACAAAAGTGAATTATCGCGGAACACAATCTTAAACATGCGTAGTGGACGAATGGTCTGCAAAAAGTGATGAGATGGTTTCTGGACGCAGACGATAACCCAGATTCCCACCAAAACCTAATCATTGCTTTTTGGCCCATTTACAATGTTCCATGAAATTTGTATGCAAATTTATTCCGTGGTATTTGCATTAAGTCGACAAATTAACAAGCAAAAAGTATGCGAAAACAGTTAATCGTCTTTGCAAAAGTAATAAAGTTTTTGTAAAAATCAAGCCCAAGGGGGGGTTTAACCCCAACCCCCCTTGCGTACGCCATTGAGGCTACAGTGCTATTCGCCCCCTCTGGTTTCGCGAGCGAGATAACGTTGGTTACAAAGTTTCATGGTTTCGCGAGCCGGGCCGTTCCGGCTTACTTTCACCTCTGGCTGTCAGTATAATCGACACGTGTAGATCTGTTTGCTTTGCAAAGCCTTTTTTATTGCTGTTTTTCACTCTTAAATTAGAAATGGAAGAAGGCTAAGTATAAAAAAGTCATTTGGGACTAGAAAGAGTTCGGAAAGGCATATATTTTCCGGGTACATCACCTCTCCTGCATTTTTAAAAAGATATTTTATATGGACTGTGTGCAAAATACGTTATGAGCCCAAGTAACGCTGTTGAACTGGAGTTGCCCCTGGTTAGATCAATGTTAGGTACGATAAAGGTAATTTATTTGTGAGTTAATTTATTCAATCTTTATTCATCCACATACAAAAACTTATATTAGTAAATTACAATATAGGCTATTGCAGAAATTGTAACGTTTTGAAAATGGAGTATCAAAACGAATATCTTGAAAACACTGCTGAATCCTTTCCAACACCACTGTCCAAATTTTTTAAACCCCTAACCAGAACTGATGCATGCTGCAACAACTGCAAAAAGATATTGAAATTTTCAACGAAAGCAACATCTAATTTGATCGCGCATTTGAAGAGATGTTCTCTCAAGTTGCATCTGCAATGCATGAATCTCAAGAGAAAGCATCAGGAGAAATCAAAGAAGGTTAATAAAAATGATTGCCAAGTGCCAATCAAGTCATTTTTTCAAACTTCCTCTTCCCAGGAATTTGCTTCCTACGATGTCGCTCAAAAAGCATTAACCAAAGCTCTACTCAAATCAATTTCGTGTGACCAATTGCCACTAAGCATTGATGTCAGTCAAACATTCATAAACTTTGTGTTGACTGCTGAACCAAAATTTGTTATTCCAAGGCGTTCTACAATTAGAAATTCCCTTATACCAACAGCTATTCAACAAATGGAAGAAATTATGCGACGTGAACTTGCACGTTTGCCACATGTTTACCTAACAATAGATTTTTGGACCAACCGAAACATGGCAAGCTTCTTGGGCATCACTGTTCACTTCATTGATGTAGAATGGAAACTTCGCACCTTTGTCTTGGCAGCAGATTCATTTTTAGAAAAGCATACAGCTTGTAACATTGCGAAGTCTTATGACAATGTTATAGAAAAGTTCAAACTAACATCAAAAGTAACAAAAGTGGTGCCAGATAATGCTTCGTCCATAATTAAAGCATTTCAGGTTTCTCTTCCTGAGTTTATTCTGCATAAAACTGGCAACGAAGGTTCTGGGAACGACAAACAGTTGCCCACTGATTTTGTTTNTGAACAAGACTTTGTAGAGNATGGCACAGATTTAAATNCTCTCCTTGCCTACTTATCAGAAAGAGTAAGCTGCTTTGCTCACACAAAACAACTTTGCATTAAAGATTGCCTGCAGGATCCAGAGTTTTTGAAATCTTACATTGGAAAGCAGTTGGCAAAAGTGGCGAACTTTGTAAATTCTGTGAGAAAATCTGTAAATGCTACGTCATACTTGCAAAGCAAAAAAATAACATTAAGAGCAAAAAATGTGACAAGATGGAATTCGCAGCTTGTTATGTTGCAAAGTGTCTTGAAAGATCATGAAGAAGTCAATGCAACTCTCACTATGATTCAGTCACGGGACAAAAGAACAAATCAAGATTATTTGGCGTTGAGTGAGCTCGTGAGCGTGCTACTACCTTTCAAGGAAGCAGTGCAACAAGTTGAGGGAGAAAATGTTGTAACCTCTTCTTGCATTTGTCCTGTGGTGGTTGGTTTAATGAAAACATTGGGACAACTAAAGAATTCAAATCTCAGTTATTGCAAGAAATTGGCAACAAATCTTCAACATTCTGTTTCAAAAAGGTTGTTGCCATATCTTAATTCTGTAGATAACAGACTAGCATCCCTTCTTGACCCAAGGTTTAAACACAAGTGGATTGAAGATGATGTTCAAAAAGAAGAAGCTGGGCAAGTGCTGATAACGTATGTGGCAAGTAGGCTTGGTCAGTGTGAAGAAGATGGTAGCACAACCAGCTCAGATGATGAAAAAGAAAACTCTGCAAAAAAGCCAAAGTTATTTGGCTTTATGGCGACAGGCTCAAAAAAGAGAAGCACTAACAATTCAGTAAAGGAAGTGGAGAGATACTTGAAGGAAGAAATTATACACTTTGATGAAGATCCCCTAATGTACTGGAAAAAAAGTCAGAACACCTTCCCACGCTTGCTGCTTTAGCCAAGGACTATTTGAGGCTAACAGCAACATCAGCCCCATCAGAAAGACTTTTCTCAATTGCGGGTAACTTTTATACCACAAGAAGAAATTTACTGGGTACCGAGACATTTCGCAGCCTAATGTTCAAGAGCAATTCAACCATATTTGAGAAAGTTAAATTGTAGATGTAATTGCATATGACTATTGAAAGTAAGTGCTCAATAACTAATTTGCCTTTCCTTGTGTTTGCTTCTGTTCCGTCATACGTTTGCGTACTTTTCTTGCCGCTTCAATATGTTTCCATATTTTTCTTTTTTAGGTTGGTATTCCTTATTCTGTACCTCTTGTGCTGTATATGGTTATCACAACCTGACAAGTTTTCTATTTGTTGTTTTTGCATGCATTCTTCATTTAGTTGCTTCTTATGTAAATGCAAAAACGTCCAAATTGTGAATTATAGCTACTGTAATGTAAAACCTGTCAAAGCATTGCAGCGAACATGAACCGAATTGACATGGCGTAGCCGATCTTCCAGCGCTACTACACGTTGTGTTTAACCAGGTCACCGAATTAAATATGCGCTCTTTACAGGGTCAACAACGATTAAAAGCTCTAGGTTTTCTTAAGTGTAAACGTTTGATGAATCATCCGACTGTGTTTTTCTCTGTTCACTTTGCTGTGATTCAGACTTGCACATAACTGTATTCAAGTAGATCGTCTCCACTAAGGCAGTGAAGATCAATCAGCATTTTTATCGGATATCGATTTCACTTGATACTACGCATCCTGAAAAAAGTTTTTGGTATATTATGGGCCGTCTTAAACCACAACTCGATAGTATTTGACATATAGTGCTGCCTTTCCGGGATTGATTATTCCTTACTCTCTTGTGTCCATAGCGTAGTTTGCGACAGCGGTGACTGTACGATGTGTTTTTCTATTTCTCCCAGTGCAAAATCCGCCATAAATTTGCCACTCCGTCTATTTCCCGATTGACGACGGTTTCAGCTCAAGGTTGCTATTGGAAACGGCAAGCTTTCTTACAAACTTAAAGACAGAAAATCTAAGTTATGGAACTCTCATCTTTTTGGTACACACTATTTTTTCTTGTTGAAGAATTAAAACGTACACATGCTAATTTGCAGTTCGCCAATCAACATTGAAGTTGTAGCTGGATGGCAGTCGCGTGTTTGAGCTGCGTTTACCGTAAATAACTACAATTGTGTACTAGCTTAATTCATAATTGTTTGTCGCGCTCGGCTATCTGACAATGAGGGCTGTTCGCTAAGTTTATACTGCGCTGGTAGAATGTTGAATCTTGTCTGTTGCATTCCAGAAACTATATTCGAAGATCAATTATTGTTCAAACGATCAACTGTTGTTGCTTTAAGTGTGACAACTGTTTGCGCTGATAATAATCTACCGTTGTGTAGCAACACCTGTAGGAAATAAGAAACTGCAGCTCTGTGGATGCGCGGAATTCGTGGGGTGCCAAAATAGCCAAAAGGTTGTTGGATACGCGGTAAGAAACTGAGTTAGTACTGTTCTTTAAAGCTCGCAAAAAACTGTTCTGGCGCGACTTCTGGAATCATTCCAACATGTCTGCATGTATTATTATTTTCATATTCTTAAAAGAATTTGTTTGTCAATTTGCAATCAGTTACAAGTATGGAAGTAATTTGATGTTTTTAGTACAGAATAATTGCAATGTAATTGACAAATTTGAAGGCGTAATTAATCCAACTCTGCTGCGAATATCCAAAACAGTGTCAAATACTAGCGCGCAGCATGCCTTAGGGCAGTGGTCCTCAGGGCCGTAACCAGCTTCGGACATCAGGGGGGCGAGGAGTTTTCTGAGAGTGGCCCAAATTTTTTAAACTATGTCCAATAGTTACAAACTATGACCAACATATTTCTCTAGGGGTGCTTCGCTCCCCCTGGTTACGGGCCTGGTGGTCCTCAACCCCCGGGCCGCGAAATTACAAAATGTATAGCCTACTGGCAGTAAACACCACTCGCTTTCCGGGATGTGATTGGTCGAATCTTCTCATGGAAGCGCTGCTGCGAGTGTAGCGTACTCCCGGGCAGCGGTGAAATTGTCAATCGTTGACCGGTCCGCAGTTACCACAGAGTTGGAGACTGCTGCTTTAGTGCATTCCTTCGAAAACTTTATTGTAGATATAAGAAATTGTTCTTGTGAAAAATGGGGCATATATTTTTGCACCCGCTTCACAATTTTTGTGATTTAATGATATAAGGCAATTTGAACTCTGATGATTTCCTGAACCAGCGTGGTCCAACGACTTTTGACCAACGGGCCATTTTACAAAAAGGCGACAACTCAGGGGCCACTTCCAATAAAATGATGTAGCTTATGAAACAACAGATGCACAACAGCTAACTAAAAAGGGAAGACGAGTGCGCCATTGAAACAATAGCAAATCTCTATCAGTGAGATGCCTGTGGCTTCTCTGACACTTTCCTACAGTGTTTCGCCTCGCATTCGATTTGTTTTTAGATTTGATTGCTTCATCGTAGAAAATGTACTCTCACACATTTTGCTAACTTCCAGAAGCTCTCTGCAGTCTCTAACACCGTTGGTATTGCACTTTTATTAAAAGATGTTATGCTTGTTCTTACTGAAATCACCTATTGCAGGGATGGGCAATTAATTTGGCTTGCGGACCGCTTTGAGATGGCCGCGTTTAACGGATAAACATACAGATTTATTTGTTGGTACCGAGTTCATTGCACCAGATGTACTTTTCAAGACAATGAACGCCGGGGCACCGAAAAAACACAGAGGTTATCTAGTCAGGTGCCCCGGCGGAGGGCCGTACCTCCTAATTTGATCGTAAAATAAATAAAACGAAATGGTACGCAGAAATTGTAGCATTCATTGTCCTTGTGCAAATGCACTTTATCCAGCGTAAGCAATTCAGTAAGACAAATGTAACCTTCACGCTTTTCAACAAATTTCAGATTTCAAGACTTCTCCTGAATGCTTCTGTGGGCCTGTAGTTAGACCACACTGCCCTGAACGATCGCGCAGTTCGACTAACAAAAAATAGCTATTTTGTTGGCCTAGAAAAGGTATCCACCGTTGTGTGTGATGCTCAACGACTGTCAGAGAACCTGGGATATTTAAACAAGTGACGGCTTTTTGGGATCCCTTATTTGACTGACCCCCCCAAATGCCTAGTCTGGATCCGCCATTACTAGCCACAGTGCTTTCTGCAATCGGCTCCCACACAACGGATCAAACCTCAAAGCGAAACACTTTCACCTACTCATTGAGTCGAACTAAAATTCTTCGTGTACACTGAATACACACAACCATAGGTCATTCATGAAGAAGCAAACAAACAGTTCTGGAACACGTCGTATCAATCATCGCTCTTATTTCCACTATTTGTACGCGACTGCATAGTTTTAGTTTATCACATATGGCAATTGCAAAAACACCTGGAATGTGTACAAATAACCACAGCAATTCCACTACATATCGCTGTACCCATGTGCCACACGTGTTGCGTCCACAAAAACAAATGATTGAATGAACAGTTCAAGTGATTTGGTTTGGCAATCACACTGAGGCATTTTGTAGTAAAAACAAAACCGAATTTCTCGTGCTGGGTTACATTCTATATGAAACCGTCATTACGTTGATTATGAAAAATATTATTATACATTGCATCAGAAGCTAACTGCAGTCAATCGCATTGTTTCCTTAAAAGAGTATCAACTACATTCAGATGTTGAAGAGCCAATTACCCGATCCCCGAAAATACGTAAACTATACGCGCTGTAAACTTGGTGCGAATTATTCAATGTATTATCTCAAACACTTTTTCCCACCGACACAACCTGGACAGGCGTAGCACTTAACTTAATATTGCCAGGTTGTAATCTCGACAAACAACCTGTTGAACCGCCTACACCGGGAGATACGAATCCTACACAGTAAAAAAAGCTTAAGCGGTCATGCCCAGTACCAGATACGATAGTCGTGGAAACAGGTTAAGTTTTAAAAGTTGTGAACATGTAAAAAAACAGGCAATTTTTGGTTGAAGCCTGGTTTTTGACACAAGTCTTGCCAGAAGTTAAGTAATCGTTGAAAAATTATGTCAGATAATCTTTGTATTTTTTACTCATTGCACGTCTTTCCGTTCCATAACAATGTGATGTAATTGTGCAAAACAGGTAACTTGGCGCAAGGATGTCAAACAACATCAAACGCCAAAAAAGTTAGGATCAGCTCATTTTATAGTAAGCGTTGCAATAAGACTTCTCAGTGTTGAACAAAATTCAGATCTGAACGTTTTAAACGTGCACCATACGCCACTGGCGTATCTCAGGAGTTTTTACCACAGGGTTTCCAACCAATGCTTCTTACATAACACGTAAAGAAAGAGATGAGTTGTGGCCGAACAGCAAGTTTTTGCTTGAAATTTGCAGCACGTTTGCGTAAACCCTCTCGGCTTGCATACACAACAACTAAATTCGAGCAGGAATCGACTTTGGCCCTTGTAAGGACTACACTGGTTGAGACAAGCGAACAAATTGCTATATATCTCGTAAAAAATAACCATCACGAGCGAATACCACGCTTTTACGCACAATCAAAACTGAATTATCAACCGTTTAAAAGACAAAATCAAAGTTCTTTTCAACACATACTCAAAGCAGCGGGCGGTTACTCAGCCAATTTTTATAATTACTCAAGTCTTTTATGACCCCTTGCATTACAAAATTAACATAAACAAGCACGTTAAAAATATATCAATGTTTCCAACAAAATTTTGGCGCTTCCTTACTTACAAAGTCTGTTTAAAATGTCAGTGGCTGGAAGCATTTCAAACTTGTAATTGACTTGAATGACCTATTACTGCAATGAAATGGTGAAACAACATCAAGAAATCGAGGTGCATTACATTCAAACAGTCTTAGAGCACCGAATGGTGGGTACTGCGCATCTACAACACTGTTCAAATTACCAAAATTTTAAATTAGGCACAGCAGCAAAAATAAAAAAGCAATGAAAACAAAGCAAGGTATCTCGTCTGTCAACAGCACACAACGTCAAACTCACCGAGACTGGAGGAACGCGCGATGCAAAGAAATTGAGCCACAGCGTATCGGCATGGGCCAATCCTGGCATCCACCGGTGGCCATGTTGTGCGCTACGCCGTGGCTGCATATTTTTTGGCAAATTAGAAACGGCGGTTGGCTTATTGCCTGTCATTATATGCTTCACGATCGCATTTTTTAATTTAAACTTTCCCTGACAACGTTCAGCCGCGCAGGTGAACGAAGTCGAGAAGATATTGTTTTCGGTAAGTTCGCCGATGCTTCTGATGATTCACTTTGATTTCGCCGATTCGCGTCATCGATTCACGCCGTAAGATCAACGCCGAAAACGTCACAGCTTTGCGTTATCGGAAAAGGACCAGTCAGGTCGCATGCGTTCTTGCAGCAACGACCAGGCCTTTTCGACCTGCGAAGAAGTTCAAGTACAGAAAGGCAAGAATACCACCTACGCAATCCCACCATGTTTTATACTTCATCATTTTTAATATGGGTCAAGATTTTCCTTGGGATAAACCGTGATTGACCGACTGATCGAAGCCAATACACTCACACCCACCACGAAATAATAAAACATACACGTCATTAGCGCTGTATGACGCTAAAACTTTAATTGCATTTATGCACATACGACAAATAGGAATGAATACTTCCTTGCTATACGATTTAAGGAATTGATTGCATAGCAATACAGCGGAGGAAGCTGTCAAAGACCTAGAGTCAATTGGACTACAGTTCTTCTCTGACACGACATTACTTTAGCTGGACTAGATATGGTTATCTGAGCAGTCCAATCAACATTGTTACCTGTGATTGCGTGACTTCGTAATCCCACAGCGTTGACAGCACAACGTGGGCGTGTTCAACTCTCTCTTTGTTGCTTAGCTGCGAAAACAACCGTCGTTTTGCGTCTTCCTCGCTTCTGCCATCACGTTCCACCACTCGTTTTACTGCTTCGTTTGGTGGAACTATGCTCACCCATACTTCATCGGCAAATTGGTCCCAACCAGCCTGCACAACCCAGATCTGTATGATTAGTCGCAATCTTTGGTCGCAGAACTTCAGTCAGATGGCACAGAACCACAAAACTTTAAAAAATCAGTTTTAAATTGGCGAAATGGTTGCAAGCGTTGGGGTTGCCAAAGCCAGCTCTTATCGTGCTACTGTACAGGATCAACCTAGCACAGGTGCACCTGTAAAGCGCAAAAACTGAATCATTTCAGTACTTGAACATGGCGGTAGATATTGAAGCACGCATCGATTAATACAGGTTTGTCAAGAAAAGCTATCGTTAGGTTGTTTGCAAAAGTCGGCCGCAAAACAAACGATATGAGCATTCAAGCAATAAACCACGTTAACGCTGTGTTTGTTCCCACACAAAACGGAATTGGATCTTAAGCATCTCATTCTTCAAGCCAAAAAAGCGCCTCTCGTTAGTGGCATTACACAATAGTGGAAAAATCTTCAAAAAAATAGCTTGCACACCATTAAATGCAATTAAACTTGTTATCAGCGTGCTCCGTTTCCATAACCCGGAAACCAGCATTCGTTTGCAAATTTAAGGGGAAATTCCATACTTCAAGCAAGGATTTTGTGTCAAGTCTTAGCTTTTTCAGTCAACACCAAATAAGCTCCAGCTGATTTTAACTGACAATAAGGAGCAAGCAATCTCTTGCAAGCTGCAAATAACACCAATTTGCAATATTAACAAACTGGCAAATTATTTCGAAAAACTATGATACAATATATTCCACAAAATGATGATTTCAGTGATCAGGGCTGCAAGCATTAAAAAGTTCGCAGCGCGCTGTTGTTCAACTGCAACAACGGCCAAAGATTTCAGGTTCCCACCCTGGGGTAGCCCTGATGTTAATTTTGAATCGTGAGATCGGGGACTGCGTGATTCGCTACGATGTCACAAGTCAATTCATTTTTGAGAAATCAAACAAGAAATCCCTGTTCTTAACCAAGTCTGAGTTCACCCGTTCGAATTCGTCAAAATATCCAAACATTTGTTATAGATATTGTTTTCACGTGCAGCGATCAATATTTATCACTTACGACGACAGCAAACACGTCGGTTCCGTACCTCGAGCAAGACAGCGGCATCCAAAACGCAAACAGAAATACTTTCAGCGGCAGACCGGTCGTCCCCCGCCACAGCACTGATTTCGTTTCGAGCTAATCTTTCGATTTCCGGCCAAACGATTCGATTAAGATCGTCCAGAGGAGATGATGCGTCAGAAGCAGCATTCGAAAACACTTTGGCTGCAAGAATTTTCCGGTCAATCGTTCCCGCTCGACTCACGATGTCGCCGCCGAAACGTTGAACCACTTTATCAAACGTTGCGGTGCCGGGCTCGTAGGCTTTGTGGCCCAGCTTGTCGCAGTCAATGATATGTGCACCCAGCTTTTGGAGTCGGTTGGCGATGGACGACTTGCCCGAAGCAATGCCTCCT
>JGI24022J15233_10011169_pt1 | contig 10229 bp, 5 predicted proteins | sample Ectturendosymbi2_FD_15233 | JGI IMG/M metagenome (IMG submission 15233)
AGTCTAGGCGTGTGGAAGAAGCACAGAAGCAATGAAAAAATACATAGGCTAAGTTTCCACTCACTGGCGGCCGTAATTCAGAAAAACAAACGTAATGCGGTCGGCAGTGACATAAACATATTGCGCCCCTGCCCTACACCCACCCGAAAGCAGCCCAGAGGTGGACAACAAATGAGGGTGGTGTTAATCCAGAGAAACGCAGTAGTTGCTGAAACCTGTGATGTATTTTGAGTGCTACGGTTGCTGTCCCTGCGACATTACCGAGAAAAAAAACGAGTGTGAAAATAAACGATTGAAAAAATAGCAGGCATTATTTTTTACTTAGGACGTCACTAATCTCAATTTATAGTATGACTATGTAAGTGCGAAGTTTCTTATTTGAAAGGTGCTGGTTTCTACTATTTACTGTAGGCCTACAAATCCAGCGAATGTTGTGACAGACGCGCAACTCCTAAAGTAGCGCAGACACATTAATGGATGATAGTCGCAGGCACAGATAGATGAATTAGACGAATACAACTACCAAACAATGCTCAAGCCAATGATAAGTCAAGAATTCCAAGTAAGCTGCAATCGATGGCTGTCAACAACCTCCTTTTGTTGGTACTACATTACTTTAATACATCAACACAAGGACAGCTTCGCCGGCTAGGCTACATTACGGAATCCTGGCAATAACCATCACGCAAGCCACCAGCAAACAACGCAACTAGTGTTCGGGTACGATGGCAAGTTCCCAAAAAATGGACATATTGTTGATCTCTACCACCTCTGAAAGTTTAACGTGATTGCAAAACCACATTTATGACTTAAGGATTGTAGGCGGTAAGGCGCGTAGGCGCTCTATTTTGCATGCCCAAGTCGTATCAGATGCACGTATATTAGCCTTGCCAAAACTAACCTTTTTCTGTAGAATAGCTCAAATGCTGTGTCATTCACACGGCCATGTTTCGACTAAATACACACAAATTTCGATAAAAATGTAAAGAAATAGTGACTTCACCTTTGCAAAGAAAATGAAAAATATCAAACTCCTCTTGCGCCAACAAACAAGATTCTTAAACTTCGCCTCCGCAAAAAAAACGGGCAGAGCCGCTGCGTGAGCTGCTCAACTCCGCTTTTTATCCACTTCTGGAAGATAGTCCACGCCATCACTTCAGTTCCTGCGGCTGGTGTGCTGTGGTTGCCTAACACTGTGAACTCAGCAGCAGCTTACCACGCAGCACCCTCCAGTTTTAAAAATATAGAAAAATGAACAAATGTTGCAACTATTTCTTTCATTAGGGTCATGGCTTATGTCGCCCCTTGTTCAGCAAGAAATTGTTTGTAATGCGATACCTGCAAAGATAAAAGCTGCAAACAGTTGAAATTCAATACTAGATAACAAGAAATTATTTTAATGTAAAGTACGATTACTATGAGCGGTGCAACAACTTGCTTTTCTGTTAACAGTAATTTTATTTTTCATAGATATGTGTTAGAATGAGCTGATTTTTGTGTGTCAACGTAATTGTATTTAAAATTTAATGTTGTGCACTGCAAAGAAATTTAAATTTAATAGGGACTGACGAACCTTGAAAATGCCAGCTTTTCGAAACGGTGACTAATAATTTTTAAATTACATCTGTTTATTGTCATTACTTGTTTCACTGAAATTACTATGTTGTAATGGCTGTGCAGGAAACACACCACAAGTAGAAACTTTACATTTAAAGCATTTTTTAAGAAAAGCAATTTTTATTGGCGGTTTTAAACGACCTGCAGCCAACAGGAAACGTAATAGCGATTGAGTCAAACTACACCTTGTTCGATTTACTTGTCTACCTGCAGATTGGGTGGCACCTCCTTAATTTAAAAGCAGTATAAGAGTCTAGGTGAGAAAGCGCAATAATGCAACAATCGATATGAAGTGCATGGCGAAAACAAGCGAGTCTTGAAACTCATCTAAACATTGTTAAATATGGTTTCGGAGAAACCAGACATTGAAATTGCCGGTAATCTTCGAGACAGACTTAAATTGCGCAGGTTGAAGCCATTGAACCTTGGGAGGGTTTAATTGCAATGTCAAGAGCAAATTAAAATAATTGGGCAAGTTTTAGTTTTTTTGTGATAAACAGTCAGATTTGGGTTTAATTTTGCCATGTCTGCATCGCAGTGTTTAGCTAGCAATTTGTTTTTTTCCAAAAGGTTTGAAGAAGCTTAAAAATTGCATGTTTTTCCATGTTAAAAATTCTGGTTATTTCGTTAAATACTGTATTTTCCTTCTCATAAGAATGCAACAATTTTCTCTTGTTTCTAAATGAGATACAGAAACGAAATCCTGAAAAATCCTCCAAGTTGCAGTTTCACAAAATATTTGCTTTCAAACGCAAATTTTTGTCACGTGTGAGGAACAATCTCTGCTGCTGATTTGCAGGAAAAGAAAAATGAAAACGTTCGCACTTAACAACTGGGTCTTAGAAGTATCGACATGCACGAGTGTGATTGCATATAGAACAGTGGTTTTCAAATGGGTGGCACTTGGCTCACCAAGAGAGGAATATTTTTTTAATTCCTGGAAGAAAATTTGTTCCAGAGAGGAATTGGGAAGGAAAAGCTGTGGATGAACAAACCTAGTTTTTATTATTTGCCTATTCAACACGTAAAAACTGCACAACGCGTTTGGTTTAGATGAAAATATCAAAAGTACGCTGGGACAAGCGGCTTTACTGCAGTGACTGATGTTATAAAAGAGTCTGTTTGATTCATAATCATCTATAGCAGGGGTGGCCAAACAACCAGAGACCAACAGCCACATTTCTTACTGTGTTACTGCAACGTGCCACATCATACACATGAACATTACCCCTTCTCTTCCCTACACACATACCTTCGCTCACTGCTCAGCCCGATTTATTGTACTGTAAATATCACACACCAAAATGATAATGACAGAAATTTACAAAGCCGCGTGAATGTGGTCGCTTGGGTATGTCGTTCTTGCACAAACCACAAAGCGCCCTTCCACGCTACACAGTAACTAACACGTGTGTCGCGTAAATGTGCTTGCATGTATATGTGCTTGCACAAGCCACAAAGCACGCTTCCACGCAACACAGTAAGGAACACGTGTGTCGCGTAAATGCGCTCGCGTGTGTATGTGTGCTTGCACAAGCCACAAAGCACGCTTCCACGCAATGCGTGTGTTAAGTCGCACCCAGACTTTCAAGGTGAACAATTGGTACAAATTGTCGCGACTTCTACACGAATAAATGCGGTATTTGCGTAAGAAGAGCAGCATGAACACGGGCAAAGAGCCCTATGCGGCTCGAGCCGCAAGTTGGCCATCCCTGGTCTATTGTTTCTTCACAGTAGGTAGTGTGAAATTTCTGCAATTATTTTTTTGCGATTTTTGTTAGGGAGGAATAGACAGTGTTTGGGTTTGTAAGGGAGAAATACGAAAAAACATTTGAGAACCACTGATGTAGAATTTGAACGTCAAGATCAATTTGCATATTTCAAAAGTTCACAGTTGCACTGCCCACCGTATTATCGTTCACAAACCAATAGAGATCCTCCCATTCATGGGCGTCCGCTGGAATTTTTGCAGGGATTGGCAACATCGATATTTTGCTTATCCTTTTCAGCTTTCAATGCAAATAGACGTTCACAAAACTCTTTAAAAAGTTCCTAGTCCAAATTTCCAGGGAGGCAAATGCCCGTTTCACCCCCCTGTGGACGCCCATGCTCCCATTATTTCGTTTTATTCAACTTCATCTCCTGAAGATCATGCTTCTGCTTTTGAACCTTGATTTCAACGTCAGTCATTTAACATTATCTTCTTCTCAAAGTCACGAATAGCACTCAAGCCTCTTTAGGAAATTGCAGTCCACGCTTCTTGGCTGAGAGGACAATCCAGAAAATTTCGTGGGTGAATTTTTAAACGAAAGAGCGTTAAACACGAGGAAATACCTTTCGCAGCGCTTTATTTTATGGACCGAGCAAATTGCGTAACTGCCGAAATGCCTGGTTCACCGGTGGAATTTTTTATGTTGAAAGGGAGTCTGGTTAAAAATACCATGTTTTATCTGCAATTAAAAACAACCGCTTTGCGTGTAAGAAACGAAACATCAAATTGGAAAAGTTTAATTCAAAAATTACTTTTTTAAAAGTGTAATTTTCTCCCGGTCCAAGAAAAGAAAGAAAATGTTACGAAATATGAAATATTAAATTGTTGGAAAAATACTGAATCTCCGGAAACGCCTTTTTAATAGAAAATAATAATGTTCTTCCTTTCCGAATTACACGCTTGAGTGCTGTTACAAGACAGTTGAAGACAGCCAATATAAGCAATAACCAATAATATAAGCAATAACCAATAGCTCACAAAAGTACAGAAAACAATAGTTACAAAACTCACCGAAATATAAGGGAACCAAGCCTAACAACCACAACGACGAATCTGAAGTACGGGATTGACACTTCGTCTGAATGAAAAATTCAGCAGTTTGGTCGCAATCGACCACACCAGTTGACTTCAGGCGCGTCCGTACTTCACCCCGCTTCACCAACAAATGCCGAATCACAATCGCAACCGATCAGTCCAAACACGCAATGATCAATCAGCGTAGCAAAAACGTTTTGCCACTGAAGGGAATCACAATCAAAGACAGGCCCGGCGTCCAAAACAAATCGACGAAGAAGTAAACCAAACAGGAATTGCAAAAAGAAGCCACGCAAAAGCCGAAATAAAATTCTACACTCCCCCCAAAAATGAAACGGCAATGTCAATTTTAACAAGGAATTTGCGTTTGATTGACAGACTAGATATTCCATATACCAGAGAAGCACGTTCACGACGTACTATGCAATTGAAATTAGTAGATATAGTCGACGCAGTTAACGACATTCTACGCAGTCGAATTCAGCAGGCATCGTCCTTCTAGGTGGCGAGAGTAGCCGGATCGTCAGTCAGGTCTCTTCCACCGTTGCGTTGACCCTTGCACGAACAATTAAACAAAGTTTTTCTGTAGGTCTCCGCAGTTCATGTTCGCTGGTCTTCACCAGGACACTTCGAACGGTGCCGTGTGCATGCATAGCTGCACCCCCAGCACAACGTAAATCATCGCATCATCGCTCAATGTCAGTTGACAAGATATACTGCAGCTAAGCGTTGGCTCAACCTGACTTTGTTATTTGCTATGTGCTATGCTTGATGGAGCAATAAAACGCGAAAGTTCGTGGTCGTACCGCTCAGAGTAGCAAAGAAAGTTTCTATTCGTTGCCAATTGAATCAAGAGATTTGCCTTAGTTGGACAAATCATAGCTCGGCAGTAGATTGAGCTAGAGAGCTGTTCAAACCCTCTAAGGATGCGGGAAGTCTTGTACTTTTGATTTAAAAAATATTGGGAAGTTTTGGATTTGAGATTTTTTGTGGGTGACGTCATATTAGGGGTAGGATCAGGCTTTTAGCTTACGTCATCAGGCCCTGGGTCCAACCGCATGACTGAGCGTTTGGTTCTTTTTAAAAAAACTAAGCGAACATCCACATCTTTGGAACCTTTGATTGGCTTTCTAGCGTTTGTAGTTTGGAAGTAATTGCCCTAAAACCGTATATAATTAGCCCCCAGGAAATTAATTAATTATTTATTTGTTTGTTTGGTAGTTTCAGGCAATAACTTGCCAACCACAAACGCTAGGAGGCCAATCTAGGCACTAAAATTGCGGATTTTCACCTAGCCTTTTTTATAAAAGAAACAAAAAGCTCCCTCTTGCGGTTGGGTCCCAGGGTCTAATGAAGTAGGGCAAACAGGCATAAGCCTGCGCTCATTATGATGTCACCCACACAAAAACTCAAATCCAAAATTTCCGAATAGTCTTTCAATCGAATGTGCACGTCTTTCCGCATCTTTAGAGGGATTGATCAGCTCTCTACGTCAATCCGCTGGCGAGTATGGCCGTTTTGGGCGCACGCGGGACTTAAGGGTTTTAAGCTCATAAGCGCAAGTCCCGAGCCTGTATCAGTGGACCTTGATGAAGTATTTTTGAACCTCATCGTTGACACTGCAAGAGTAGATTTACGCTGAAGATGAAAACAGCGGCTTGTCAAAACGTCGTTTAAGCCACTGGTTGTTCCATTATTGTCGCTTGTACGACTTCGCAAACTTCCAACTTTTGTTCTGTTCCAAAAATCCAAATGCTTCACTAAAAATGTCGAAGTTGTTGTATTTAGATTTTGATTTCACGGAAAGAAATAAAGTATTAAATTAAAAGGAAACTCCAAAACACAATTTCAAATACTATCCAGTATTTCTAATATAATGTGCTTTACTAATATTTTCGAAAACTGGAAGTGGTTGCTAAACACAACTTTGTTTTAGTCTTATAAAATGTTTAGCCAGTGGAATTTCAGCAGGGATAAACCTGAATTGTTTGAATTTAAACTGGTGTTTATAATTAGACATAGCTTCCTGTAAAGAATGATAGATACGACTCACTCTCTTGTCCTGTTCCTACAAACATTAAATCGGTTAAATCAAATGGTTGGCAAGCACCGCGCACGAACCTTTCCTTATGCGTTACAACTTCCGTTGCCATCTGTGCCAAATAAAGTTACCACTTAAATTCCTTTAATTCAGTTCCAGCATTTGTTGCGCATTTCTCAGTCAGCAACGGTCTGGAAAATTCACACATTTTATTTATTACTGAAATAAAAATCTGCTTGTTTTGAATAGAGGGCAGTGTCGTGCCGCAACCTTTCTGATGGGGAGTTCACTGATGGTTCTTCAGTAGGTGGCACAAAGTGTCCATATCTATTTGATGTGCGCTGTTGGTGATGTCACTCCATGACGTTTCATCCACCCTTCCTAACCAACCATTTCGGCGGATTTTGATGACACAACATGTATAATGTCCTACATGTACTGCCGCCGCTAGGTGGTGTACACTTTATGCCCACAAGTCATGTGTTTAAACTATCAGCGTTCCACTTTATTAACATAGTGGAGTGAGACACTCAAGTCTGCGACGGCAGAGTAAACTATATTTAATGCGGCGATGATGGAGTAAAACATACGGAACACTGCGACAGCACAAATCACAAAAGTGAAAACGTATCGCTCCACGTTAGAACAGGCCAGTAAAATGCATTGAAAACTGCGACAAGAGAACACACTCAAAGCTACAAATTATTTGTAACACAATAATATTCTTCATGTTGAAGCAACAATTTATCGATAATGTGATTGTAAATTGCTTGCTTTTGCTTTAGCTGCGCCTTTCAGCTGATGCTGTATTTCTGGAATAGTGAGTATTCGCTGATACAATTCAAACAAGAAATTTAATCTGTAATTACTGAGGGAAATAATTCCATGATGCAATGGATATAACAGTTCAGAAGTAAAAGAAATAAAACCATTTAACAGTTCGTGTTGTACAGAAAACCACAAAAAACAACACACACTGGATCTAATGTTTATAATTTTGAAACACTCAAAATTTTGTTGAAAGATTGATTAACATAAAATAACGGTAATTTGTCACACTTCAGTCATTCTGGAACAAACAGCCGTAGAGTGATCCACAGAGTTCCGCAGGCGGCAGCACACAACCGCACATTCAATATTTGCTACGGAGCTGCAGTTTTTCAACTACCCCGCGTCAGAACCGTCGCCAGAAAATCTTCAGTAGGAGGACTTTACGTTTTTCCAAGGGTGCTTGACATTATGAGAACTTACATTACCTACAGTAGTTTATTGAGCTTTGTTTAGTAGCTGAAATGCAGTGTAACACTACTGGCATCAAGAATCAGTTCAAGATTTTATTTAGCACAAAATATTTCGTAAAGAGATAACGCTTTGTTTCAATGATTTCAAAACGTCATATAACGGCAAATTAACTTCTTTTTTATGTCATGAATTATGTAAAGATTTTTACGTCATTAACCTTGTAAAGTAAAAAGGCAATTAAGAAAACTCTTGGCAGACTTTGTCACACACCTCTCACAAACCATATGCTTTTCAAAGTTTCACTTTAAATAGTTGAAGTCTGCGTGACATGCTGTGAAACCTCTTCAAAAAGCAATCTTTCCAATCGTCTTTAAATTTATTGGTAAGATCTTTCTCAAAGGCAAGCTGGATTAGGTTGGCTTTGCGATTATGAAGCATAGTCTGCCTGTGGTCCGAAAAAGTATTTTTGAGTGCTGAGAACGACCTCTCGCATGTCGCTGCAGATGCTCCAAAGGTCGCTGCAATTTTGAAAGCTGCAGCGACGCCTGGCATTGCTCCAAGGCTTCCGCAAAACTCTTTTAAAATTTTTTCTGCCGTCCAATTTTCGTGTTGACATAAACTCGATGGGACCGTTAGTTGCTTCAGTAAAAATGATCGAGCCACAGCGAATTCCTCCTTAACGACAGGTATTCCACACAAGTGTATAAGTGGAGCAATTTTTGCGGGTATGAGAAACACGTCCTTATTTTCCGGTTTCAAGGCCGACAGCGAGCATATAACGTCACTGTTCCAATCAGAGAAGCGAGCATTCATTTCATTCAGCACAACGTCAATAACATTGTAATACAACCGTTTTAATTCTATTTTCTCATCTGGTTCTCGCTGACCATTCACCTCACACAGAAAGTCCGTCAACTGACTGTTAGCTGTACGCTTTCAACTACCGAGGGGCGCCCGACGAGACAACCTGTTTTGTAGGTTTTTTTCGGTGTCCCAGCGCCTTAACTTTATTTTTGCATGAAATTGTTTAATGTTTGTGCCAATAAACTCTCTCTCTCTGTCGCTCTTTCTCTTTGAGTGACTGTTATTTCTTGCACATTGTGAGTGACAAATGTTCCACAACGTCAAAAAATGTTCTTCACTGTGCAAATCTTTCACATAACTGCCGGCACTATCCACTAAATTAAATGCTGTAGACCACTCCATTGCTTCACTCTGCAAAAAATTATTAGGTTCTTCAAAAACACTGAGAATTCTCCTGAAAAGACTTACAACAAAGTAGAAAGTTTTTTCATCGATAGCTTGCAACAACCCCGAAGCCTCGATGCGAAGGCTTGCTTCATACTTCCGTGACCTGTGTATTTCTTGAGGAAGGGCTGTTATGTCAGACCAGTTTTCTCAAATTATTGTTACTGTGCGTAAGTGACCTGTCCATCTCTGATTCAGCAAGCGCTTCAGTGTTTTACCTTGGTAATAAAGATAAACTGTTGGATTCCTGAAAAACTTGTAAAAGAGATTGCAAATATTTAACGAATCTTCCACTAAACTTTCTGCTGCAATGGCCTGAACCACCACAAGATGAAGCTTGCGATTAAAGCAATGCACATACGGAACAACACGACCAACGTGGTTTTGAAGCAATTTTAGAACTCCTCCATCTTTCCCTGACATGATGGAAGCACCATCATACACTTGGCTTAGTATCTTGTCAGTGCTGAGTCAAAATTTTGTCAACTCATTGACGATCAACTCAGTGATTGTTTCAGAGTCGCCTTTTTCCGTCGAAGACACAGCGATTAGTCGCTCCCGTATCTTATTGGCGTTGTTGACGTACCTATATAATTAGGGCAACCAATTTTTTGACCTAAAAACTTCAAATTTTGACTTATAATTTGCAAATTTTGACTTTATTTTGACCTATAAATTTTCTGCGTTTGCAACTGCTAAATAAATCAGCCTTAGGTGTTGAGGTTAACCCAGAAGCATATTCATGCACTCCATGCTTCGAAATTTTGAAATATTTGGTTGTTGAACTTTGGGGATGATATACTGATAAGTACATAAATAACTACAGTAGAGTCAAACCTGAGAACATCATAAAGTTGAAAAGTTATATGCAGGCCCGTAACCAGGTTGGGCGAAAGGGGGGCGAAGCCTCCCCTAGGAAATTGTTCGCCCCCTCTGGAAATATGTGTTGGTTATAGTTTGAAACTATTGGACATAGTTCAAAAAATTTGGACCCCTCTCAGAAAACTCTTCGCCCCTCCTGATGTCTCAAGCTGGTTGCGGGCCTGGCTATATGCATAATGGATTGAGCATTTGCCAAACCAAGTACTGTAAGACCACGTTTCTTGCCGCCTCACCATGCCTATGCTACATACTATGCAATCGTCCAGTGGTGGGCAAAACAGCATTATTACGACAGAAGTCACAACAAACCCACTATTACTACAGAATTGCAACTAAACTTGCAAAAGCATATCAATATCTGTTGTTGTAGTTTCAATAAAGTATCGATGAAGA
>JGI24022J15233_10011175_pt1 | contig 10227 bp, 5 predicted proteins | sample Ectturendosymbi2_FD_15233 | JGI IMG/M metagenome (IMG submission 15233)
CCGGATTCATCATCAGATTCACCAAACAGTTGTTCGAACTCTTCTTGAGTTACGTTTATATCAGTGTCCAAAAAAAGAAATAAAAATAAAGCGTGCTAATGAAAAAAACTCGTGTATAACGCGCACCCTTAATTTTTGATTAAAATTCCGTACAAAATTTTGCGCGTTATATTCGAATAAATACGGTAATTGAACAACATGGCCTCTTTAGGGTGAGCATCCTCGTTACACTCAATCCTCTCTGTCAAAAATGCGAAGCACTATTTTGAATTTATCGAAATCTTAAGAGCCGAAAAGTTGAAAGTGATGTAATGTTTGCTAATTTATAAGAGTATTGAAAGAAAACGCTCAGATAAAGTAGTTACCTGGCACTTTGCGAAAAGATGCTGTGATTGCCTTCAGAAAACCTGATTTTAAGCTTGTGCCATTTACTGCACTACACGCACACTCTAAGTGTTTGAACAACCGGTAATATTGAAAAACAATGCTACGCTCATTTGTTTGGAAACGGAAGATGTGCTTGTTATACTTGTTGCAAATATTTGCAGCATGTGCAAACTCTCCAACAATAAATGTTTATAACGTTTCATTGCTGGACAACAACACCATTTTCTGCTTAAAGCTTCTACCTGCAGTAGCCACTTTAACTGACTTAAGAAAACGACATTTGTTTGATTTACATTTCTGACGAACGGATTACTGCTATTGCACTTTCAAGGTGGCACTNTTAGTCCCACTACCTCTTCAAAGTTTCTCGAACCGATGTACGCTTTTGCTTTCCCGACCGCTATCAACGTTTGTCCGTATCTGTCTCCGATTTCGAGCATCAAACCCAACGCCGAATCGTAACGTGGCAGAGCTTTTTCCGGGTCTTTTCGGACTCGATGGATGTCAGCGAAGCACAGCATGCAATATGCTTGAGCACGGCGATCTTGTTTCTCCAAAGAAAATTGCATCAAGTCCTGCAGAAAGACTTGAGCATGCAGGTGCTTTTGCGATGCAGCACAAAAACGATGGATAAGTCAAACGAAGCATGTTTGCTGCGAAGCACGACGGCGAGCAACTGAATCAGGTTTTCCACAAAGTTCACGGAGTGAACTAAGCTCGTCACCTTAATACTCGCAAAATCCTAAACACAAAGCCATTTTTTCTACAAACAAAAACATGCCAACTCAAACAAAAATGCAATATTGCAGGAAAGGTTAGTAGGCCTGTTATGCTGGAAGGGGATTGAGTAACAAGACTTTCTTCTTTAAACTTACTTGCACCCGGTTAAAACAAATGCGAAGATACGTCTGTGTCTCGTTAGCTAGGAAGCCAACAACCGTTATATATCCTCAGTGCTGGGTTAAACGTTTTATTGCATTAAGTCCCTTGCACTTCAGATTTAACCAACCACGAATTTTTTGGTGCAAATTTTCGGATCACGATTTATCACATATTGTGCGTCTGTCATTTATCACTGCTGTTTTTTGCTGATTGCTTTTGCAATTTGATCTTTTCTTGACAAAAAAACAAGCTTTTGCGTTTTTTCTGTGATTATAAGAAACCACAGAAATGTTTTTGTAAGCGAATCATGATATTCTTCTGAACAGAGTGCAAACTAACTTTTCGATCAGCAGGTAACGAGGCAACATGCTATTACAACTAGCGTTCGAAGCTGCCAAGAGAAAAAATTTTTGTTCATCGGCGCGTGCCACTTTTTATCAGTCATCGCAGGACGGCCGCCTTGTTCGCGTAACCTCTGACCGACTATTGCTCCGTAAGTTTCGAAACCTTCAAGTTAATAAACATATCTCATTTTTCACACTTTGTCGTGCTAGGTTAGACTACATTAGAAATGGAACTTAAATTTAAGAAATATGCTTCGAATTTGCAAGCTAAAAATCTGAGTCACTCCATTTTTATGGAATTGGATTCCAATGCCCTGTGGGTCATTATTTTAGATCCTTGCATTTCTCAATAAATTTCACAGGAGTGGATTTCGCAGTTACTTTTAAGCTGGGTAGGGTAATAATTGGTTGTCATAAGAGCTGCTGGTATTTCTCTAATCAAACAAAATGTACTTCTTCGAACAAACGACTGGTTCGTTGCCAGAAAAGGAATTCTTACTTGATTAGATTTCAAAGCATGTATGTGGTCACCTGTGAGTTAAATTAATAAAATACACCATCCAGAACCAGGTACGCAACCAGAGGGTGCCACCGGGCAATTGACCCCCTCGAAATTTAAAAAATCATGTTTAGTTGTTAGGTACAGCAACAAGTTACAATGATGTTACCCACCCCCGAAAATAGTAAACGACAAGTTATAATCCTTTAGCCACCCCCCGAAAATATCAGCTGGTATCGCCCCTGTCCACTGTCCAGCGAAATAAAAAAAAGCAAAACAAGTCTAGACCCATTGAAGCAATGGTTAATAGTTTGTGTTAAACGCGCCCTCAGTGATGGATAAGGGATTTCCATTTGATATTCTAGCACATTGGTGTAACATGCGAATCTCAGTTAGTTCTTTTGTCAGATCCCTAACTTTTTGGGCAAAATGACGTTGTGCAGCCTATAGCTTGTTCCAGCTTTTTCGCAAATATTCGGGAATCGTTCGTATATTTCTCAAACCTGTTTCTCATGCACCATCGTCACTTGACTGATGCCTGTTCGAAGCGAGAAAGCAATCATGTTAGGTACGTGGTTCTGATATCACCAGAGTTATCGGTCTAACGCAACTGCATATGTTTTGTTTATTTAATACCTTGCATATGTATTTCTGCATGAAGGAGTAAATGAATCTGTGTTTGTTATCATACTTCTGTTCTTGCGGCTAAGTTTTGCTCCGTTCACCTAAGCGAAAGTTTTTATCGGAGTTAAACCTACTAAAAGTCCAAAATGCTGGAAGGTACTACAACCGCCGAGAGTGAGTCTTAATGACAACCATTCCCAAGGAATGGTCCGCGTCACCTTTCCCCTACTTAAGAATGAGTTAATTATTTCCTCCCCGGGCGAGACACATCGTGCTTTCGTCGCTGACCCATTCTTTGTTGATCTTCCANCTGATCTGCCTTTAAAATTAAGTGCTTTTCGGNACCAAAGAACAAAAGAAGCATATAGACGCTTGGCTTCACAAGACAGCTAGAANAAAAAGCAAGGAATGCTTTCTTGATGTNCAAACATTTGGCTGAGCATATCTTATCGTACACGCCGATAGCTTGCCGCGCTGTTCCTTAGTAAATGGTCTGTCTACGCCGGAGTGACAGCAGGAATTTTCAATAATGATGACCATCAACTCTAAAAGATAGATCCGTTTTTCTGCATCTGGGCACAACGTTTGATACCCTTGCGGCAAAATTATCCTGGATTTTGATCAACTGATGGAAAAAACAACAGAACCTTTTGTATTGATTGGACTTGCGTTGTGTCGTGTATTTCTACTTAATCAGCAAATGGAAATCTGGTCGATCTAATCTTTCTTTTAGCACGAGATGAGAGAAGACATTATAGAGACCTCAAAATTGCACAAAAAATAGAAATGATTGGGGACCATTGCTTTATGCAAAAGACGAAAGATCTTGTAACTTACCAGCAAAGTTTTAATCGAGTTTTTAAGGCAACAGTGACTTTGATTTTTGAAAGGTTCAAGTCCTTGCTGTTGCGCTATACACATACCTCGCAGGTTGACATTGCTTCATCGAGCTTTCCCGCCTTTCTGTACCCTATCGCTATAGCGAGTTGGGCCGTGATACGGAATCTTCTATCCCAATCTCTCCCATATTCTGACAAGAGCATTGTTGCTTGTGTGGGAAAGAAGGTAGCCTGTTTATGCAAAACATTTCTATCACTTCACAAATGTTTAAAAAAAGCTGTAATGGAGTTAAGTTATGACGTCCTTCAATCTGTCTAGCAGTTAATCGAGGAATTTAACAACTTGGCCTCAATATGATTTTATATATTGCTTTACAGTTGTATCAAGCACGAACCTCTGTCAAACGAACAAATTCTTTTCCACGTCACATCGTTCATTTTATTCTCAAATGCATAGGTGTAGGAGCAAGCAAATTTTTGGGAGTGCGAAAGATTTTTGCCCGAATTTCCCCAAACTTGCCCGAAAAGTTTTCGAGCATAGTTGGGCGCCAATTTTTCAAAATCAAACAACGTTGGGCGCCATTTTTATCCGTATTTTTAGGTAGTTTGCCCAGAAATCCAGGTATTTTCCAAACATTTTCATAGATTTTGCCCGGATTTTCACGGATTTTGCCCGGATTTTCGACAAATCAAAACTTTTGTGGGTGCGCTTGCACCCCCCGCCTCCTACACCACTGCTCAAATGTATAAACAAACTGAAGCAACATCCCAAATCTAAGTTATTTTTGAAATATGACTTGCTTGACATTTGAATTCCATGTCAAGTGAAAAAAACGAAACATTACCAGCAGAGACTTCTCATAGTTTTTCGACTACTGAAGACGCAAGACCGCAGCCGTGGTTGAAATAAACGCATTTCTTTGCAAAATCACCTTTTCATAGTCTTTCAACTCCAAATAAAGAGTCCCCAGTGCGCAGCAGGAGAGGCTTTCCAAAGCTGTGTCGTTTTGCGATTGAGCCGCGTTCAAGCTTTTCTCCAAATGTTCCATTGCTCGCTTGAAGTTGCTCAGNCCNATAAAGCTGTGCCCCGCCCATAGGTGAGCGTACCCTCTGAGCTGTACAGCCTGTGGGCAGGCTCCTCGAATATTTTCCAAATGTTCTAAGGATTTTCGGGCATAGTTTAGAGCTTTGTTGTACTGAGACGCAAGAAGATTCACTCTGAAATAAAAAATGAGAAATTGTGTTAGATCGCACACGACAAGATATATAATAATCAACGACAGCCAAGGCAGTAGTGATCACTACAAGTTAAACTGCAATCTGACGTTTTGTTTGCACCGGTCGAAACTTTCGATTCCTGTTACCCCTAGGCGCGCAAACGTTTTTACCTAGAGATAACACTCCAACAACGTCTAACTCTTCACACGCTGACTTGGGTATGCATANATTTACTAAATTATTTCAGCCCTAAGTCAAGCGTGGACAAGACAAACTGATTGCTGTGTTGCAAATAACAAAATTATTAAACTTATATTTAGTTTTTAAATTTTTGACAAAAGTTTTTTAATTAAAAGGAAGAACATTCTTAAAAATTCACCGAGTAGTCTTTACCAAGTTGGATTTGACAAGTTTACAGTTCTCACGAAGTATTGGCACTATACGACACTCACGAAAAAACAATTTTCACGATAGGAACGTATTATTTAGCTTAAAATAATTTCGACTAACCTCGAGAGACTTAGGTATGAATCAGCAACAATGACTTCACATATTGTGTAAGGGATTGCAGAAGGTTTACCCCGCCGGTGTTTTTCGTTTTCAGTAATGCTGTGAGCTAATTCTATTTGCCTCATGGCAAAGGTGGCCATCAGTCTGTATTTTCCCCAAGTCTCCAAGAGCCCGATAGCAAACGTCAGTAAACTCCATTGCTCGATCGCAGTTCGAAAAAATTTCTTCGTCGCGTTTTCCCAAGCACACACACTTTCACTATTGTCCAGTTCTTCGCACAAGCCCCTGAGGGTTCTCTTCAGCTTGGTCTCGTCCAAACCGCTAACAAAGCCGTTGATATTGCAGCTTAAATTAACAGTTGGTCCAGAACTTGTTTGGCCCATAATCCAATTTACAAAAACGCTTTCTCGCAGTTGCACCGAAGTTTCGGGTTTTTCCTGCAACACGCAAGTTTTCCGATTGTGTAAATAATGACGGTATTTTAAGAAATAGCAATGCCTGAGCTTTTGTTTTCAAACTTGACTACTACGTTTTTTTCAAAATATCGCTAATATTAAATTTAAATCAGAAATTGTTGTTGACAAATTTACAATACCACCAAGATGTACAGAATTTTTTTTAGAAACAGCAGAGGCCACATAAATAATAAACATTTGAAAAAACAATTTTCAATCTTAAATGTTTATCTTCATTATTTGATGACAAGCCTGGTTAGTTTGATTTTTTAATTTGCCAATTTTAACACAAAGTCAGGAAAACTGCTGCATGGTTAGTTCACCTACGCGTACAGCAAGCATAACTTCTCTGCTTCAGTGGTTTTATCGCCTTTAAGCTTGACATTGAGCCGCGTTGTTACCACGATTGGTTGGTAGCTCAATCACTACCCCAGTGACAGTGGCGCCTGATTTAAAGCAGGAGTCGGCAACTTTCCATCGTCGCGGACCAAAAACAAACTCTGCAAGGTATGGCGGGCCGTACTAATTTCCTGCCAACCATTCCGTCCCTTTATTGACAATGATATTGTTAAAACTTGGGATTTTATGGAATTTTAATCAGATTAACTCCTGAATGTCACAGTTCATGACGAAAACCTAAAATACAGTAGGCCTATTGTACAGCATACAACACAGTCATAGCACAGTTCAGTTTCTCATAATGTAGTTCCTCGTAAATATGCAATACAAGAAGTTGCAAGGAAGACATATCCATAAAATATAGCCTAGTATCACTAGGGGGGCAATACAGTTACTACAATTTGTAGAAGGGGTGCGGGACCATGATTTTGCTTGGCGGGCCAGATCCGGCCCGCAGGCCGTAGGTTGCCGACCCCTGATTTAAAATCTGTTTTCCAGAGACCACAAAAGTCTTAACGGCGCTGTCTGAAGATTGAGTGAAACAGCAGTGAAAATAAAACCAAGCACTAAGTTTCATTTCTAAAACCATGCTTTTAATTTACTATCATCGTTTCTACCCTGGCTTCATAGCGGCGAGACGTAAGCGTTATATTATTCCTAGTACATCAAGAGATGTGTACACATGAGATAGTAATATAAAGCCGATGTTCATGTCATGTTTGGTTGATTGCACTGATAAAGCTTTTCTTTTGTTTACTAGTCTGCTCAAGTAAGGCTCACTGCCCGCGTGCTAAAGATCTCTTGCAGTATGTTCTATCAATGCCACAGATGTGCGCCGAAATGCTCCTTTGTAGTTGCACCAAGCACAAATCGCTAATGAAAGTTCTCAATGACCTATGGGTGAGTCTTGTAATCATGACGCAAAACTCATATCTTGCTTCTCAGTTGTTAGTTCGAAACATATATTTATGCTTATCTTTTATAGTCAGTTGAAAAAATAAGTCATAAACCGATCAAAAACAATACTTGCGAACTTCTACAACTTGGAGACAGAAATCCTTTTCGCCTTATATTCGTCGAACATAAGACTACCGGGCTTCTTGATTCAAGCTTGACATAAAGTGACTGAGTACAGCATAATTAAAAAAAGCTTATTACATCCACTTTTTATCCAAAAGTGATGGTAAAAACAAATGGATTGCTTTATTCCATGTGTTTTAAACGTGTTTTACTCTCAAAGCTTAAAGCAATCTATAAAAAATAGTTAATAGCAAATCGATAGCAACAAAAAACATTTGTTGATGAAAGTTACAGGTAACTCTTTTATCGCCAAGGCATTGCAACGCAACGTTTTGCAATAACATCTAATAATGAGTGTAATAAACTTTATCAAGCAATGTTTCAGGCATCCTATGCAGAGCTACTGTTATCGGCAAAACATTTTTTCACGTCCCAAAACGCGGACTGTCTTACTGTTCTGAGCTACATGTGTTTCAAAACTTTCANTTGTCAGCAGAAAACAAAAGCGTTTATCGATCTTCTCTCAGTTGATGTGTAGTCGACTCCATTAAGACGNTGATGAAAGCCGCTTATCGCCTGCATCATCACGCGTGCGTAATGCCAATTCCCAAGGGCGTGGAGAGAAAGCACTGCCGTCTGTGTGTCATTTGTCGCTCAGTGAGTTGACTGTGAGGATGGCCGAATGACCTGATGACCTGGTATTTCCAGTCTGACAGCTCCGCTGCTCTGAGTCAATTTGGCTGTCGATACGGTTGCCTACGTAAAACGGTTAATTGGGGGCGGCATTGAATCATTCCGCTGTTTTACTCATGCATTCCAGCAAAACCTCAGCAAACTGCAGTGCAATACGTTGGCGCTTACGAGACTTTTTGTTTAACATTGTCAAAATTCTTGTGCCAACACTACTTTTTATCTCCAAGTGGCTGAACTGATCCAAGGCTTGCACCCACAACTCAGCAACAATCTGTGCAGCAGCGTATTTGGTTACGGATGATGGCAGCGACAAAATTGACTCAATTTACACATCCCACTGTGCAACGGTTCTTGGTGTATTGAATTCACTCCTCGTAAGAATGGGGTTGCTGAGTTGTGGTTACAAGCCACCACCACTTTATGCCGCCACTGACCCTGTTTTAAAAACCCAAAACGAACTAAAAATTCAGTGACATGAAGCAAAGAACAACATTTAGACGATTTCTTATCACGCATTAACCTATAACAATGACGTACTGTAACGAATAAAACTGCGCTTCGTCCCAAATGAAACTTGTGTAAGACCAAAGTACGTTTGGCGCTAGGGAAACCACTCAAAGTAGCATTAAGTATTTTTAAGAATGTAATTCCTCTGTTTATTTTCTGCATCAAGCATAATGTTTACCAACATCTTGCTAACACTCGAGCGAATGCAGTAAGTTTTAGGAAGGCCATTAGTTTTACTTTGTTTTACATATGGCAAGTGTTTGGATCAAAGCTTTGAGAGTGTAACAAATTCTGCATGCAATAAACTTCCATTCTTTTTCAAAATAATCAAAATTTAACTAAAGCACGTTACTTAAATAGATTGAAAGTGTGGTAAAATGATTTCAGAAATATAAAAAATGGATTGAAAGAACAGAAAAAACAAATGGGAAAAAGAGTATGTCATTTTTCTTCATTCACAATTTGCCTAAAACGTTTTGGATATAAGCAGATATATTTGGATATAAGCAGGGGGGCTCTTTGCGCAACATTCTAAGGCAAACACTCATATAACATTAAATAAAGTAATATGCATATTTGTTTTTGAAGATTTTTGCGAAGAAAAACTGACAACTGACAACTGCTGTTAAAACGTCACCTGTCGATTTTTGAGAAACCATCTCAGCACTACAACCTGTTTGCTTCCTACAACCAAAATCGCCCCAGGCAAACTTTCAGAAAGCTTTACTTTCCAGAAACGTAATTCCTTTGCAAATTGGTCAAGTATGTGTAGCCTATGTCCACCTTGCTGCGCTACACCGTAATAAACTGCTGTCTACAGTTGGAGATGATCACCTGTCGGCTCACTTTGATATGAGTTTCACAAGGTGGAGCATTCCAAGCTATATATCTACAACGAGTTACAGCGAAAATTTTTGTTATGACGGTTTAGCGAATTGTTAGTTCGATATTATGTCATGGTTCCTTTTCTTGCGATGACGTTGTAATTGCGTGGCCGTTACACATGGCACACGTGGCAAAGAATTCTTGTCGGAAACAATTTCATTGATACCATTGGCAGACTTCATGCTGCAGTTGTTCTTTTACAGCAAGCCTGCACAACTCAGAAACCTCGAAGGGCCAATTTGATCCACATAAATTTGCCGCGGGCCGCAAGTCTATTTTGTTATAGTTTGGAAGAAATTCTGAAATGACAATTAATTATCCAACGTCGGACTTTTGCAATATTTTCTGCAATTGATAAAGCTCTCGCGGGCCGCATGTGGCCCGTTGTGCAAGCCCATTTTACAGTAACAAGCCGAAACGTTTCAACTAGACATTCATCAAAACATTTTTAAAATCAACAAAAAGGCACCCGAGGAAAGTTCGGTTGCCATTTCCATTATTTCTTTATTTAGGACATGCTTTACCATTTGTGTAGTAGTTTTCAAAATTCGCCACTCAGTCGCTCTGCAGTTGGCGCAAAACGGCAATTGCATGCTCTGCTGAACCAAGTCACCCCTATGTGCCATCTGTAAATTGGAGTCAGTCCGTAGCACATGTACCGGTGGCTGCGGGTTTCAGGGTATTAAATGTTCTGCCATGAGGTCTCACGGGATTTGTTCTGCCTCACGTGCCTGTATCTCATGTTATGCCGCAATCTGTGCAGGAGGCAGTTGACAAAACAACTGACAACCCAAAAAAGGTAAAACTCCAAGAAAAGAAAATTCCACTCTAATGTGCAGTCTAGGTTCAGCTAGGTTTGCATTAAAAACTAAATGAACGAAAGCTAAATATGAGCAGTGCGCAGATAGGTAAAGCGCATCTGTGAATATTTTTCTTATAAACAAACAATCACTTGGCAAGTCGCT
>JGI24022J15233_10011176_pt1 | contig 10226 bp, 5 predicted proteins | sample Ectturendosymbi2_FD_15233 | JGI IMG/M metagenome (IMG submission 15233)
ACCTCACGATGACGCAAAGAAGCGGCGGTGCCATTCGCTCAAAAATATGCTTGATCCAGTACAAAACTCCGTAGAAAAAGCACACACTATTGAACTAACAAAAGCTGCGACCAACAATTCTAACAACAGCGCCGGTTTACCCGGCACAGTTTGTGGTTTCTTCACACAGATCCTGTTACTGCTTGCGGACCAGCTTATGGCCAACGGCGGTGTTCACAAATGCGCCGTTTTAGCCGTATTCGAAATGATTTTCTCGGTTACTAACGGCTTGCTTAAAATTTGTTTAAGTAAGCTGGATGGCCACTGGACAATAGTGCTAGTATTCTTGCTGGGTGTGAAGCCTTCCTTCCAGGTCCGTAGCGAGGTTTTAGGGTTTGGAGGGGCAAAGTGCAGTTTTAGGGGGGCAAGATTTTTGTTTTTACTATAAAACATTTTTTTCTGGGCACAACAAAATTTGGCGGGCATTGCCCCCGAATGCTACACGCGGCTACGGGCCTGCTTTCTTCCTGTTTAACCAAGACAAAGTTCAGGTTCAGTGGAACTTGCACGTACAAACGACGTGGAGCTGAACGTTGCCGACCGGTCGATGAATACACGTTTGCCATGCACACTGACATCACGCATGAAATTTTCCTCAGCCAAATCACCAGTATTTTGTCAGTACCAGTGTTTAGGGCTAAGGTTGTCTGTATTTAGGTGCGCTGATGTTTACCCTGTCACAACTGCATCTGCTGACACCCAGTAACAGCGTGCAGTTAAAACTTTCAATCATTTTCAGGGTCTTTACTCCCTCAAGCATTTATAAATGTACTTCGAAGTCGTCGTAGAATTACATTATAATAACCATGATGGCGTCATTTATGCGCGTGTCCTATATGCTTGTGTTTCATCAAAGTAAATGTATGTGCGCCATCAAGCGTATACTTATCTACTATCGCCACGTATATATGTTCTTTCATGTGTTTGTCTGTTCCTTGTTATTGCGATCCATGCTTAAGGTCTAGCGCGTTGCGTGTGGGAGTGAAGACCTTACACAATACATCGTCATCGTCTTTATTGAACACTGTCTATGGAAAGAAATCCTTCCTCAGCAAAGAATCAGACACTAAGATCTTACAGTGTATATATTTCGCCTACGAAGTAGGCATCATCAGCTCTTACTCAATTTACACATTTTTATAATCTTCTTGGTTTCTTCGCATGAATAACAGACAGTTGTGCTTTGGTTAAGGTTAAGTCTATATGTACCACTTTTTTCCAGTTATTAACAAGTATATTAGATATAAAGCATTGGTATTTAAGCTTACTCAAATTGTTGTCATCGGAATTTTAGGAAAAGTTGTTGTGGTGAAGATAGCACAGATACAAAAACTGGACTTGCAGAGATATTCACATACAGTCATACCTCTAATCACATCGCACTTACAACGTTATTAATACAATATGTACATCATAGTGGTATTGTTCAACTCAATGTGGATGAACTCTTCAGTCGCGCTTCTTATCCTGTAGATCAGCAGCAAACCATTGATTTTAGGAATTTTGTACAGAGTTCCATGGTAGGCTTCCCTTCGTTTCATTTTAGTGTACATGCAAACATTTACAATGCTTCGTTTCTACTCCTCCAGATTATTTCTCTAGTTATAGCTGTGTAGCGTTTGAGATAATGGATCATGAATTTACAAAACAGCTAATGGAATTAGTTAGAGAAAAAACAAAGGCAGAGAAAAGCATTGCAAGAAACTAGCCTGTGTAGTGGGCTAATTGGTAAGATATTTCAAAGCCGGATATTTGCTCTCGTTTCAGTGGTAGTGAAGGTGAGTTTGAACAGGTGGAAGTTTTTTTGTTTTGATAGTCTAACAGCATATCTTGAACCAATGCATATGTGCGAGTGCTTAAGCCTTAGATCTTTACAGCAACAGACAACCAAAAACCTGTACTGAGTGTGAAACCTGGCTGGTCAGAAAAATTACTTATTTTTTAGAAAAATTAAGTGCTTACAAAGTTCGTGTACTCGGCATTTCATTTTCTTGCTCATTCACTTATGAAAGCGTTCGCTTCATTCTGCAAACAGCACACTTACCGGTGCAATGAAACATTCACCGGTCTGCCTTTTTCTACAGTTTTCTAACACAAAACTTTGCAGTTAAAGGATTGTCAACAGCAGTTCGGCGCAAATAATGGAACCAGCTACACAAGGCAAGTCATTCGCGGGAAGACGCCCACATCCTGTGTGATTGTATTCTATAATACGTAATCGTGATTGTGTGAAGCCGACACCTTCACAAAGGTGGCTGGCATCCAACTGTAAAGCACAGGTACACAAACCTATCTAGCCGGCGCAGCGGCACGGCGCATTTCGTGTTGTCAATACACACAAATCACAATAACAAAAATACCCCTTCATTGTACGGATGGCGTCTGGATCAAGCCTTAAGGGGCGTGGGTCACTGCAAATCCGTCACGTAGCACACAATACCGCGCTTTATTACAGCCAGAGCCCAACCAGGGTGCTTGCTTATCTTACACAAGTGGCAAGACGATATTTACACATACGGTAATGCCATATTCGTAAACACGCCTGGGGAGCACTGGCTTTGCGCCATTATCACGCTCGTAAGGCGCTGCCGTGGGTGAAACGGAAAAACTAATGGTTGGTACGGCAGAAAAAGCTGAAATGTGTCAATACACAAAACGCGGTCGCTTTCAAGGTTGACACCTTTCACATTTTTCTGCGGCGACGACCGTAAGCTTGCATTTTAAAGGATCGTCTCTCGCTTCACACGCGCGACGATGCTTTGTTAAGTTTTGACAGACACTCTTTCGGGTCTGGGGCACGCTTGCACATACTGCGATGCATGTCATCGTCGCCGGAAACTGAGAATCAGACTCTCACTCCCCTCCAAAAAGCAAAACTAGGAGTGGACGTCTAAATTGGTAACAACTAATCCGCAATGCTAAAACAACAATCTTTCAAAGCATCTGTGGGTAGCAGAGCGCATTTTTCATTAGTTAGCATCGCAAAATTTTTCTTGCTGCGGCTGAAGGTAAGAGGAGTGTTTTTTAGAACCTCCACGCAAAATGCATAGCTCTTAAACGTCAACACCTAACGTATCGTAAAAGACTTCTGTCGGTGATCGGGAGTCTTGACGAAAATTGTTCAGAGTAAAGCTTAGGGCTATGCAGCAGCGTACGAACAAGCCGCCAACTTACCGTTCGACCGGCGCTGGAGACTGCAACGACTCCTTGCTGTCCTTCACCACGACGGCGGCGGCCACAGAACGTCGCTTGCTGGCACCACTCACGCTAGAAAACAATTAACAAGTCAAGGGACATGTTTGTTGGCAAGACTTCAACAACGTTCGCTGCTCAAGTGCTGTTTCAGCAAAGAATTTTCGACAAACGCGCCGTTACATACTGTAGCGTGCCGCGCGCCAGCAGCGTCTGTGGCAATGGTTCCCAACCGGGGAGGAATTTCCACTTTATAGCTAAGTTACCTATTCACTGTAAGTGTTGTACTCTTTTTTTAAAAGTTGACATTGGCGCTTTCAATTAGTCATATCACTTTAAATTTGTAACTTTAACACGTTTTTGTTGACAAACTTTAGTGTCATTATTTGACAACAAATACCATTGTTCCAATTGTAGTTCACTAGTTAAGCTGGCCTACGAACCCGAATATGGGAGGAATGAAAAGTTGCAAAATGAGCAAAGGGAGGAATGCATCAAAAGAGGTTGCGAACCACTGGTCTGCACAGTTCAAAAACCAGCTCCGTAACACCAAAAGATTGCTTCATTTTTCAAAAAGAAGTGCAAATGCACAACAACTCCAAACATCAACTGCAAGTGAACAAGATGCGACATTTTAAAATAAAACACTGCGCAATGCTGCAAAATTTCGCGAAGCAATTTCAGTGAAGTTTGAAAAGGGCCTGTGCAACTTTTGCAAAGTGTGTCAGTCATCGAAAAATACGTAACAAAGCGATCGATTACGCCGATTGTCCTTAAACCTCCGACGCGTCTACGACAGTGACAAACCCACAAATGCTACAGTGAAACAGCAATGGGGGTTTGTTTTCCACGACATATAACATTGGTATAAATAACACTGGTCCTGCCCTTGACCAGTTTGCTGGGCGAAATCGTTGTCAAGCGCGACGCTCGATGCGTACCCGAACATCGGAGAAAACGCAATTGCTCAGTAGCAGTGGATACTCGCCTAAAACCTGAGGGAATGCTACACCTGGTGAACCTTAACGTGTAATGTTTCGCCAATCTAACCTAACATAGCTATGCGAGCGTATCAGCCGTTTTAGTGAACAGAATCAGCTGCATGTAGCAGTAGACCTAATGCACATGCTTGACAGACATAGATCGAAGTCGAGCTTACACCATACTATAATATCAAAACGTTGCACTGTTTGTGGCAAACGGACGCCACGATTTGGTTGAGCATCAGTGTGACTTAACCTTGACGTTTTTTTAAAGCGATTCAGTCAATCACGCGTGATACAGTAAGAAGGTGCTCAGCAAAGTCTCGCGCGTGCGGTGCACCGAAGAAATACCTTTCGATTGACGTCCTGGATCCCTGGCTTTGGCTGTTTGTAGAAAAGCAAATAAACAGTCGTAAGCGCGTGGTCGCTTCTTTTCAAACGCCCGCACCGGAAATAAACAAGGTAAAATTTATTTACCTACCCCACCAACGGGGCGAGTACAGACCCCATCCTGTAACATCCCGCTCGTTGCTTGTCTCACAGAAGTTACTTGCAAACTGCAGCTACGACAATTGAAAGCTCCAGGTTTTCTGTTAAGAGCCTTCGAGGAATCAGGCAATCATCCAGGCACGCTCTACCTTCGTAACTTTGCGATGATCCTGACTGCACACATCCAAATTTCAGCATCAAGACACAACAAGGACGACGCAGCTAGTGGTACTTTGCCAACAGATTTAGCTGCGTCGTCCCTGTGGTGTCTTGTTGCTGAAATGCTGGCACGACAGGTTGCTACAGGGCGAGCGCAACCGACCTCTCGGATCGAAAGCGATTCAGTATTATGAATGCTACAGTGAAACAGCAATGGGGGTTTTGTTTTCCACGACATATAACATTGGTATAAATCACACTGGTCCTGCGCTTGACCAGTTTGCTGGGCGAAATCGTTGTCAAGCGCGACGCTTGATGCGTGCCCGAACATCGGAGAAAACGCAATTGCTCAGTAGCTAGTGGTACTTTGCCAACAGATTTAGCTGCGTCGTCCCTGTGGTGTCTTGTTGCTGAAATGCTGGCACGACAGGTTGCTACAGGGCGAGCGCAACCGACCTCTCGGATCGAATCAGTTGTTCCATCGAAAAAGAAAAAAAATTCGAAAAGAATGTCTTAATATTCTACTTACTGTATAATCTATACGAGTGGTTCCCTATCTTTAACCCCCACGAACCCCTTGTGGATGTCAGATGTTTCCACGAACCCCCCCCATAACTTCTAAATACCGTTTTGCAAATCTTCGCTGGGAACGACGCCTTCCAGCTTCAGGGGTGCGTGAATCCAGCGTACCATTGAGCCGTACGGAAACGTTTTGTAAAAATGAAATTCAAAAGTTGTGTGCACAAAGCTCCAGTACCACAGCATGAGACTGTGGACACTATTGCTGTTATAACTAGTTCCTGACAATGCACACACCCCAACCAACCTTCTCCGCGAGGAAACTTCTGGAACGTTCTCTGATAACAGCGCGGTCCTTCTTCGGCTGCTACTTCTCGTTACCGGGACCGACGGAATGCTTTCCTCTGTTGCCACAGACGAGCCATAAACATATATGTAGGGTCAGCTAGTACGACGTGTGAATTAAAATAAATAGAATCCTTTTTATGTTGCAACGTCAAATTTCAGAATGTTCTGATTTTTTAGCCAAACGCATGGCAGAATTTCAACATGTTCACATAGCAATGCCAGAGCTCAAATGAAACCTGTCTGAATATCTCTTTATTTGAAAAAACAATATGATAATTTTCAAATCAATTCTGGCATTGTTGTGTGACAAGGATGACATCGAAATAGTTTACTGTTCATTTTCTAACGGAACACAATCTAATTTTAAATAAACTGGTGCAGCTTTAAAACTGAAAATACTCGCGCACAGAGTTAAAATAATAATACCGTGTTGCACTCAAATCTTATAGCTGAAAGTTTAAAATCTATATGATAAATTCTGGAACTACTTAAAACTGTCAGTATTTCAGACTTGCAGTGTATTTCGAACAAAATCGCAGCTATAAAGCGAAAAAGCTATGAAATTAAAATAATTCCGGTTCTGACTGCAAATAACAAGCTTGATTCCAGTACATCGCTAAATTATGCACAATGGGTTTTCACAAAGAATTTGCTGTTGGATGTCGCGCAAACAGTTAATCATTGCCATCACAGAAAGACCCACCTTCATCGCTGTATTGTTGTTTGGATTGCGGTTCAGGGACACTTTGCTGGTCAATCAGTTTGGAAAGTTTTTTCAGATAAAGGTTTCGCGTTGTTGCTGAAAAAAAAAGTGAAAACAAGTGACTTGAAACGTTAATTTGTCAACGAACGCCTTGGATCCTTAAACTTCACTTCAGCCTTGGCAAAATATACAAAAAAAAACGCTTGCGAAAGCAAGCTTACAAAAGTCTTGTTATTGGTCCTCTGTGCATTTAAGCTACGTTAATATTATTTTTTGAGGAAGCAAGGCATGTCCTTATTCAGTGCTAAGACCATCTGCCGCAAATAGCAGTTTCACTTTCAAGTCTGGAGCAGTACGTTTTGGTTCTTTAGGCAATTTCCTTTAACAAAGCAATAGATTGCCACAGCTTGAGCTTGCAGTCGAATATATGGGTGATGAGATAGGTTTACATTAGCTGCGATGCAACCATTTTATGTCACAACGTCAAATTCTACCTGACACCACAAACGTCCAAGCATTTGGTCAACTTCCCAAATGCAAATCACTCACGCTAAAGCAATATATCAACACTTACGTCCAATCGGACCCACTGTAACGCCGAAGTTTCGCAGTTTTTTAGCGAGTTGTTCGTTGGTAAGTTGGGACAAATCGTTGTCTTCAGAGGTTTTTGAAGACGTAGCAAAAATTTTTTTCTGAAAGAAAGCTGTTAGATAAGGCATATTTCTTGACTTTTGTGACTCTGGACTGTTCATAAGGATGAAAAGCAATGAAAGATATTCGCACAACCGTTTTAGGAAGTAGATGTTTTACTAATGCAGTTAGCTTGAAAGCAACATACGCAGGCACACACACACGAGTTTAGCAAACTGACGCAATTCAGCCAACACCAGTAAAACCATAAAAAAAAACGATTTCTCAATCAAGGAATCTTTTTCTGGAGTTTGTTGTCTGATCAGACTTTTACACTCTGCAAGACCCATCTTCATGTTAAATACCAGGTATATTAGGGACAACTTGCATTCACTCGCTCGACCGCCCAACAGCTGCATATGACTACTGCATTACATCGACAAACTACCTCAATGTAACTTGACCCACATTTACTGCATCGAGTTCTTTGTGCAACACAGCTGCCTTTGTGCGACCACCACTGATAAAGCTTGGTGATCTGGCGTCAGGATGGTTCTTTCGGTACACAGAACTGCTTTCCGGCAAAACATAAGCCTGAACTGATAAAAACAAGAAGTAATGCATTTGAAACCATCCAAAGTCATGTCACAGGCTAAAGGTTTAATTTACTTATCAGCAAACCTTTAAACAATAATACTTTACCTTTGGTAAGTTCAGCATCAATATCTTCCTCCTGAATAACCTGATTCATTACAGAGAACTTTGATGAGGCACTTGGCAACTAAAATTGAATTAGATAAAGCTTCGTGAGAAATTCGTTGCAGTTTAGTGAACAAGCCTGTCAAAGTAGTTCAAACTGATTCTGACCTAACAAATGTTATTCTGAATATTTCTCAATTTCACATGTCTGACCTCATCTTCTACTGAAGCACCAGCATAAAATTTTATTTGACATTCTGTGTGCCAATCACAAAGATGAAACTCTGCCTTGAAATGTAACGCATGTTAGGAATTAATAATAACAAGCAAAATCACAGTATCTGATATGGATGATCTCACTCACTTACCTAAATAAATAATCCTTTTACAACAAGATCTCAGTCAAAGATTTTAAAATTTATAATTTTATCTAAACATCTTTGCTGTTCTCTCAAATGCTCCAGTCTTACTGTCAGCAAAAGCAAAACTACATTTTTAGCACCCAACAAACATTGCTTCTTCCACAGCATAACACCAGGGCCTCCAAACTACAGTCCATGGGTCAAATCCAACCCGCAGAGCTATTTCATCCAGCCTGTGAAGCCATTCTGTCAGTAACGAAGAAATAATATTTTTAGGAAAAATTCATTGACTTGGTAGAATGCAACATATCCCGAAGGAATGACATTACGTAAGATGTCCAGCCCTCCAACTGTTGTGTAATAGGTTATGTAACCCTCTCACAAAAAGGTTTGGAGTCCCCTGGCATAACAGATCAGGATGCACTTGATTAACCAATTCATGTTGCTCAATTGAACTTGACTCAAGTACTCAATAACTTCACACAAAAAAAAACAACTTTAACTTTATAATACCGTGTCCATGGGGATTTGAATGCATTTTCAGTATTTCCACTTTGCTCTGTTATCAAAAATGAAGACAACTGAAACTACTTACTAAACTAAAGCTTAAGGTGTAAGTAAAAATAAAAACTAATTATTTCCTACAAATCAACAGCAATACATGAAGTATTAAATCAAAATGATCATTACCTTTTTACTTTTTCTTCCAGAGGATGATTGCCCTTGTACTTCATCATCAGATGAAAACTGACCTTGTCGACTGCCTATGTGCATGTCATATAACTCCACAAACTTGGCTTTAGATGTTGAGAAAGAAGGTACTGCGATTCCTGTAACAAGCAATTGCTTGCTGAGAAACTGAAAGTCATTGTTCAAAGCACTTGCTCTAACTTTAACCAAAGAGTGAAGATCTTGAAGTCTAACAAAGTAATAATGAAACATTGCAGCATTACATAACAAGTCCTTGTACACTTGGAGGGCCCAAGTGGCAAGCATGCAAAGCATTACACTGTGGCAGCAAGCAAATAACAATAAAGACCACCTAACAAGATCACTCTGTGTCACCTTGAGACCCAACAACCATTAGCAAGTAAAATCAACTATTCACCAGGTTCACAAGAAGTATTAGAGCAGTGGTTCTTAACCTTTACAAACATGCCGAACCCTTACGTAGTTTTCCAAGCTTTTGTCGAACCCCATTTTTGGCCAATATAACAGGAGTAAAAGTTTGAAATGACCGAAAAAACAAGTCATTTTGGTCAGAATGTTTGAAAATATAGGCTAATGAACAGGGGCGCATCTAGCCTGGAAAAAAGGGGTCTGTCGCAGGGCAGCTTTTGATCATAAAACCACATTTTCTCTTAAAACTAGAAATCGACCGGTGAATTTACAATTTTGCCAAATTTCGGAAACCCAAGTTGCTACTTCGTCTCTGATTAATTGACGCAAATTCTCTGTACTCTTCCTCAGGATGCGCAGCCCTCTAATTGCATCAAGTAGCGCGCAAATGCAGAATACTCATACCACTCCACAATTGTCCCCATGAACTGCTCCATATGACGTAACATTCGCTCACAGGTTTTTGCGTGTGCAGTAAGCAAATGATTGCCTGCAAACAAATCAGGGCAACTACCGTATTTTTCGGACCATAAGGCGCACTTAAAATCCTTTAATTTTCTCAAAAGTCAAAAGTGTGCCTTATAATGCGGTGCGCCTAATGTATGAACCTGGTTGTGCTTTCTCATCTAAAATCAGTTTTATGTGGTAAACGGTACAATTTATTTATTTGCTAGTTATGATTTTTTGTAAACAGATGCAATAAACCAACAACAATTGCAATGAGCAGCACACGAGTAACTACCACATACCACAGATAGTATAACTTGGTGAGGCTCCTGACTACATTGGCGCACGCCGAATCAAACACGCGTACAACTTTTATTTTATTCTATTCAGGTCTAGTGTATTAGGCATGTGTGACAGATTAAACTCCCTTGTATGCAACGACAGTTCAGTTTATTTATGCATCCCGACCAAGCACAGAATACTTCATCAGGAATACAGGGACAGGAAGCGACGGCCGTAGCTGTCATTTACGTCACT
>JGI24022J15233_10011179_pt1 | contig 10222 bp, 7 predicted proteins | sample Ectturendosymbi2_FD_15233 | JGI IMG/M metagenome (IMG submission 15233)
GTGTGTAAACCACGGCTTGTGTGTGTGGCCGGGTGTTCACTGCGCTGGGGGAGGGTTTAACTGGTGCAGCTGTGTAGCGGTCGTCCAATCGTCTGTCTCTTGGCCTCGAAAAGCAATGGTTCCGTATCGAGGCCTTCGCAGCGCTAAACAGTTTATATGAAAGGAAAACCAGTGAAATTTGGATATATAATGTGGATGCTGTTTAGTGTCGACGGTTTCCCGTAAAACTTCTATATATACCTGGAAAAGATTCTCGGAGAACCACCCCATTAGAACCATATGTTGCATCCACCATACTTAGTCCAGTGAGCACAGATAAACAACATTTTGTTTTCTTTGATATTTTTTTTTTGCACGCCACCAGCTGTTGTGTGACCTGGCTGCCAAAGATATCAGAGCCTGTGGTAGCCTGCAATTAGAGAAAATCGAACTGGACGCTACCCTTTGATTGCAGACAAGGAATGTAAGAAACAGCCCAGAGGATCTTGCGATTAGCGTTCAGATGGCAATGTTATTTGTGTGAGATGGAACGATAACTGTCCAGCCACAATTGCCAGCCACTATTTTACTGTGACATCTGTCAGCAAAACAGAAAGACGCGTTAAAAGCGAGCACAGAAGAGCAGTAGAACAGCCACACGTTATGAAGATGTACAATCAAGGGATGAGTTGCGTGGACGTGTGCGACCGTATGCTGTCATCATACTGACCGCGGCTGCGATCACGAATGTGGTGGTATAGAACCTATTAAGCAACAGCTTGAATCTTTCTGTTGCGGCGGCTTTTCGCTTTTACAGCTGTGTCAATCACACGAATGCGACTCATCTCTAATTTTGAAGAGAAACGGCAAGGGATTTGGTAAAAGCAGAAGCAAGGCTCCGCATCGGAGACCCTGCAGCGCAACAAAACACAACAAGATAAGACGGCGTGAAACCTACACTGAAGTCTGTTTCACAAGATGTGTTTTCTGCCAAAAAAACACCAGGCCTTAATGTGACAAATTTGAAAAGAGACTTTATAAGAAATGCAGTACACTGTTCCACACACAGCAAGGTCTTTTTAACTTTTCTCGAGTCTCTGGCATACGTGTCTCTTTTCTGCAGTTGGTTTTTTGGCTTTGTCATGTTATAAAAAGTAAACCAGCGTATTTTATGTGTAACATACCAGCTTGGGACACCAGGGACGGCGAAGAGTTTTCATGGAGGGGCCCAAATTTTCTGAACTATCTTCAATAGTTTTCACCTATGCGCAACACATTTTACCAGGGGGGAGCAAAAAATTTTGCAGGGGGTTCCTGGTTAGGGTCCTCAACATATGTCTGAAGCGCAATCTACAGAAAGGAAATTCAAACCCAGTAAATACTCGCATTACTAAAGAAATACAAGCAATTTCTCATTAATTTTGCCAGAGAGAAACGTATTCATCCTTATGTACTTTCACGTACCAGTAGACCCCAACGTTCCCAAAATGGGAACTTAATGAAACAAACAAAGTGAAGCAAAATTTGAAAAAATAAAATTATTTGTGGTTTTATTATGGTAAGTAGACGAAAGTTTCAAAAAATCATGAAAAAATATTCACTGGATCAATGGGCCGTCCATAAAGGGTATGACATAAGATCAAAATCTTTTTAAACGCGTTGAGGGACTCTAGCCTTTACGTTATCAGCTGCATGCGTCAACCGGTCGCTCAAGAATTGGACGACAACAGGATCCAGCACGTCTTGTATGCGCGCAAGACTTGTAGGCCTACTTCGGGAGTTGATGTCTTACTGTAGTTATAGCAAAGTCGCTATTCGGCTTCGAATAAACTTGTGCTTGTGTACATCAAAAACTTGTAAATATGAAAAGCGCAATCATAACGCCGGACACGATGACTTCTTACTTAACTGCAATATTGGCTGCAAAAAGTATGCCGTAGATCTTGCACTTATAGCATCGAGATTTTAACATGCGCTTTTGCGGGAAACTTTTACAAGCAAATGGTTGCTTTGATCCAGAGTAGAAGCTAAGAACTCTACTAAAAACAAACTTTTCAAACTCAACAAAGATAGACTTTATGTTTCCCGGCTTAAATCTGAACTTAGTTATTTAGAAAAATACGCCAGAAAAATGAACGTTTCATTGATGATATTTTAAAAACAAAGGCATTAAATATTTAAATGTTGAGAATTGGTTGCTGTTGTTTGCCCCCTATCAAAATTTCTAGCAACGCGCCTGCCACTTCATATACTTCATATGTTTATGATGTAACACAAGGATAGTAACCATCGGAAGGAAAATGTATTTCCTCCATAAGCTACGCTTTACACGAAACAAAGGTCGCAGTTCGGCTGCGGCTACCTCCAGACGGTACTAGTTACGGGATCATTAATACAAAACAGCAACCACAGCAAGACCAGCTTTACCATGCAAATAGTATCGCTTTCGCGACAATTTTGCAGTAGGCGTGGTGCACGAGCATATAATCATACCTATGCCAAAAAAATAATTAGCAGGAAAAAGTTGCAAGCAAAATTCAAATATATTTGCATTGAACAAAACCGAAAATATTTATATCCGGTAGTGATTAATACAAATGGCAGAAAGTCAAACTTGCAGAGAAACCATTATTGATACTTAACGCAACATCAGAATATAGAGTTGTATTCTTGTACCTCTTCTAAATCACGTTAATTTTTCAAACGAGTATTTTATTTGAAACAAATAAGCGCAATCACGGGGGGCCCCTTGGAGCGGCCGGCCCGAGACAATTGCCCCGTTGCCCACCCCATTAATCCGGCACTGACCAGGCTGTGAGCCGTCAATATTTTATCCGTGGCGCACAGGCTGAGAAACCCTGTCTTGTGATAAACAAATAGGTTTGAGCAGAAGCGTAGAAAAACAAATCGGCAATGTGAAGTTTTTACTTGACGATAAGACAGTCTCGTTGATTGCACTTTACCGTTGTGTTCTTCTTGCAGTCTAATAAGTCATCTGTAGGTGCCCATTAGCGGTTACAGTGAAACCTTGTGCCACGGAGGTTTTCTCCTGGTGAATTCTGCAATGGTGGCATTTAGTGGCGCAACTGACGGCGGGACAGGGGTGCGAACAAGCCAAATGTGAAAACCGGGCCCCCACTTAGCTTATATTTCGGTATTTGGTATTCGTTCTGTTTTCAGTTGCTTGTTTTTTGGGAGTTGCTGAGTGTTTTCCTGTATTTTCAGGTTTTAGCATAGACATCCACATCAAGATTCACTATCATTTCTCAACTTTTTTCTAAGTATTGGTTGGTGGCCCCTAATGTTGGAAACTGGGTCTCCTTTAGCAAGAATTTCCCCCTTTGGGCAAACCTCTAGTTACGCTGCTGGTAACATTTCGATAGCAGGGACGTGCTTCAAAGGTTTCACCTACGGTACACTACACCTGCACCGAGAGCGAGGCTGGAAAGGCTGCAGTATTGTTTCTCAAGTCTTCGATGTGACGCGACTGAGATAAGACACAATGTACCTAATTGAGAATCTCGTGAACAATTCAATGCACGACTCTACTGGCTCTTATCTAGTGTGTTTACTTTTTGTTAAAACGAGTATTACAAGTGTTGGTTTGAACAAGCGTTAAAATGATTTCAACCGGACTCCAAACTAAGCAGAATTAAAATTCGGATAACCTGCAGCATTTTCAACAGCTGTATGACATACTTTATTCCTACTGGCTATTTAAAAATCTGCCAAAGTTCACCAGGCAGGTATCCATTTACATATTGTGTATGAAAGCAAAATAGGTTCTTATCTTTACCTTTCCACTCCAACAAAAAGACGCGACTGGAAGAACGTCTTCTCTTAACCAGTAACGACAAGCTTTTCCTTAATTCCACAAGCATTGAGCTGTTGCCTGACGTTCAAACTACGCATACAACCTACCCTCAAAAGCACCACAAGCGTTCGTTATCAATTAACTGCAAATGTAGATGAAGCGAAAATACTGCATTTTTCTTGAAGTACATTTTAATGACTTTCACAACAAAATCCTATCTGCGTAGTGAAGTACATTTTAATGACTTTCACAACAAAATCCTATCTGCGTAGCGAAGCACACACAAGATACAAATTTAATACACTGTATCTCCAAACAACTGCTTTTTGAGAGGGGAGTTTGTAGTCGCAATGATTAACGGCAAGAAATTCAACTTCGCCCGTTTTCTGGGCTGTGCAAGCTTTTCGGAACGTTTACAAAACTTGTGTGTCAACAAAACTTGTTTGGTAACTGACAATAGCAGATGGCAGAGAAAAGAAACATCATTTCAAGGCAAGCTGCGCTGTCAGCTTTTCAGTGTATGCAGTTAAGGCCGTCCTTGCGGAATTAGTTTGATCGCGAACCAGACTCGTGTTGGAAACCTAGTTCTCCTAAAAGGCATTTTGTGCTGGACATAATATATTGAAAAAGTTCAAGATGCTATGATAAACACGGATCCTTACACTAAACGGGATGCGGGAACGAGTTTTTTTATTTTCCATGAAATTTGCCAAAAAAACAGTACCGCCAGCCGCGGATTTACACTTAGGCTGAAAAGGCTTATGCCTAGGGACCCCTATTTCGGGGTCCCCAAAATTCGGGGAGTAAGAACAATTTCCAGCATTTCTGATTCAAGTTTCTTTTAGTTCAGCGCACGCTTTGTTAATATGTCGCAAACAAAAGATCACCATAGATGAGCGCGAAAGACTGAATTGAATCACGAAGAGCATTCTCTTCTTATGGGGTGGAGAGTTGGTTATTGTTACGTATAATGTGTGGAACAAAAGGCCTGAATCCATTTTTCAGATTACACGAAGCCAGTGCGGTATTCAATAGATATGTATGCCTAATGGGAGTGTGGTCAGATAACTTCACAGCTGCCTTTTTCGTTAGTTATCATTGTGACTGTTTTTGTTCCTGATATCGAAGGAATGGAGAATAAAGTAATATGTTCACGAATTGGAACAACCTGTTCATTGAATGTAAAGAGCACGTGTAGTGCTAATTTGTATGACATCAGTCGTCGCAAACCTTCCAGAAGTGCCCCCGATTTGAAACAGCCTCAGGCCCCAAAAATAATAATTCGCCTCTGAGTACGGCAAATGCAAAAATATGGATTTTTCTCAAACTTTTAACTGTGAAGGTATATTTTTGTCACGTTCATTGGATTCCTTGCTGTTTTCCGAATTCAGGCATGTTTTCAGTGGTCCTCTAGCCCGATCCGTTCAGGATTTGAGGCTGTCACAACGCAGCCGGTCACTGCAGTGGCCGGCGAGGGTGTTAAAGGGATTATTCAAATTTTGTATTTTAACGGATTGTGACAGTTTTACAGAAGTTACAGCTACAGCTGTTTTTGTAGTTGTTCAAGATTGTATTTTATGATTAAAATTTTGGAAAAGTGAAAATAAATGATGGTTTTGATTTTCTTGCATTTAGTTTGGTAAAGGTACTGAGAGTCGTATGGAAAAAGGTTTTTGATTTATGTGCAAGAACTCCAGAGCGGCGTGCCGTTGGGCGTTGCTCCGGATCGAACGACAGTAGAAAAAGGATTCAGCTAGCCTTCAATATTTACAGTGATTTCATGCAGGGCCTGTTTTATCCGATATTGAGTGGAGAGTCAATATAAACCTCGAACTACTGGATCAGTAATGTTTGCTAGTGTGCGGTGGAACGTTATCATCTCTGTCCTTGGTTCAAACAACTTTTGACTGGGATGGGGTAAATGGCTTTGGCTGGAGCGGAAGCTGTAGGGACTGGGGGACAATCAGAGCGGTATTTAGCTGATGCGAGGCTCTTGGCCAGGGTCTCCAAACTACAGCCCGCGAAACCAGTTCATCCGGCTCGCGAAGCCATTTTGACAATAATGAAGAAATGATATATAAACACGAAAAATTTGTTGATTTGGTAGAATGTAACATATCCCGGAACAATCACAATACGTAAGATGTTTGGCCCTCGAATTGTTGTGCAATAACTTATGTTGCGCTCTGACAAAAAGTTTGAAGACCCCTGCACTAGGCTAATCCACTCGTAAGGCCCCCTCTCCCACTGTTACGGGGACAAAATGGAAAAGCGTTGATCAATTTGCGAAAAGCCGAAAGCGACGATATTGACCAGTGCCGGATTTATCTATAGACTATTTAGGCTTAAGCCAAAGGCCTCAATATCCAAGGGGGAAATTTAGTTTCATTCAACTCCCGTGGTGATAACGTCAGAGTCTTCCAACGAGTTTCCGTGTATCTCAATATGACAGTTAGTCAAGCCGCATGACAGCTATTGTGTCGATATACTCAAAGCATGCTGGCTGCGTCCTGCGTTTGCTGAATCGTACCCATTGTTACGTGTGACTATAACAAAAGAACTTGTGGCCAGTGGCGTAGCTAAGAGGGGGGCAAACCGGCCCCACTGGCAAGCCAAACGTAAAGCCTGGGACCCCTATAGTTAACAATTTTGTTTTTTTTCGGGGTGTTTTCGTTTGTTTCAGCTAATATAAACACCCAGAGATTCACTATCATTTTTGAACTTTTTTCTGAGTTTTGTCTAGTGGGCCCCCTTCCGCTAAGCTTTGCCCCCCTTGGCACAAACCTCTCCAATGCTTGTGGCTGTTCATGTTTGAAAAGCACCTTATCAGTGGCATAATTGACGGGTGGCAGGGGTGCGAACCGCCCTCCTCCGGCCAAGCTAAATGTAAAACAGGGCCCCTACTCAAATCATATTTTGGTAGTTACTATTCATTTGGTTTCAGTAGATTGTTGTTCTTTTTCCGTTTTTCGGAGTATTTTCCGGTGATTTCGGGCTTTTGTATAACCGTTCAATACTGGATTTGCTATTGTTTCTCAACTATTTTCTGAGTGTTAGCCAGTGGGCTCCCTTCAGCTAAGTTTCCCTCTGCCTCAAACCTCCAGTTACGTCACTGCACCTGATCAAAGCAAGGTTGTACTGCAGATAAGAACTATGTTTAAAGCTAGCAGTAGTGTCCTTCAATAAGACAAGTGAAATCACTACACTGTGCAGCAAACAAACTCAGAGGCACTTTTGATTAGTGCTCTCCTTCAGTAAAAAAACACTCTATTTCGTGCCTATTGCTTGCCAATGTATACTTGCCAATTGTGATGCAAATACACGCAGACCAGTATGAAGCGCTTACGTGCTGCATATAACAATGCTTATCGAATTATGCATTACATTCCCAGAAATGTTAGTGTTCGCCCACACCAGGTTAGCCATTGTGTCAGTACCTTTGATGCCGTGGGGAGAAACAACTTGCATGGATTTTTTATGTGATGCGCATCTTCATGCAACTTTTTTATCCGATAGCTTCAAATGTCTGATGCTTGTTACAAATCTTCATTTTTCCTCAATTATTCAACACTCCTGTATGGAGACCAAATGCAGTAGTTGTCCGTGAACTGTTTCAGTATTTGTGTCTCATCAGTATTGCTTTTGTGTAGTAAAAATATGCGGGCACTGTGTACACACCTAGTGATTTTTTCCATTTGAATTTTCTGCAGTAAAGTCATTCAGAAATCAGATTGCTATTGAGTACTTCCGCAAGTATGTACTGCCATCATGCTAAGCAAACCAGAGATCTTGAACTTGATGACCTTGAATGCCGTTCGGGTGAGATGCCTTAGATTAGTGGTTTTTAGTCTGTGCAACCACGCGAGCCTTATTTCTTAGCTTCATGGTCACTAACTACTCAGGCGAAAGGTCCTTTTCAAGATTCAAAAGAATTAAAAATGAATTAAAAGGATCGTACTAAGCATTTGGTACATTAAAACTGACAAACTCAAGCAAACAAACTGTAATGAATTCTTAGATAATTTTGTTATGAAGAAGGAAGGACAAAACCTTTTTACCTGTTTACTGTGTTATGTTCAGCCTTGCTTGATTCGATGATTGTAGCATTTTATTTCTTCATACATGTTTCAGTAATGACAGCATAAGCGAAATTTAAGCCAGTCCAATCGCAACGGTGGGCACTGGTAAGCTCAGCCCTTCCGAATTTAAATATGAAACACTATAAATCAGTGAAGATTTTATCAAAATTTCAGAATGTCAGTTCCCTTTGCGTAAATTTAAACCACCTATTCAAGACTTTCTGGCGACGGTTCTGGTTTTTAAACTTCATATCTCTTCACGCGACAGTTTAGTTGCGTTCGATTCTTCCCCCGCTTTTAAAAGTAAGAAAAACGCGAATCGTGAACCTACAGTAACAGTTACAACCATTTGGATGCGTTTTACGTGACGTATTTTGCTCGTGTGTGTGAGATTTTTACAGCCGTGGTAAGCAGTTGCAGCATGGTCCTCACGTTGTGCTTTAAATTCTTTGCCACCACACATACTATATAGGTGCAGTGTGTTTGTTTTTTTGTTGTTGTTTGTTTGTGAAAACAGATAAAAAACAGATCTGATCCTTATAAAAAACGTAGACCATGTGTTTTGTCAAATATTTCCATTTTGGCGATATCGGTTGGTTTGCCTGTGGTAGTTAATAATCCTGTTCCCGCCAGCCAAGCAGGATTTCAACAATTCCGTGCAATTTAACGCTTTTGCTTCGAAGACAGCAACAAACGCAGAAATCGCGGGCACTCCAGTTATGATTTAGAATTTTTTACTGACCGCACATTCAGAGCATCATTCTCGGATTTTCGCAAATTGATTAACGCTTTCCATTTTTTTCCTCGCAACAATGGGAGAGGGGGTCTCAAAAGTGGATTAGCCTAGGGCCTCGCGCATCCGTTAAATCTGGCCCTGATATTGACCCTCTAAAAGTACTGTGAATGAAAATTTCTAAATCATTACTAGAATGACTCAAGTTCACTGTGCTTAATTATTGCCTTCTTAGCAAAAGCATTCAATGACACCAAAAAATAATACTTGGCTGGCGAGAACAGGAATGTTAATTTCCACAGGCAAACCAACCGAAAACACAACGGTTAAAATGTTTGAAAAATCACATGGACTACGTTTTTCATAAGTTTAACATTAGTCTTTTCTTATCTGTTCTCAAAAAACAAACACATTGCACATATGTGCATAAAGGCGTTGAAACACAACGTGAGGACCACGTTGCGACTTGCTTACCACGGCTGTAAAAACCTGACACACACGAGCAAAACACGTCAAGCAAAACGCAACGAAATGGTTGCGACTGCTGGTTTCACGATTCGCGTATTTGTTACGTTTTGAGACTGCTAAGAATCGAACGCAACGAAAGTGTTTACTGAAACGATGTGAGCTTCAAACCAGAACCGTCGCCGGAAAGTCTTCAATAGTAGGGCTTTACCTTCTGAAAATTTGATAAAATCTCCTCTGATTTAAAGTGTTTCATATTCCAATTTGGATGGACTGAGCCCACCAATGACCCATGTCGACGGGACTGGTTTTAACTTCCCTGACGTTGTCAATATACAAAGCTACAATCATCGAATCAGGTGCAGTGGCGTAACTAGAGGTTTGAACCAGGGGGAAAACTTAGCTGAACGATGCCCACTAGCCAACAATCTGAAGAAAGTTGAGAAGTAATAGCGAATCCAGATGCAGACGTCTGGGGTGCATTTCAAACGCGAGCAGCCACAGGTTCTTTCGCTTGATTCGCACGAAACAACCGGTACAATTCAGCAAACGCAGGACGCAGCCAGCAACCAGCCTGCTTGGAGTATATCGACACAATATTTGGAACGAGGCTTCATAACCGTCATATTGAAATTCATGGAAATTCATTGGAAGAATCTGGCGTTATCACCACGAAATCTGATTAGATGAATACAAAATGAATATTTATTGAAATGACCAAATATTAGCAGTTGACCCTGTGCGTACCACAGTATGTTGGAACCCGCTTGGATCGTAAGGCCCTACACTTAAGCCTACATAGCGTCTTGGTTAATCCGGCCCTGGGGACAATTTGCTCCCAAGTAAGAATGTTAAAAAACCCTGATTTCCAAGCAAACACATGGATACTTCGCACACTGGATTTGACCCAGACTTTTGAGTGAACGTTTTATTAATTTGCTAAGTCAACAGTCACATTTCCCAATTTTTTAAAGCTAGCCTACTAGTCTAGGGCTTCTAACACAGAAGCTGAAGAGTTAAAACCTTTAACTCTTTCAAAATTTTATTTGAAATTAATAAAGAGTTGGAAGTTTTAAACTACAGGGTGACCCAAAAAGATGTGTACCCATGAAAATTTCAATTGTGACTTTGATTAAAAAGCTATTTATTTCA
>JGI24022J15233_10011182_pt1 | contig 10221 bp, 5 predicted proteins | sample Ectturendosymbi2_FD_15233 | JGI IMG/M metagenome (IMG submission 15233)
GTTTCGAAACGCTGTGACTTCTGTCAGGTGATGTGCACAGCAAAACGTTAAAACCACAGCTAAACAACTGCACTTTCCCCACGAGGCCGACCACGTTATCTATTACAGCTGCGAGACTCGTTGCACTGTTTATTGCGTAACAGTAAGGAGCTACACTTCCTACTCTTTTACCAATGAGAATCAGGTTTACCTGTGTGTTCCCACGCAACAGCGCAGGCTAGTGGTCAAAACGTACTAGAAAAATCGTACAGTTTGTTTTGGAATGTGTATAAGCTTTTACAATGAGAAACATGCGCGAAGATTAATTGTGTTCATATTAAGGTAAGAGTTTTTGGACTTAGAACCACACCTCCTGTTTGGTACAAAATGATTGAAAAAATAACGAAATTGCTCTAAAAGAGAATTGCTCACTACCTATGAGCACTGACAACCTGTTCCAGCAACTGTTTGAACTCGAAACGTTTCTTATATCTAAAGAAAATCCGAAGCATTGTTTACCTTAAACATTTTATCAAAATGGTCTTTTTGGTTGGAATTACTAGCGTGATAACCACTTACTTATGAAGTAAACCCTTCTTCGTTTAAACATGTCAACTGTGATAAGCTCTACTTGCAGAGATTTTGGCATTTTTTCTGTGTTCTTTTTCCATAATTTGTGCAATTTACTTATTTTCTTTATTTGAAACAGACAAGTTTTTGAAGGATCTGACAGTTTTTGAATGCAAAATAAAGAAATCTCGCCAGGGCCACAACCAGCTGAAATTTAATGGGGGAAATAATTTCAACTTGTCGCGGTACCTAACAACTAAAAAATATTTTGGCGCTTTCACACCGTTTTTGAAAATTTCGGGGGGCAATTGCCCGGTTGTACGATTGATTGCGGGCCTGAGCCTCGCTCACAAACAAACAGTTTCCACACACAAACAAACAAGGCCTTACTTTTCATTCCACACTTAGGTTTAGTAGCGGCGGTGACTGTCTTGGCTCGCTTAGACATATCGATGGCACCGTCCATCATAAGGAAAGTAAAACATCTGTTTCATACATTTTAATCAACATATCGAGTGGATTAAGAGTAGCTTCATCAACCTTGGTTTCATAATCGCAGTCCAGAGTAACTTTCAGCGGGTGTCAAAGCATCTTTGGTTTGGATTCGAAACAAGCATCCGTCACAACTGGCCTTGATGTTCCACAAGATGTCGCCAATGCCTCTTTGATCCCATCAAGTCTTTGCCAAATCTTTGTTCCAGCACAATCGATCAAACCAGGAAGGATGGACGCTACTCATTTCAGGGTAAAGTTTTGTGATGTGATTTTCTAACGCAAACGGTCAGTTTAATGGTCTGGAAAATACAAATTTAAGAACCAGATTCTTTCGATGTGTTGAAGTGAAGACTCGATGAAGGAAGGTTTGCGAGAACTAAAACACAAAATACAAACTTTTTAGATCACAGCTACTAGCAACAAGATCGTTACAATCCACACATTTCCAGCAAATATAACATCGCAGCAAATCTTGACGATCCCAGTGTTCGATCAACAAGGACACACTGGCGGTGTCTCATTGGAGGTTAAAATTATATTGCGTTCCTACAGTACTTTGTCATAATTTTACTGTTTGTTGTTCCAGAGTTTTATTTCACATCCATTTCGTAAATATGAGATTGCAATGGAAAGTTTTTTGTATGAAACAGTTGCTTTCAACCCTGAACCTCCTAACGACGAAATATGAAAAAACTTGTCGGCAGGGACTATGCATAACAAGCATTACATTAACAGCTCACTGAATTTGTTTCGGTATTTGCTGATAAAAGCCTTGAGAATTTAGCAACAAAAAAGAATTGATAAATTAACTAACGACGATGTGTGAAAACCAAATTACGAAAAACGTATTTATATTTGTGTGATTCACTTTTTGCGGACTTTCTTTTGGACATCTCAATGATGGGTGAGTTTGGGTAGAGTAGCAAGTAATTCGTTTTGAAACAAAATTCCTCTTTTTGCAATCTGATTAGTTCGTTTTTCTTTTTCGTTTTCTTTCAGAATTAAAAAAATACGTAATTTGTTTGAATTGCAATAGAAACTTTTAATATGGTTTTCGACACCAGGGTTCAGTAGATCTTTTACATTCAAAAGTGAAACATCGAGGATCCGAAAATCACAAAACTACTTTTGTATAATACCTTGAAACTTTGCGTGGTGTACTGATAAAATGAACAGCTGTAAAATATTGCAAAGCAATGGTATTTCGTTTCACACAAAAGTGAGCTAGCCGCAGACTGCTTGTTTTAGAGCGTTGCGATTATGTCCAACACTGATCACAACTCACAATCAGGTACATTATGTGTTCCCTAAAACCAAAACCTCACGCTTCAATTGCTGATCGAGAATCATTTATGAACGTGTATGGATGCGCCGTGACCGTCTCCGAGCTGCAATTAATTTTGGTGCTGTGCTATAGCAAACCATAAACATTTTCTATGAAGTTAATTTTGAAAAAACTGCTTAAACCCAAATTCATGCTACTTTCATCAAAATAAAATTTGCTTTGCTCTTTCATGATTTGGTCTTTAACAGATTGAAGCAACTGCGAGAAACTGCTCCAGCGCAAAGGTTCATATTCCGGGTGCCTGCTTTGCAGCAGGTATAACTTTATGAATCAAATTCTCGAATTAAGTTATTTTATCTTTCTCGTTTAGGCCAGGGGTGGGCGATTAATTTAGATCGGGAACCATTGGGGGAGGACCCTGCCTCCTCAGTGAAATAGAAGCAGCTCTCGGTCAAGCTCGCCCAAGCAGTGACCACTAACATTTGTTGTGATAAGTTTGAGGAAATTTCGGATATGAAGATACTTTCGGAATGCTTCCGTGGGCCACTTGAAACGCTGTGGCGGGTCACATTTGGCCCGATGGCCGCTATTTGCCCACCCCTGCTATAGGTGCTTTATCTGCTATCAACGCATATCCTTTTCTGTATTTCTCACAAGTACTATTTTTACTTCTGCGTATATAATAATAAATATAAGCTCTAGATTTTCAGCATGCTTTCGAGGAATCAGCTGACGAGGCTCTGCTTTCTTCTTTGTGCGATGATTTGAACTTTCACATTTCTGTATTCAAGTAACTAGTCTCCAGAAAAGCGACACAAGTTAATCAATCTGGACATTTTTATTAGAAAATCGTGTACGCGAAGCCGATTTCCTATGGAAAATTTGCGGATAGATTCATTAATGTGACCTTTGTGGAGACCAGTTACTTCATAATAAATATAACAGGTTTTTCAATAACATCCTTTCAAAAGTGGTCCGAACTGTGCGACATGAATATGATCTTTTATTCCCGAGATGCAAAGTGGAGCATTTCACATTTTGCACTCTTAAAACTTTATTCTTTGATACATTAACCAGAAAATCAACCTTTTCAAGAAAAAGATGTGAAGACGTTTTAAAAGTCGCTAACCTTACAGGAACATCACAATCTCCGGAAATGACGTCACCGACAGTGACAAAGCCTGCTCATCAAAAAACAACGACAACTTCGTCAATGTGGAACGTGTCAACCAATGCAGCTACACATATTACAGACATCTATAACTACTCAACCAACAACGCAAGCGCGTTGCCCTTTGTTGAGACCACGACGTCACGAGTTGACCCCACGACGTCACAAGTTGACTCCGGGAATGGAGGCCAAGGTACGAGTGATGAAAGCGTAACTGGTTTTAGCCTAAAACTAATTCAAGGGTGTAAAGTTTTTCCCTAATTGTGCGCTACTTTATTTCGGGGGTATAGTAATGGAGCGGTGGGTCGTATGGTAACTTGCGACCAAGAAGCTGTTTTGCAAACACGTTTGCAAAAAGTCATAAAGGGCAGTTAAAGATTTGAATGTTGTATTAGAAGCCAGGAAAAGCAATAACCTGGTCGGAACCTGTCAACGCATAAGATTCTGAGCGAGAACGTGTCATAATTTCAGCATTCAGTGTAATCAGCTCAAACACTGAAGGAATTGGCCACCACATTCGTTATTTTTATTCGCAGCAGCGTCATCGTATCCTGTCGGCAACGTGATTGTGATCGCCCTTGCTGGTGTTCTGCTGTTCGCCGTCATCGTTCTCATTGTCTTCGTGTATAGAAGGTGAGAATGCCCAAGCAGTAGTAGTTGGCCTGCACCTGTGCCTAAGGGTCGCAATTGCTAACTTTTTCGAAGATAAATGTTGACAAGCCTAGACGACAGAAAGCGCCTTGTCCTTTCTATCTAAAATGCTGTATTGCAAATTACAATGCACACTAGATATTATTGTGCTTGTCCAATTACTGCCTGATTCAAGAGTAAAAAGCAGGATAGAACAATAAAATATTGGTCGCTTAGTCAACAGTTCTAACTCGAAACAAACATATTTTTAAATATTCGGAAACTTAAGCTGGAAAAATAACTTTCCTGAACTGAAAATTCATGCATTTCTGGTTATTGCTACCAAGTTTTATTTAATCCAATAGTAATGCGATTTCTATGATCGTTTTTCTGAGTGACCATTACTAAAATAACTTTCACAGACGAAGAACAAAGCTATGGAACGAGGAAGAAATCAACGACCTTTCAAGTAAGGTTCATTCTAAAATTTGCAAAACCACGAAAAAGGGACTGAAACAGTTCAGTTCTTCATTGTCCAGCGAACTGAGATGAAAGCACAAAATGACACCAAGTTTGTTGTCGATGTTTGTTGAAGTCCTGTGTTGGCAAAAATCGCTAAGACGAAAAAATCTGATTTAAAAAATGCAATTGTGAATACAAACGCAGCGACAACGTTGTCGCAATCACGCCTGTTTCTAAAGAAATGCGACTACACACTCAATGCTCAGCTGTCAAACATGCAGTACAATTGAGCCTGTTTTTAACATGCTCCATGTTCCATTTCGAAATATATGATTAGAGTTTAGTTATTCTTTGTTTGCGGTTGTTTATTGACTTCTTGTGTTATTATTCAAATTTTTATCGACTTTGTGTCGCGTAAATCCTATTGTACTTTCGTGACAGGTGGAATTATTCTACGTTAGAGGGAGCTTATTGCGAGACGTTCCCCCACCAAGAGGATTCTATTGTGACGCATGATTTTTTTCTCGTATTATTTGAGAAAAGGTCTGAAAACAGCAAACTAAGGAATGGTTTTCTGGCCACAAATTACAGCCGCATTTCCTTCATGATGCTGCATCTCCTTCTTCGGAAACGAACTGTCTGCACTTTGGCAGTAATTCCCGATTTCCACGGCCATCTCACTTTTCCGGTGAAAATCCCAGAATAAGCTCATTTAAGCCGCCTTAATCTTAGCGTAAGAAGGTAGTTTCAAACCCATTTCCATACTTTTTCATCTTAGTATCGCAATTGTCAGAATTAAACAGTTCGATCGCGTTTTGTTGACAGACTTGACATTAAATTTGTGCGGTCCCAAACTGACCTCGGCTGACCTCGCCTGAACATTCATTTAAAAATAAGTGGTCAGTTTTCGCAGATTTTTATTTCCCAAAATACTGCTCCAAGCAGAACTATATTCGAAAATAAAAAGAATTTTACATGCTTTGAACTGCTTTCGCCGACGTCAACTCCTTGGTAAGAAATAAGATGAATAAAATAATGCAAAAAGTAGTCGTTTTTCTTCCGGTTTAAAGACTGTTACGAATGAGCGCTGTTGTTTCAAAGGTAATTATCTTGTCGATCTATAAGTATTTCTCGCAGCCGTCATTTCTTGGAATGTTTCTACAGTTCGAGGTTTCCCATCGAGTTGTTTGCTCTCAGTGCTGGGTCTTTCCTCTGTTTCACACGACTGTGCTTGAAACATCGTTTACCTTTTATGATCTTTCGTCTACTGTATGTTAGCCAAGCGCCACTGAAGGAAGACTGTAGCTTGCTATACACAGCGGCGATACCGCCATAGCGTTCACATTTCGTTTCTGCAAATAAATGTTTGCTTTGTGATTTCCCGGTCGCGTCACTTCTTTGTTTGATCCGCCAGCACAGGTTTCTTTCGTCACGGGATGATGCGTCAGAATGTCGCTTTCTTGAGCCCATCAGTTCACACAAATGAGCAATACAGTGATGTTCAAAATCAGGAGCAATATCCCGACGAAACTATCCATTGTTTGCTTTTATTATTGTAGTATGGCACACACGGCTAATCTCCCGCCACAAATAAGGTCTTAACCTATAATACAAGTGTGTAACATAATGATGAAGCTAGTACGTCTTAGATCTTTCACACGGGGGAGTCCTCTGCACTAGCAACTTAACACGAATACTAGTAAAAAATTATGCAATTGCTTTTTCATAGTCTTTAAAGCTGCATAATTAGAAGTGTGATTTTCCCGTTTGCTAAGAATAACTATATCAAAGAAACCCCCTTCGTTTTCAACCCGGTGAAAATATGCTTCGAGACAATCAATAGATCGGTGGCTGTCGCAGAGTGACTTTAAACAACCGGGACTTCCTCTGCCTTTCGCAAATTAGGGGAATCTTTGTATTTTACCAAAAAGAAACACATCGTGGCGCCTAAAAGCAGTTAAAAACGGTGTCGATCGAGCTGTATATATATATTGTGTGCACTCGATCAGGACTAGAGGTTTTCGGGAAGAAAAAGACGTTTAAAAAGTATTGCATTTGCTGAACTGGCCGATCCTAAACTTACTTATTATTAGTTTGAAACTGCAGATTTGACGACTCAACCCGGAATTTACAACGTTAAGCTTCAAAATGAGACAAAAGGTAAAGAAAGATTGTCGCTTACCGGGCGTTTGTTATAGAAGAGCAAAAAATATTGCGTTCATTATGAAAAAATACTTTTTACAGAAACACCTTAGATATGAGAACGTCACACAAATGTTTTTGTAAATGTAGTGCAAATAACTTTTAGCAGAAAAGATTGTCTATTAAGATTTGTTTATGTTTGTTTTTCAATGCCAGTTTATACAAATGAGTGAAAACTATCAAAAAGCACCGAAACCTTTAACAGGCAAGACAGCACGAAGTCTTGTCGTGCGTCTACCATTCAAATCATGGGTTCGCGTTACGTTCTTATTTAAAAAGCGCATAAGCTTTATTGCGGTAGTCAACCCAGAACATTTCCTACATTTTGAAACGGGAATCTGCGGGGATTTTCAAATTAAAAAACTGTCCTGTTCTTGAAAGTTGTAAAAGTTTACAAAATATTTAAACACATTTTTCGCACTTTTTTAAAGCAAGCGTTTCTCCTTTTCTTTTAAATAAAGTATTTCGTTTAAATTTTGCGAATAATGTTTTTCTTTAAAACTTTATTTAAAAGTTGTCTCTACCAATTCTGTAAAGAAACTGTCTCTTTCAAATTGACAAAGAAAACACAGTTTTTAAATTTCATATAGAAAGTGTTGACCGGTATGTCGGATGACACAACCAGCCTAAACAGAGCTTGAGACATTTGTATACCAGGAGTCAGTTAGAATTTGCCTGGACTTTATAGCAGGACTTCCAGACAAAAAGTAGCCAAGTTTGTTTCGTTGCCATGATTACTGAAGACTAAGATTCTTGTAGTCTGCGCTTTAACCCATCAACGCACTTCAGGAAATGGCGACTAAATCCAAGGCTGTGTTGAATTTTTGAAATACTTGTTTGTTAAATAAAAGCTTTTCGTTCAGGTGATATTTAGCGCGGTCTGTCTGGCCCTGATGATATGGTGCAATTTCTGTGATGGACGTAAAACGATTTCTGGAACAATAAAGAAATCTCTCTCGGTAGAACAGAGACGGTAAGTTAAGAGCACACATACAAACTGGTTAATTCCTTTCCTTTATCAACAAAAAATCTACATGAAACTATAGTTTATGAGTTTCGGAAACATTTTAACAAAACACAAAAAAGGCCGGAAGACACGTTTTCCTCGGAAACGTTTTTGCAAAGATTTTTTAAGATTATAACGCCAGGCGCGTTTGTTTAGGAAGCTTTATTTCGTTGTAATGGAAGTGTTCCTGTTTCCTAAACAAGATACTTATAAAATTTTCCTTGGGAAGATTTCTTGAGAAAAAACTTCTTGATAGTGTTCAATGCATATCCTTCTTGTTTTGGAAGTTTTTTGACGTTGCACACAGTGTACATCAAATAGTAAAGTTGACTCTAGACCATGTCTGGGCGACTGGGACGGTTGTGATTTAAGCTCTTACAAGAGGTTTTTTGTTTCTCAAGTTACGTTTCAGTCAGCACCTCAAATGCTCAAAAGCATCTTCAATGACTTTGGCCGTTGTGCGACCACAATGCGTTTTTTCTTGTCCATTGTTGCTAACAAAGAGGTTGTGTTTGTCCAAATAATGTCAGAGCGGAAATTTCCATTTGAACTAATCACAGTTCAGAAGCTTTGAACATGTTCGCGATGTACATTCTTAAAATGGTATTCGTGGCGCCCATGTTATGCTTGTTAAGATTTTCACCGAATTTCAACTTCGAATCTTTAATTTCGCAAGGGTTTCCGACAGAGAAAGAGAAAAAAGCTTTTGACTTTACAAAAGCAACCTGGTGTGAAGGTTGCTTCAGCCGGCAAGTGTCAGTGCACTGGATACTAATCTCTGTCTGTGGCGCCGTAGTACGGAAAATACCACCGAGGACAGTTCAGGGTGTAGAACATCTCAGCGCAGGTATCATATCACCAACTACCAGCTCACGTGCAAAGACAAACATGTTTACTCTGTACATAAATCTATGATGCTTTCGAAGCGTTGACTGTGAAAACTGTGTGAGATGATGAAGATAACGAAAAAACGTTAAATTTACTATTTTTAGATGAAGAAGATCATGATATATTTTACGCAATAGTTAATCTGCTTCAGCGGAAAAGGAGTGAGATGAATTCTTCATAATGCAGACTTTCTTCGATTTATAATGAAAAAAATATTTTTCCCACCGTGTTATGTTGAAACAGCACCTTGTTTTCAGAATTCTTAGATTCCATCACCGCTGCAAGAATGAAAACTAGCGATAATGGTTGAAGGATCGAAAAAAACTATCAAGGTTGCTAGCGTGAGAAGGATTAGCGCTCAGTATGGATGGTGACACACTGTATCTTTTGCATCTTTTGCAGATTTATTAAAGAACACAATTGCCAGGTTGTAAAGGAAACCAGCCGTGTCGAGACCCTTGTCAAGGTGCGTAGGGGCCTACTCAAATGCAACAACCTCAGAGACAACAGAAGCTTCAGCCTGGCCATTTGCGCGAGCAACAAGTGTCGTGACCCCTGCAGGGGGCGTGTTATCCGTGGCATGCGTGCCGTGGCAACACGAGAGACGCACGAGATGCGGGATCGGTTCTCAAACCACACCATGAAGGTGCGGCTGCCTGCTGACTGCTCTTGCGTCGAAGACAAGAGGCAAAAATGCAAAAACAAACAAAGCAAACCGAAGAGAAGGTCTTCGTAAAGGAAATCAACCACTTGCGTATTTGCATATTTCATATAAGTTGGTTTTCATCGCCGTGATTTGACCGAAAAATTTCAAAGTGTTTATTTTTAATGAAATTTTTCGAACCGTGGAAAACTTTTTTCTGTGCGTTCAATCAATCGCGTTTGAATTTTGATCGTTTATTTATTGATCTATTTATTATATCGATTTATTTCTATTATCATGACGGAGAATCTAACGTTCTGACGGAGAATCTAACGTCCAATTTAACATGGAAAGAACAGATTGCTTCAGTTGAAAAGAAAGTAACTCAAGGATGCCACGCCCTCTTCAAACTTCAGCCAATTTCTAATATCAAAATGTTACGGAAAGTCTACTTCTCTTTAATTTATCCTGATCTCCAATATGCAATTCTGACCTGGGGTAGAGTCCCTGCAACGTATTTTACTCATCTGAAGGTACTTCATAACCGTTCGATGCGCTGTATTTGTAAAATATCTAGAGCTGCTCACGTCCCAATGCTAGATCTATATCACTCATGCCAAATATTTCAGATTAATCAAATATATGAATACGAATTAGGAAAATGTATGTACAAAATAGTTCACAACTGCTTTCAAAGTTTCATCTCCAATTGTTATTCTCATATTAACGAAACACATAATTATCCCACTAGAATATCTACTAATAACAATCTCACTACAACTTCATCATAAAAAATCTTTAACACGAAGATCTATACAATACACAGGACCAAGGCTCTGGAACAATATTCCCAAAGACTTAAGAAACAAATCATTCCTAGCCTTTTGTCC
>JGI24022J15233_10011191_pt1 | contig 10218 bp, 7 predicted proteins | sample Ectturendosymbi2_FD_15233 | JGI IMG/M metagenome (IMG submission 15233)
TTGTCTGTTATGAACATTGTCTGTTATGAACATTGTCTGTTATGAACATTGTCTGTTATGAACATTGTCTGTTATGAACATTGTCTGTTATGAACATGTCTGTTATGAACATGTCTGTTATGAACATTGTCTGCTATGAACATTGTCTGCTATGAACATTGTCTGCTATGAACATTGTCTGTTATGAACATTGTTATGAACATTGTCTGTTATGAACATTGTCTGTTATGAACATTGTCTGTTATGAACATTGTCTGTTATGAACATTGTCTGTTATGAACATTGTCTGTTATGAACATTGTCTGATTATGAACATTGTCTGTTATGAACATTGTCTGTTATGAACATTGTCTGATTATGAACATTGTCTGTTATGAACATTGTCTGTTATGAACATTGTCTGTTATGAACATTGTCTGTTATGAACATTGTCTGTTATGAACATTGTCTGTTATGAACATAGTCTGTTATGAATATAGTCTGTTATGAATATAGTCTGTTATGAGCGCGATCTGTTATGAACTTGGTCTGTAATGAACAGGTCTGTTTTGAATAGACACCCTAATGGACTAACACCTGCATTCAGTGTGTTTTTATGCATTCTTATATACCATAAATATGCTTATAATTTTTGGAGATAATAAACGCTTCAATTTTATTAGTTGGCTCAGTGTTTGCAGATGCTGCAAAATTTACTTATAACATTCTGATTGTGAGCATGCATCCACAACATCAAGTTTGTTCAGTTTTTCTCTTTATTTGATTATTTGTAAGCTTAGTTTTAATTTACAAGTTTGTGCAAAACTGATTTTCTCGTTGGTTTATAGCTGACTTGCTAATGTTTCTGTATTCACCTTTGGGTGAATCACAATGCATGCCAGTAGAAGAAAAAAATTGCTAGTATATCCTTTGTGGAAAACTCCAGAAGTTGGATACATTATTGTTCCAAAGAATGTGTAAGTATCAAATTCTGAGTTTGTAGTAAAAATCCAGGTAACGTATTTGTGAATGCCTTTCTACTTTTTTTTCTGCAGTGTGTTTATCCAAAGTTTGTCATTGCACTAGTCCTTATAAGTTTTTCAGAATTGGCAGTAAAGTACTACAAATAAAAAAGTTATAAAAATAAGCTTTGCCCTCAAGTTTATATATGTGGTATACATTGGTTCTTCTACTTGGCATATTTTCTTGAATATATCAAAATGTTCTCTGTGTTGAATGGCATGTCTATCATGCATGTATTTGTTAACTGTTGTTGTACAATTTGAACTAGAAGATATAAGTGGATGAGCACAACATTACATGTAATAATTTTCTGTCCTACTACACAGTGCATAAATTAGCATAAACCTATTCTACCTTTTTTTGCATATATGCTACAGTTTAAAGTCATTGCAAAACTTGTATGCAAAAATTAGATACCTTACACACAGGTTGGGCATCATGATTTATCAAATGAGTACATGATTATACTGTTCTGCTGGGCTTAACCTGTGCAGTTGATCAAAATATATTTGCTTGTCAAAACCATGAACATTAACATGTGCTAAAGAAAAACAATGCTCAAGGTTTTAAACCTTTATTGTTGCTCAACAATGCAGCTGCTAGTATGGTATAGGCCAATGTCTCTCAATCTTTTTTGGCTAGCGCCCACTATTCTGACAAACAAATTTATATCTCTCCCCTACCATGCCTAGCACACATATCAACACAATTTTTAGTGCATTTTACTATAACACTTAATTTCGTCAAACGTTAAGTTTTTGTTTACAAACCATATGCATGTACGTTTGTTGATAATACTGTTTTTTACGACATTTAGTCACTCAAAGTTAGTAAGACAACAGAAATGTAATTATTCTCCTACTGCCCCCCAACCGCCCATTTCTGCTTCACTGCCTCCCTAGAGTTTCTAGCCACCCCCAAGGGGGCAGTACCGCCCACTTTAGGAACCACTGGTTTAGGCTAAAAACCAGCAATTATTATGTGTCTTTGTATGGGCAAAACTCTGGCATCGAAAGCACTTGAGAGCTGTTCAAATGCTCAAAAGACTTGGCAAGCCCTTGAGTCTGCAAGGAAAAAAATTTTGGGGTTTTGGATTTTTGTGAGTGACGTCATAAGTGGAGTAGTTTTAGGCCTTTTTGGCCAATTTCATCTGGCCCAAGACCCAAACCACTAGATGATGATATTTCGCTCAAGTTTTTGTAGGAAACTAGGCTAAAATCTCAGTCTTTTAATACTTTGGATGACTTGCTGGGGTTTTGGGTTCAAAAGTTGTGACCTAAAAACAAAAAAATTAGTAATTAATCCACTAAATAGGTAATTAATTATTTTGTTTATTTTAGGCCATAACGTTTGAACCAGAAACACTAGAAAGTCAATCAAGGGCTCAAAAGACTCAGATTCTAGCCTAGCTTTCAATGAAAACTTAATACTACCGTCAAACACTTGGGCCCTAGGCCAGGTAACATGAGCCAAAATTACCAAAAACATCCCTTACTGATGACGTCACTCACAAAAAAACTGAAACCCAAAACCAAAAAATTTTTTTTCATTGCAGACTCAAAGATTTGCCAAACCTTTTGAGGGTTTGAACAGCTCTTTAGAACAATCCACTAGTGAGTTACAGAGTGGCAAAGTGGTGCGAAATTAGTGCTCAGTGCGTGATTTCAAAGTACGATATACTCGTACACCAGCTCCCAACATGTTAAGAAAACCTTTCATCTGTACATTTTAATTTTGGAAGTAATTTCATCCATTATCAGTTTTCCATCATGGTTTTGCTAGCAAGTAAAGTTATCGCTGAAGGGAAGTTGTGCTATGTTATTGTTCTGTGTGGATTGTGAAAACCCAAGTTGCTAGTTCATCTCTGACTGAATAATGCAAATTGTCCCTCCTGTTCCACAAATTCTCTGTTAACACATTAAGCGCCGGTGGTCTGGAACTTGCCCAAACATAGACCTCCGGCCCATGATATATTCGTGGACCGGTGGACGATATACTTGTACTTCACTTCAAGCTCTGGGTCGCATGTTTTCCGCTGCAAAGTACGAACATCTCGTACAAGTCTCTAGCAACCTAAAACATATATTTATAATGTTATTTGACATACGGTGTGGTCAGGAAAGCATTTCAAAGCAACCATGGTATATTCTTCCTGCTGTCATGATGGTTTTGCCTGCAGTCACACACGCGTTTCACAGAGTGGGGAAATAAGATTGGCCTGCTGTAACCATGTGGCTAATTGTCTCGTCACATTGTATTTCAATGGGAGCGGTTTCTAGTGTAATGTGGATAAACAATCACTCAGGCATCACGTAGAGATTTGATGTTTTTGCTTGAGCATAAATATTTTTTTCGACAGCAAGTAAGTGCTTCAGCCGTGTATTCGACACTGCTTCACAAACATTCGCTCTTGGCAGATTTCAAATGACCTGTTTGTGTAAAGCATTTGTGAATGCATGCCAATGCAGAGTGCATAAATAATTACTCAAAAGCTTTTTCGCTGACTTAAAACATATCATGTAGAGATTTGACGATTTTTGCTTGAGCATAAATATTTTTTTCGACAGCAAGTGAATGCTTCAGCCATCTTTTTGATGCTGCTTCACAAACATTCGCTCTTGGCATAATTCAAATGACCTGTTAGTGTGAAGCATTTGTGAACGCATGCCAGTGTGATGTGGACAAAAAATTACTCAACAACTTTTTTACTGAGTTACAACATATGATGTGGAGGTTTGACAATTTTTGCTTGAGCATAAATATTTTTTTCGGCAGCAAGTAACTGCTTAAGCCATGTTTTCAATACTGTTTCACATACATTCGTTCTTGGCAGATTTCAAATGACCCATTAGTGTAAAGGATTTGTGAACGCATGCCAGTGTGATGTCGATAAAAAATTAGTGTGAGGTAGAACATCATGTAAAAAGTTGACGGTTTTAGCTGCTGCAAAATTGTTTTATTTTCAAAAGCAAGTAACTGCTGGAGCCATCTGTTCAGCTGCTTCAAAAACATTCGCACTTGGCAATTAGCCCTGCTTCACAAACATTCGCACTTGGAAATGCACGCTGCTTCACAAACATTCACACTTGGTAGTCTTCAAACAGCCCGTTAGCGCAGGTCTTTGTGAGCCAGGAAGGGCATTGCGAAGAATAACACCCATTCATTTGCGAAACAACAGTAATTCAGTGATCGCGGCATGTGATCTTTTCGCTGCTTCCCAACAATGCACGTCAATGGAGATTTAGAGTTCAACAGAGAACAATAAAGGTTGCTGGCAACAATAGCTCACAATGCACCCTTGCCGCTTGTCCTTGCCCATCGCAACAACGCAAAGTACCTGAACGTGCGTGCATAACTTTTTTACAAATCTCAAACCATATTTACGACCAGCTGATAAAAATGTTGTAGTTTTTCCCTCTCGTTTCATGCACTACCATCTTGACATGCGGCTGCTACAAGGTAATCACATGTTCTGTGATATTCACATTTTTTCTGCAACAACAGCAGAAGCGTTACTTTTCAGCATCCAAGAGCTGGCAATTGTGGAATGCTCAGGCCACTTGCAAATAAATTTTGCGTTGTTTTTTGTGCAAAGAAAATTTTGTGTGGCTTTTTCATGCAAAAATAAAATTTTTCGTGTTTTTTCATGGTACAATGTGTGTAATAATTTTTTTTTGTAGTTCAGTTAGTGCAATGAAAACATCTATGTGAAGGTTTTACGTATCAAAACGAAATAGTGCCGTAAATTTTAGTCAAATCGAACCTAAACTGAGTTATTTAGCAACAGGCAAAGCATAGCTAAACGCATGTGCGTTTTCGGACAGAGTTGAAAAGCAGAAATGCTGTCTAGGACCAGGCGATATAAAAACTGTTATTACTTTTCTTCTCAAATTTTTTAATTCCAAACTTGGCAGGATGCTTTGTAACAGCTATAGCAATCGTTTGTGTGATTTTTACATTTTTCCCACTGGAATAGGTGCAGTAGACTTTCAAAGTCAAAAAGCAGCCAATCCACCCTTGTTTTAGGGTGTTCATGTTTCACTGCCATGTTTTTTTTCTCCAAAAGAAGTGGAAAATTTTTTTTATTTCAATTTTTGTAAACTACACCATGTGACTGACGTTTTTGTGCAGAATTTGTGTTTCTATCATGCATGGTTTTCCATCCAAAGCCTTTTTGAAACAATGCCTTGCCCACTCAAGCGTCAGCGCAAAAACCATACCAGCGTTCTAGCATCAGACAGCAGCCACAAATATATCGTGGACCTGCGGTTGATGTGTTAATGGTGTACAGCCCTCCGACTACGTCAAGTAGTATGTAATAGTTCAAGGCAATCAGACAGCTGCACAATCGTCTTGATAAACTGCTCTAATGTAACATTCGTTCAGCATGATTTTGTAAGGTAAGCAGATGACTGCTTGCGAACACATCAGGTTATGTGCTGTGGGTGTTGACTCCATTATTTAGTTTTAGCAAGGCCTAGAACAGTGGTTTCCAAAGTATGGGTCGCGACCCAAACAAAAGCCATGAAGGGTCAAAAAAATGGGTCACACTGAGGTCATCCAAAACTGAATTGTGTATTTTCAACATCATCTGCTTGTGTGTGCCTCTCTGTCTCATATAGGTGCTTGAGAAAAGAGTAGATTTTCTGACTTCAAAATCATTTAATGTGCATTGTAATGTAGCATTTTATAAATGACGGTCATTACGATAGTGTTGAGGCAGTGTTATAAAATTTTTTTGAGAGGTGTTAACTCGAAATACTATCTGTACTAACAACAATACTGTTCTCTTTTTCTGCTTCAAGCACTATGTTAATTTGTTACTCAAATATTGTTAACTGACAAGTTGTAACTCTGTTTTATGTTCAACCTGTTGGTTAATCCTTAAACATTTAGTCGAGCAAGATTGTTTGAAGTGATCACGTGAGATGTGACAAGTACAATACACAAAAAGACAAGGATTAGGTAAGGTTTCACAGTTAGGGTTTAGCCTACAGTTCACACAATGCAAACCAGAAGCTGCAAATGGTTTGCCAGCACTGGAACCATGGCAATACTTGTCCATCAGACTGACTTGTTACAGACATCACAGTCAACTAAGCAAGTCAGGTGTTCCAAACTTGTCATGTGATCAGTTAAACCAGTCATGTTTAGCTGAAGGCAAAATAGTTCCATGATTGTCTATAAGCACTGCCTCTTTCTAACTTATTACAATGACAACCTGTTCTTTCGTAATTGTAGCTTGTGTAATTATTTTGTTTATGTGGTCTACATACTGAAAAAAATGCATTGTAATATCTTTTAGCTGTGGTTTGAGTATTGCAAAAATATCAGTTATCGGCAGTGAAACATGAAAAACATCGGAATCGGCCCAAAAAACCTTATCGGTCCAGCTCTAGTAAAAAAGTATTTTCACAATTTTTTATCAATGCAAAACATACACGTATTTCATGTTCAAAATCATTTTAGCTGAGTAAAATAATGACAGATATATGGGTCATTCCATGTCAAATCACCTAAAAAAAAGACAATTCTAAACCCTACCCTTTCAGAATTTAATGAAATTTGGCAAACATGTTCGCTTTGGCCCCCAAACCTCAAATCTAAAATTTTTTGTTGATTGGATGATCGGTTTCCGAGATATTGGGGTTAACTTTTTAAAAAATTCTAGAAAATCAGAGGGGGTGCCCAACTTTGAAACACCATATCTTTTGAAGTAGTGGTCCAATCTTGAAAAAGTAAGGTATCAATAAAAAGGGGAAAAAGCCAGGAATTCAAATCTGACATCATTTTTGTAATTTGGGTAAATTTTGGGGTGATGACCTTTTCACCTATGTTTTGACCTTGAAACTGACCCCATGGATCAAATTATGAAATGCTGATGACCATTGGACAGCGTAGCCCTATTTGTTACCTACAATATATCAAAAGATAGAATACGTAAAATTTTTTTGAGTAATAATAAATTGAAATTAGCATATATAAGCAGTATTGGTTAAGTTCACACAAATCAAATGCAAAACAAGTCTTCTAAATGCCACCATTTCACCATGCACAACCTCAACGCCAAGGTTGGGGTTATAGTTTGTTTTCTGGACATCCTAGAAAGTCAAATTAACGTGGCAAAAGTATATTTCCATGGTGAAATGACAATGTTAAAAGGTTACGTACCCAATTCAATGTATCTTACCTATACTATATTGTGATATGTTGTGTTTTTCAAAGTATAGAAGGTTGTTAATATGTCAGTATTGGTGAGTAAGTTAAGTTTCTACACTGATTTCAACCCCTGTGACCAGAAAAAAGCATATCACTAAGCAGAATATTTTACTGGTAAGAGAGGAAAATATCAAAATGCTGGCATTGCGAAGTAAGATTAAGTACACAAACAAATAGGGCTACGCTATCCAATGGTCATCAGCATTTCATAATGTGATCCATGGGGTCAGTTTCAAGGTCAAAACATAGGTGAAAAAGGTCATCACCCCAAAATTTACCCAAATTACAAAAATGATGTCAGATTTAAATTCCTGGCTTTTTCCCCTTTTATTGACACCTTACTTTTTCAAGATTGGACCACTACTTCAAAAGATATGTTGTTTCAAAGTTGGGTGCCCACCCTAATTTTCTCGAATTTTTCAAAAAGTTAACACCCAATATCTTGCAGACCGATCATCCGATCAACAAAAAATTTTAGATTTGAGGTTTGGGGGTCAAAGCGAACATGTTTGCCCAATTTCATTAAATTCTGAAAGGGTAGGGTTTAGCCCATTGGGTGATTTGACATAGAACGACCCGTATGGTAAATAGTTAAATATGATGCAGTTACAAGTATAACTGCATAAGAAATAAAAAATTAGGATTGTTTTAAACAAGAACTAGCTTTTTAACATTGCAGTTACCATGCCACATGCATCTATGGTTGGTTTGGGTCACCAAAATGACCACATCTTGTAGGTCAACATTTCTGTGCCAAACATTTTGATCTGGATACTGGCCATAATATTTTTCTCATGTAAGTATATACCACCATGTATGTTGACTACAGAAGAAAGCAGATTATGGGAGAAAGATGTTTTGTTGTGATTGTGGCTGAAGTTTCACAATTGCAGCTGACTTCCCAGCAATAATCACATTTTTTGTAGGCAAAACACCAACGAATGAAAGCATTAATCATGCTAATGTTTTCTGGATAACAAAATGTATATTAGCTTATATGGGATCATCTATCAATATCATGTGAGCTGTGCTGGCACACATTGTGGAATGCAATGTGTAGGATGAACAAAAACAGTGTTGTTTTCACACATACATTGCATGCTGACGAAGTTGCAAATGCTATACTCATAATTTGTCATGCATTTTGTGTAATTTTTTATATAATTTAGGCTACATAGCTAACTATTTCATCATGCATCAGGATTCAGGAGTCTTTTCTGTTTAACATTGATTGTGTAATGATTTAACAAAACTTGCCCTGTTGTAATTAGTAAATAAAAATATTGAATGTTGCCAGATGGACCATCAGCACTACATATTTTAAATAACCTTCTAAGTTGACCTTTTGCTCAATATCAGTGGTTCTTGCCTGGGTTTGATCAATCCCTAATGGTTTTGTGAGTCAGTTTTAGGGGTTTGGCATTGGTAGGAGACATTGTTCATTTTGTATGTTCATAAAAGATATACCTATATTATGAGGAAATCATATTTTATTTTTCTAATTGTGAAGGGTTTGGTGAATGCATGGATGAAACCTGTAGCAACAGCGTTCAGTATCTCTAGCAAGGTTAAGAACCACTGCTCTAGATGAATGCTTTTTATGCAATGAACATGATTTTTTGTGTATTGCAGCAATACTTCTGGAGAATACAAGATCTTCAAAGAAAATGAGATTCAATGGAATGATTTTCAGCCAAGGGAAGAAAAACTTAGATCATTTTATCAACGTTGTAATGATGTAGAGGGTTTCATGGAAACTGCAAAGGAAAATGCTTTGAGTGCCCTTTTCCAACTAATGTAAGTTCATTTTGGTCTTCTAGATCAGAGGTGGGCAGACTACCTGTGGGCCGCATGCGACCCGCGAGATCATTTTGTGTGGCCCGCAGGGCAGTCACATGTACATAGATAGTACATATTTGGAATCTGTGTTAAAGTAATTTTATCAATTAGATTAGAATTGTCAAGTTTTTTTGCACCTGTTTAGTTCGAAACCGCATTTTTACTCAGCCGGGAGTGACTATTGTTACCTTTATTTTGTGGTAGCTCATGTAAAACTTTTTTTAAGGTTTCAAAGCAATTATAGATGTAATATATGTAATACGAGCATGCGGCCCTCGGTAACAATAAAATCTTCAATGTGGCCCTCTGTAGAAAATGTTTGCCCATCCCTGTTCTAGATGATTTTGTGCTAGTTATGATGCATTTAGGGTTGTTAGATCACATGACATTTTTCAAGGATATCTGGTTGTTTTGTGATTATTGGAATGTTACTTCATGTCTACTTTGAATACTTCTTAGATATAGTGGTGAATGTGCTACACCACTATATCATAGTGTGTGAAGCAGTACAAGTACAGAGTGTATGCAGCACAAAGGTAATACAATATATGTGCAGGCCTATGTTGTGTTCTGCTGAAAGATTGTAGCCTATGCATGGTGGCAAACGAACTATCTTGTTCATTGGCAGTTTAATTACATTGTTTAATCTTGATTCTTGAATGTTCAGTGTAATCAATAGTTCAATCATGAACAATTTCACAACTGTTCAAGAACTTTCAAGGACACTGGAAAATACTCAAGGACAATCATACAAGGACACAGCCAGTTTTGATAGCAAATTCAAGGAGTCCTTGGCATTTAACACTTTGAGAGCTGGTCTACAATATATTCGTACTTCAATTTTGGCCTAAAAAACAGCAGTTTTCGGTTGCCTTACCAACGCCCTAGCTCCTCCACCGATTGCACTAGAGAGCTGTTCAAGGGCTCAAACCAATCGGCCAGTCTAGTAGATTGCACTCGAAAAAAATTTTTTGGTTGGGGGGTGCGGATCTTTTGTGAGTGGCGTCATAAGTGAAGCAGTTTTGGGGTCATTTTGGCTCATGTTGCTTGGCTTAAAGCCCAACTGCTAGGCCAAAGTGTTTCGCTGAAGTTTTCATTGGAAACTAGGCTCGAGTCCGAGTCTTTTGAGCCTTTGATCGACTTTCTAGCATTTCTGGT
>JGI24022J15233_10011193_pt1 | contig 10218 bp, 8 predicted proteins | sample Ectturendosymbi2_FD_15233 | JGI IMG/M metagenome (IMG submission 15233)
CTACTGTGGCGGCCTGGAGATGGCGCCACATGAAAATAAATCGTCACCGCTAGATGGTGCCCATGAGTAACAAGTCACTGTGATACTCACCACAAGCGAATTATCGTAATTCCCTTATCCCTATATAATGATAGTGCAACCTAATAGTAGCAGAGTGAATTCAGTGAGGGAGCTTTATTGCTGCTGGATGATTTCCTGTCAGTTAATGCCCCGAATTGCCATCTTTCTCTTGTTCTTGCCTCAGTAGTTCAAGGCGATGCAGTCAACTGCAACACTGCCCAGGCGTTCGCTCGTTGCCGGTGGGGCCGGGTGTTGGTGCCTTGAAACAGGCAATGATTTGTTTGTTGATTGTGCACCCCCGTGTGTATGGTCGTCCCAAAACAACTAAAACATGGTGACGCGTCTGACAGGCGTTCACAACCAATATACCGACAGAAAACAGGTTTAGCAGCTATTCAAGCGCTAAATGCCCGTCATTTGAGATTACAGCAAGGAGCCGGAGTCAGTCCAGTTCATGACTTCTGGGATCATCCCTGCCTCTGGTATTGCCTTTTGCAACAGAAAAACGCACAAAAAATAATAAATAAAAAAGGAGTGTTTGACAGCAATACTTGAAAAAATTACCGTAAAAATTTAGTTGCGATAGTAAAAAGTATTTCAAATAAGTTGTTCGAATAGCAATTCAAATGCACTGTAAATATTTACGCTCGTAAAAATTTTTAATCCTAGGTTGAAACTTCTTACGAGATAAAAATAAAATTATTTCAAGTATCATTCAAGAAACAAGCTCAGGAAGGTCGATGGGGAATAACGCCATCACTACGTTATGACGCCGAAGATCATGTCTGTCAAATCACTCTAATATTCTAACTCGGATTCTCGGCTTACTTCTGGTATTGGATATTGTGTGGGCTGAGGTGCACCTTCTCTTCCAAAGTCGATCATTGCACCGCATTTGGGAATATCTTCGACCCACACTCCTTCATAAAGCTGCATTAAAATAAGTAAATTGATATGTTTTACACGGCACTTACATTGCAAGCCAGAGATGTAGTCGAGACCTAAACTTCGAGACCGAGATTTGGAAATTGGTGGATTATGCCGAAAATTTTCTGAAAATAAAAAAAATGTCAGTATCATTTCGAAGTTGAATTTTTTTCTAATTTCTGGCATTTTCTACCTTTTTTGGTTGTTTCGTACCTGCAGATACAGCGGACAAAAACACCTTGAATTACAGAAGTATTCCTAAGTCATATCGTTGCAGTGTTCCAAGTCACAAAGCAATAGGCTCGTGACCGAGACCTGGAACCTTCCGAGCCGAGACTCGCAAAAATGGGTCTCGGGACCAAGTATCGAAACAAATGCTGATGAAAGTCTGCTTGACAGCTACGATTGCGGAACAACCGACCAACGAGAAATCAAGCAGAAACAAGATAACTGTAAATAGTGATTCTGACTCGATGCATTTTAGAATTGTACTTTATGATCTGGAATGCAACTGCAGGACACACCGCTAAGGCTGGGTTCATGTAACAAAAATTTATTGTTTAAGTAATTTCTAACATTACTTAATTCAAGCAAGTCATGAAAATCGACATTTGCACTTAAGCACATAAAAATCATTGCAAGTTTTAAATTACAAAATGGGCGGTTCAGACAAATTTCGCAACTGTTGGCCGCTATTCAATTTAATGAAACGAGCTTGTAGCTTCAAATCGTCATCACGATGACAATCAACAATTGTGACTCACAAAGCACTCTGCACAGGCAAGAAACCTATTCGCCTCAATGGCTTATTTTGTGTGTGACAGTATATACACGTCATGCATAATACTGGGTTACAGCAATAGACGTGGCTTCTAAAATCTTAACTTTCCTAAAGCAAATTACTTGAAATAAAAATTACTTAATCAAATAATAAGTAAAAGTTTTCAAGTGAGTAATTAAGTAATTACTATCAAGTAATTACTTACTTCAAACCAGCCTTACACGCCATTACTTACTCGGAAAACTTAACACACGCAGTAGATCTTGTGCGCTGGTGATCAAAGCAATGACTGTACAATTTAACGTGGTTTCATCTTTTGTAAAGAAAGCGATCCATCTTCTCTCAAACGTTTTTATTTGGACGGAGGCAGATTTTCATTTTTTCGTCATTTTGTTCGTTATTAATTGATTTCGCTGTTGCTTAAATTTTACATTTTTGGAAAAATGATAGATACGTGGCGTATTAAAAACCATTATATCCAAACCAAACAAACGACTAGCCAGTTTTGACGAGATTAATTCGTAAAGTGAAACCAATACATTCTTTTCAGTCTAATGAGCCCCATGCCCAAATCTGGATAAGTACCAGAATACCAAAGATTTGTACGCCAAGATTGGCTCGTTTCGCGCTGTACAATTTGCCTGCATGGCTAAAGATGGCGGGATGGCACTTGTGACCATTTTGTTGCGCTTTCTTTGCACGAGGGAGCATTCTCGTTTCATGTTTAAAAAAACGCCGTTAGACAAATCAGCATTTTTGGCAAAACCGGAAATTAGATTAGAACTACAATTAGAGCACTGAAGCTTATAGAGTAGAATTAGAATTTCCGTCATTGCGCTCTAATTCATCGAATTAGAAAACTAGATTTATGTAGTTGTCCAGGTCAGCTTCCAACGCCCGTGTCTTGTACTATCATGAAATAGAATGAGCTTTGTGCCCTTAACCCTGCGTTAATACTTTGGGCAGTGTTTGCCATGACATTCATTTACTGAACGCTTCATCAGTGGGAACCTGATACTGCATCTATCTACAAAATGATGCAACATCAGATTTCTTACTAAACTAGGGAGGGGGAACCTGCAGCCCGCGTGAACAATTGATATGGCCCGCATCAGCATTTTCGTTAGCCAAGTTAGACTACAAGATCGTGTCAAACCGAAGATCCATGATAAGCAGGTACTTTGGTACTAATTCAAGAGACGTCACTATCATATTTAGATAAAGTTAGAATTTAAGGATAAATCAATTGATTATGCTGCCCGCCAGCGATAATCCACAATTCATGCGGCCCGTGATAGTAAATAGGTTCCCCACCCCTGCACTAAACTATTTTATTTTTGAACTAAAGTCCACCAATGTTTGGGTGAGAGTTTTGATGCTGTCTGTTGTATTATTCACTTCGTTTCTTTGCCCACTACAACATCTTATTTTGCGAATGAGTATGCGTTTTTCGCAATGTTTGGTTCTGCATACAAATTACAGCGCATCTGTAGCCCACCCGACCTTTAGCATGGGTTTGACTCGTATGTGAGTTGCAAATGAAGTGAACTAATAAGTGTAAAGTGTTCAGCCAAGCGTTTTAAGAGTTATGGAGCAATGTCTTTTGCGAGTTTAACGTAATCCCGTGAGCTTACCTCAAATGGTCTCCAAAACAATGTTCTGCACTTGTTTCTTTGGCACACTGCGTTGCGCAGGTAGTGCCTACCGTGCATGTCTTAAATTAACTTCGTATCTGACCCATGTGATGAACTATAACAACCCGTGTTTGTAAACCTTGTTTCATCTGGTCTAATGTGCCTTCTCGACCCTTGAAGTGACCTAGTAGTCTGAAAAGGTTTGCCCACCCCCAGAGGTTCAGAGGTGTGGTAACACGTGGAAACGGCATTCCCACACTCATTTTGGGTGTGGGAACATGTTCCCACACTTTTTTCATTTTTTCGTTTGTGGTGTAATGAAAGTGAGTACTTCATTAAATACAGAATAAAAATTTTGTTCGAAGTTCTGTTGAAAGTAGCTAGTTTTTTGGGTGCGTTTCCCACACTTCTTTTCAACTCGATACAATATCTTAGGACTTACACCCATAACATTATTTTGAGACGTACTTGTCCAGTGTCCAAGTAGAAAAATTTTCCTCTGCCATTCTTTTTTCCATCTTTCCATTCCCCTTCATAACGGTTTTCATTAGCTGCAAAACGCAAATATGCAAGTTTTTCCAAATGTTCAAACAAATTTTTTACAGTATTTGTTTTAGGCAGGATAACAATGTGTATATAACAATGATGTTTCAATATTATTGTTGTTATTTTGAAAAAACAGATATCACAGCGTTTTTAACATAATTGGCAGAAGCACAATTTAAATGACAAGCATGGCTTCATGTATTAACCTGCTAATCACACCCTAGCATCTGCAACAGGCAAACACATAAGTATTTGTTATCACAACAGAAAAGATTAAAAATGCAGGCCTAGAGACAACAATATGTCTTGCTGTTTAGTTAATTATGACAGTCTGTATTCATTGCAATGTTTGTTGTTTGATTGGCATTGTTGTTTTGCATGGAACAGGTTTATTTCCAGGGGTCATGGGGGGATCTCCAGCACACAATCAAGCCTCCGCAAACCTAAAGTCTAGTCTCTCTATATAAGCCATTTTACTCTTCATTGTATACTATAAATAACCCCCAAAAGCATGCAGTAACTGGTCCTTTTTCCTTATAACTTTAGTTTCTGATGGTACTCATGTGCTTGCTATACCTGTCCTAGTCCAGCAATTCTTACACTTTTTTCTACCATGCCTCCCTTACGTAATTGTCATTTGTTTCAAGCCTCCCTGACTTTAAACAAGGTGTAAAAACAACTGTATTTATTGGTAAATTTAATGATCAAACTTTGCATGTTGCAGGGTGTGCAAGGGCTGGGAAGTTTTACTTTAATGAGCATTACAATTTGAAATCTGACAAACAAATAACAAAGTGAATTTGACCTCCATGAACACAGTGACAATCTGTGGAAAACGTGTTAAAAGTTGCTGGCAAAATGTATTCCATGCCAGAGAAGTAAGCATTGATGATGAGTAAAGATAAGAACCATCTTTGCCTCCTGTAGGGATATCTATAAGACACATAATTCAAAAATTTTACCCAACCATAAGTATACATGAACCTAGTCGAAGCATTCCTCTTCCATTACACTTGTCTTCATCCCATTCACCCTCATATACAGAACCATCCGCATAATACATTCTTCCCCAACCAGATCGATTGTTTGCAAACCATTCACCTTCATAATATTCGTGATCATCATAAAAAAACGTTCCATAACCCTGAAAACAAATGGGATGCACCACAAACAACATCTGAGTTATTTTGCAGATAATAAAATAAGTTCAGCAATTCACAAAAAATGGATTGAGTGTGAACTCATGTTTTTGTGTGCCCAAAATACTTCTAAAAGACCAAATGTTTTGCAATTTGAACCTGCAATGAAGTTTTGATATAAACAGGTATTTTAACTTCTTCAAACATATTTAATACATGGTTCATTACAAATTATGTATCATGAGCACAAAAATTATTTTATAAGGTTTTTAGAGTTTGCCCTATGGTTAATGCAAAGAAAAAATATTCATTGTATGTAGTTTATTTGTAATTCATTGCTCACTAACTTTTCATTATAAGAATTTTAAAATATTGCAAATATTTCTGTTGGACACACATGTGTTTTATCATTTTTCCAACCACCAGAGTATTGTTTCTTATATTTTCCAGTGATTTTGTCTGGAAAACTAAGTGTTCCAAATCCATTTCTTTTCCCATATTTCCAGTCGCCATCATATATACCACCTGTGCTCTTCCATCTGTAAGTTCCTTTTCCTGCAATCCATAACATAGATGAAAGCAGAGTAGTAAAAACAAAAATAGCATCTAAAATCTGAACTACAAACTCCGACAATTTTTTTAAATGAACATTCATAACCAGTCTTCATGATGATATGATGATCTGAAATTGTTTTAACCTTATATATAACAAAATCTTTTTTATGGAAACAATTTGAATATTGTCTATGGAAACAATTTGAATATTGATTATCACAATTTGGGTCCATTTTTGGTTGTTCTGATTAATTAATATTATTGAATCAAACACATCACTTAGTGAGTGTTTAAATGAGCTTAATTGTATTATGAAGAATGAGCAAGAAGATCACAATTTTAAACAAATAAAATCAGTTCATATTTCTAGTTAAAAAATTTGCAACCACAAAATGATATTTGAAATTTATGAAGCATGCCTGCCTTGCTAGTCTGCATGGATGTTTAGCTGCAAAAAACATTACAATAGATCACTGTTTCTTAACCTGTGTGCCACAAATATTTTAAGAATATTTAATGTATTATTTGTGCTGAGAAAATGTTGAGATCAGTGGTTCCTAACTGGGGAGACACGCCCCCCAGGGGGACATCAATAAATTTCAAGGGGGGTGCAAGCCTTTACATGCCCTACAACAAGGAAATTTTGATTATTAAACTTGGCAACAAATACGTTTGTTTTTACAGCTTACAAAATGTCACAGGGGCTTGAAACACAGGACAATTACTTAAGGGAAGCGTGGTAGAAAAAAGGTTAAGAACCACTGATTTAGATTTTTGTAATGTGTCACAGCATTAAAAAGTTTGAGAAGCACACCTGTAGATTAAAATGATTTTCAAAAGAAAATAAATTACTCATATGCAACAGTTCTTAGCAAACTTGGGCAACTAAGCATTGTGGTTTTGCAGATGCTACAGAATTTTCAACTTTCTATTTTTCTTGCATATGCAATTTTTCACAGTTATTTCTTCAGTTTCTAGCTTTGCTTAAAAGTTAGGAATGTGACTAGTTCTTCACTGACTGTAGCTATCAAAATGCATAACTAGTACAATGGTTGCTGAAATAATCTCATTATGATACAGGGAATTTGAAAGAAATAAAACACTATGTTGACAAATTAGCTGGTGAATCATGCAAATAATTGTTCAAAATATTTACCTCAACACTAAGGATAATCACTAGGAGTTGCATGAAAAAAGTTCAAGTTCTTAGTAATATGGGATCCACTTAAGCAAAAGACAAACATTTGCTTGTATGCTAAGACCTACTCTGTAATGTGCTATGACTAAGNATTTTTTGTGCTCTTGTGTTAGTTGATTACCCTTCTGATGTGATTGCATGCAATGTGAGAGATATATTTAATAACAATTAGCAACAGGCCGAAGCCTGATTAATGCTTTTTGTCAGGGCGGTTGGGGTGAACACTCTTGCCCAAGGAGCGCTACGGCGAGTCACTGAGTGGTCCTGGATCAAACACCAAACCTTATAATTGAGAGCGAATATTCTACCACTGAGCTAATCACCACTCACCCTTATGATATGGACTATGAGTCTGCAGCAAATCCACAAAATAAAAACAAACAAAATAAACAGATGATCCTTATAATCAGCAATAATAGCAGTACAAGCATTTGCATAGATTACACCATGCTTTCCAAGTTTGTATTACACAACACATTATAACATGTGATATAGTCTAAGGCATAGGTTCTCAAAGTGCTCCGTACGGAGCCCCAGGGCTCCGCGAGAGAAACCTCGGGGCTCCGCGAGCTGTTCGTTTACTTATGTTTTTATTTTTAGAAATTTATTGTGGGGCTCCGTAAATTATGGTCAATCTCTTCATGGGCTCCATAACACCAAAAGTTTGAGAAACCCTGATCTAGGGTATGGCAGGCATGCTGGCACGTGCCATGGGCGCCCCTTTGACGGGGGCATAAGAATTGCTTGCCAAAAATTAAAATCTTTATTTACAGTTTCTTGAACCTCATTTTGCGCCTCAGACATTCATTAACTGCAAAGCTGCATCAACACAACCCTCACCTAATAGACCAGAGGTGACGAACATGCGGCCCGCAAAAGAATTTCGTGCGGCCCGCGAAGCAACTTCAGCTGTATGTTTCGCATGGGTTTTATTACTTTCGTTTGTTGTTTGTTTCTGTTGATGAACAATTTTTTTCGTTTTTAACAGGTTTCACAGTATGACTAAAAAGTTGTACGGCCCGCTTACTCAGCAGTAACTGACAAAGTGGCTCGCGATAGTAAGTAGGTTCGTCACCCCTGTAATAGACTAATGCATTATGTCGGACGTGTTACGCCATCACCACCAAGCACTATGACAAAAAGTATTGTGACATAACACGACGGTCAGCCATTGCGACAGAACAAGAACGCTCATATGCCATATCTACGAGACCTCGTCCTTCTCCCGCTATAAGAAAGGATAAGTCAGTCCGTATTGCTACATTTCAGGCAAGAAGATATTTGTCACAATCTGGCTGAGACGACTTGGCTGTGAGAATATGAGTGTTACGCAAATAACTGCTGTTGATGTCCTACAGATTTACACTTACGCTTACACTGCTGCGACCCACTCCGACTTTACGATACTTCCTCTATGGTCACTAGTGTCCGATAATTAGGCTGAATAAAATGCCCCGGTCCCAGAGACCAAGGTAGAGAACATTAGTTAGTCCTCGGAAAATTAGCAGTTAGTATTGTTACCATGCCAGTTAAGCAAAACTGTTACCTCATTAATAGGCATAGCATATTTTTGTGATTGAAAAACGGGACGCTTTAGAATAACGAGCCTTGTCACATAAATGTGGTACATATCTTACTTGCAGTACGTCAAACTCTTTCGGTACAGCAGAAGCTGATTATCGTTTTGCTCGACGGTTTTTCGGTAATAACTCGAGAACCAACAAAGGTACGTCTGCAAGTAAAGCATTGCAAGAAACGTTTTCACGAGGTCGTGCAGATGAGTTCAAGGGGAAAGTATGTTTTCGTTTGAAATTTTTGAGAAAATCAACTTTTTCATTTGTTTTGTACAAGTTTTTGATCATTTAAGAACAAATTTTCCAAGCTTTTACGAAGCGTTTTTTTCAGCTTCGACTGCTTCCAAGTAGGCCTACTATACCTAACGACCAATAACAAAAAAAGTCAGCAATTTTTGAAATTTCAAATTGCCATAACTCCTTTTATTAATATTTTTGTTTGAAATTTGTTATGATGTTGTAGAACGTAGATGTGAACATGTTTTTCACGTTTCACATTTTTGTCTTCGGAAGCGGAGACATGAAATTTGATTTGCGAAAAATGACAAAAACACTGTAAAAATGAAGAAATTCCTCTGTGAACCATCCTAAAAATTTGTACAATTTTCTTGCAATTTTTTTTACAATCGTTGGGTCTAGGCCGACATTTTTCATGTACTGTAGAATGAATTTTTCTGATGTATTTGTATGATTTTCTACACGCTTTTTAAGATACCCATGCTTTTTGGGTACGCTGCTTTTAGTTTTTTTCCCGGTTTGAGGTCCTAAATCACGTCAAAAATTCATCGCCAATACCTCAAAAGATGCACGGTGAAAATACCTTTCTCGCAATATTTTGCGGGTGGACGTAACTTTAGCGCGTAGATTCCCAAACCAGGGTCGGCGACCCTAAGTAGGGTCGCAGGGGCATTTGCTTAGGTTCGCAAGAACTTTCAAGGGTCGCGAAGTGTTCGTCTTTGCCATCAGCGTGACTTTCTTCTTGAATCAAATTTTCTAAACGGTCCGAACTGCACTCTTCTTCCTGTAATCTAGACTGATTATGTCGTCATAATCTATTTCACAAAAGTAGATTGTTCCTGCTGTAGAGCCTGGTCGCAGTGGTTGAGGGTAGGAATCCAGGGTTGCCAGATTGGCTCTTTTGGAGCCAAAAAACATAAATTTGGCTTTTTTGAGAAGCAGTTGGCTCCAAAATTTGTATTTGGCTACTCTTTGGCTCTTTTGCAACTTTTTCGTTCCACAAATTTTTCTTGGAGAAGAGTTGCGAATGGTACGTGTAGCTTGTCCCCGCCACCATAAAACGAGAAGTGGGCCACCATACAGTTGTGCAATGCTTAATGAGCACCCAAATATACCTAAAAAGAGATAGAGAAGATGTGCAAGTGGAACGCGCAACTTGTCTCATGCAGTGTCCACTGAATCTGTCCTGCTGTGCACTGCACTATTTAAACTTTCAATGTTTGAACCAGACACGAAGTCCATAGAGCACAAGCACACACTGTCTCCACAACGCAGATTCTTCTTCTTTTGAGCTAGTTGTTCAAACCACTACTTGGCCGCACGAGATCTCGGGGCAGGTGTTGAGCAGCAGTGACGCACGCAGAAAATTTTCATGGGGGGTTTCATTCAGTGGCATATGGTGGTCATTTGTTTGTGGTGTGCGGTCTTTGTGACGTCACAACCTGGCGTCATATTCATGTTTCCAAACTAACGATTTGGCGAAGTTTGTTGACATAATATGCATATTCTTCCACACGCCCTCCCCTTATTTTATGTGTCATTGCACTGAATATAAACTATCAGCGCT
>JGI24022J15233_10011194_pt1 | contig 10218 bp, 8 predicted proteins | sample Ectturendosymbi2_FD_15233 | JGI IMG/M metagenome (IMG submission 15233)
CATCCACGACATTCAGAGATTCGCCATCATTTCTTAAACGTATTCCGAGTTTTGACTAGTGGGCCCCCTTCAACTAAGCTTTGCCCCCCTGGCTCAAACCTCTAGTTACGCCAATGGCCTTAGATCACTACGCCATGGCACTGAACCTCTATGTGTAATACCTACTGTGCTATGCAGCATATCATAACGGTCTTCAACATACTGCAGAAAATTCCTGCTATATGACGTAAACTTAATAACGATGTGCATGGGACAAATTTCAAGTCTACTGTCCCATCCCATGGGAATCCCATTCCCAAGACAGGCCTGTGTATATCCACGCTATAATCTACCATACAAAGTATTTAACTGAGCTTTCAAGGCATTTTATTCTATGGCAATGAAATAAAATGTACAAATGCGAAAAATAGTTGTTAGTTTGGTATTTGGAATAAACATAGCGGTTGTATTTGAAAATATTTCATTGGTTCGTAAATAATGCCTTACTAGGCGGGAAGCTGAGGGATTACTCGCCTAGGAAAACATGTTCACACATGCTATCGCACATACGTTTGCAAAGTGAGGTGAAGCTTGGATCAATTTAGCTACTAACCATTGCAAATTGATAGAATTTTCCAAACATTTACCAAAAATCTTTAAAAATGACTTATCAAGTATGCTTCAGACATTTCGCACAGACATTAAAACATGTCTGTCAATTTTAGAGCATAGTCAACACTATTGTTAGCGTAATTTATTGCTTATGAGGAAAATGTTGCTGTGGGTAAAATGTATTTGCTCCTCCCATACGTTCCTGGATTACTGTGAGCGTGCGTGTACAATCGCTTTGATAAAACCGGCTGGAAAAATTTAATCATGATCCAACTTACAAAGTGAGGACCGTCACGGGTGTGGCCTAACGTGACCAATCACCATCGTGAAACAATCTTTAAAATCATACACAGCGGTGATGAAACGACAAAATTTAGGAAACACTAACAAACGTTTTTAAATTCACCAATAACATCAATTTGGAGCGGGGGATTTGACAGTGCCAGTATATTTGTACAACGAGCTCAAAACAATTTGATATGATTTTTCAATACAGCAATGGACTCAAGTCGTTCAAGACGAAGCATGAGCAATGTTAAAAACGAATTCCAATAGCAGTGTGAATAATGTATAAAGCAATAGCATGCAATGATTTGAAACGGGATTGATTATTGGAAACTGTGAAGTCCATTTTAATTATGACAAGTCAGACGTGTCATAAACGCTCCAGTCTTGTATCAGATTTGTTTATATTTGCTTTTTGTCAACCACTGCGAAAAGCACTTAACCTTAGAAGTTGTTTTAAAAAATGCGTTGTTTCAATAAGTTTAGTTTGTTAAACACTTTAAGTCAGTGGTTCCCAAACCTTTTAGGATTGCGTACCATTTGTGGGTCCAGTACTGTCAGCACTTACCACTTTGCTCCAGGAAAAGTCAATGTGCCAAATATAATTCGATCAAACATTTGGAAAACCAAAATTGACACAAACGCAACATGAAGAAAATGGCTGTGAGAAAGTGTTATGGCCATTTTTAGAAACCAACAAGGGAAGTAGGCTACACAAAAATTCAGGAATTTATTAAAAGAACCTGACAGGTAAAAATTATTGCTGTTAATATAATTTTTTGTGAAGAAAAACAAAAAGTAGGTCTATTCGTGTACCACCTTGATTGCCTTCGCGTACCGCTACTGGTACGCGTAACACAGTGTGGGAACCACTGCTTTAAGTAAAAGCGTTTTTCTTTCAAACAAAGCAAATCTGTGCGTTATACTTGACGTACAGTACAAGCGCAAGTAGTTTTACAGCATATGTGCAGATGGAAACAAAACTGAACAAAACTCCCGCAATGATAAAAAGAACATTTTCCTGCTTTAGCGCCTTTCTTATCTTTTTTTTCAGACGATTCATGCAAACGTCAAATGAACGACGTTTGCCAACCAGACCTGAAAGTGTGAAACTTAAACTGTGACCGTATGCGGTGAATGGCAAGGATTTCTGGAACAGAATGTCTCTGTTGACTGTAGGTCACATGGAATAGGGCACGGCGCAATATGGTTTTGCACAGTTCTCAGCGAAATGATTGCAACATTGCTGTTGAAATGCCATTTCCAACTTATTTGAAATTGCACAGGCAGTAGGTGATAGCTACTCGTGTTTACACTGAGCCATTTCGTCCAGCTGCATCTTGACTCCACCGTATGGACTTTGGGACCAGTCGTAATAACTGTAGAGAGGCGTAAATTCAGACGCATCGATCATTTTCTCCTCCCCTTCCTCCATGGAATTGACCGGACCAAAAACGCTTGCCACGTAAGTTGGTGGGGGAACTGCAAATGAAAAAGGAAGCGAAATTGCTAAGCTTCCAGACGTACGTTTCAACTTGCTCTTTTCAACTCACTTGTTTGTTTAAGGGCGAATGTGTCATTTCATTTTTTGATTCAAATTGTTTAAATTTTAAAGAATTTTTTTTCAGTCTTAAACGCATGTATTCATAACTCCTTCTCAAAACTATGCATCGGTTTCATAGCTTCTCAATGATCTTATAGGGTGCTATATACAAGTTACTGAAAAGATGTTGTGCAATAACAATGCTTTGTTTCGTACTTGTTTCATGATACCAAAGTACATTATTCAAGTTGAAACACAGTCTTGTGTAAAATGAGTGAACATAGCTTTTGTGCTTTTCTTATACAATAACAACCAGACTTACTATCGTCTTGTTTCAGCGTATTTCCGAGCAATGGAACAGTTCCAATTCGAAATGGTAAGGTAAGTTCGATGTCTCTTTTGCATGTCACTTTGATCTGAGCAAAACACTTTGAGCCTCGATGCAATTTNATAAACGCTTCGACAAAAGCAACATCGAAACATCGATCAGCACTACGGACTCATAACTTGTGAAAACATNTGCTCTGGGATTCATTGTTAAAGGAAAATTTGAAGTGCTATTTTTGAATTAACACATCTCGACATTTTTATGCGGAATTTTTAATTCGAACACAAGCNTGACCAATTGNATTGGGAGACAAAGTCCTGTTCTCTTTTGGTAGAGAGAAGCACTTTAGAAAATTAGACATTTTAGGAAATTGTTTTGGTGCAACTAAGCAAAATAAAAGCTTGGATTCTTTACAGCTTTTGGTACAGCGAACGTTCTAGAACAGGGTCTCCAAACATTTTTGTCTGATGGCCATTTAAGCTATTACGCAACGGTTCGAAGCCTGGACGTAACTACCGGTACGGAATGAAAGAATCCCGGAACATGAATATTGTTTCTAAATAATAGACGTACTTTCAATGGTGAAATTCCTTCTTTGATTTTAGCAAACTGGAAAAATCTGGCTACATATGGGGTGTACCTAATACTAGCAAAAACCTCAGATTTTGGCAACATATTAGCTAAGATTGGACCAGCGTGTAACGCAGCAAAACTTAGACAAAGTCTGGCATTCACGTAGTGGTCTGTCTTACGTAATGTCATTGTTTCGGGATATGTTACATTCTACCAAATCAACAGTTTTCGTAATTATGTCATGTTTTCATTATTGATAAAGTGTGTTGGCGGGCCGGATGAGATGGCTTCACGAGCCGGATTAGGCCCACGGGTCGTAGTTTGGAGAACCCTGTTCTAGAACTTCGGTATTGTCACTTTGTCTACAAGTCTGTATTTGTCACCTTTCGTCAGTCGTTCCTTAGTTTTCACGTAATAATCGTTTTCTAGGTCAATCTGCGATCAAACCGAAGTAAGCGATTATTTAAGTTACACAACCAAAAAGAGTCCATGTAAAAAGCACGAAGAAGAGTGTGTCCGACATTTAATGAATTTTAATAAGCTTACAGAAAAGGTCTATCAAAACACATCCAGTGCCCGCTGCATTTTGTGTAATTGACAGAGGAAAGAACAATAATAACCTGCAGTCTATACTTCAAATCTATTATTGAACATCCTGGAAGATCCGATGGTGGGAGGCTAGGAACAATCATTGAACCTTTCCATCGACTTTGAGCATTTGCTAAAATGCAAACAAATATTTTTTAAGAAGAACAATGAAGTCCTTGCTTTTCCACATAGCTTGTCATCAAATCCATTAAAAATTTGTTTGGAATAGCGAAAGTTATACGTTGTGCAATAGTGGAATTCTCGTTTCACAACTTCAGTAAAATGCTGAATTAGCATATAGAAATTCAGTGATATAATCTGTTGATGATCTTTGACGAAAAATTGAGTTTCTGTCATGTCGTTCCTGCACTTGACCATGTTCTGGTGTTTTTAAAATGCAATGCGTGAGTGCACTTGCAAAGAAAGTTAACTCTAGGTGTAAAATGAAATTACGGTTATGCCAATTGAAAGTAATGTTACATAAGAATGAACACAAAGCACCTTTCCAGAACACTTCCCTCTGAACGTTTTTCTACTGATAACAAAATATTTGTAGAAGCTCTGGTGCGGAGCTTAACATAACACAAAATTTGCGCCTCATCAGGCTGTGTTGATGCGCTGCACATTTTACACGGTAAACAATAAATAAGAAAGTTACCATGGTAGATGCAAAGAAAGCTTCCTTACAGCGTTTAGAAATTTATCGCTTCTCTTCTAATGACGAGTCAGTGCAACCTGTACTAACACCGTCTTTCGCTCAGTTCATAGTAGTTGCTAATCGCACGAATGAGTCAACTAGCGTTGCGTAGAGAACAACCAACACAATATTTTCACTAGTTCTTGGAAAAAGAGCTCAGAAGCTTCATATACCTGGCAATGAAACTTTTTCTTTGACCTTGGCTGCCTTGTTCTTGTCGACGTAGTGGAGAGTTCCAAGACTTTTTCCTTCAAATTTCACTTTCTTTTGTGTAAACGAAGTTGTCGTTAGGGTGAGAAAAGTTTAACGTTCGTTGTTTTGCACCAATAAGCCAAAGCCTTACCTGCTCCAGTGTTACCGACACTTTGCTCACTTCATCATCAGTTTTGTTGTCTATGTCAAGCATCAACTGCAACTTTTCGCCCGGGACGTAACCTCCATTGCATCGAGCACCCACTGTGACCACCTTGGAATTGAAAATGCCAATCTTTCTTTCTCCAGAAACAGTTGATTCGTTCTGCCAAAATATATATCTGACAATTCAAATGATTGTTAAAGGTGATTTTAAAATCTTGCACATAGCAAACAAACGCGAGATTCGTCAACGGTTGATAGTGAGAACTAAGCAAGCTTTACACATTTTGTACAGTGTTCATTCTGTTATAGCGTTAAATGAAACACAGCAACCTATGTTTAATCCATTATTTTGTGTCACCAAAAAAACGTTTGCTATTAATAAATGGAATGACTTTTAACTCATGCAGTAGAGATCTATTCTAAACATACTATAACAGGCAAATCATACTTTTTAAACCTATGCATTGTATTAAGCCCTTGCTCTCACGACAACCTTGTATAGACATGCAGCGTTGTGATAAACCGGCCAAGACCGGATATTTTTGGCAGAAACGGCAAACAAGCAGCGCATCTTGTAAGGAGAATCGGGCGACGTGATTCTAGAGTGGGGGTGGCCAACAAGTCGATCGCGATCGACCGGTCGATCGCCGAATCTCAGTTGGTCGATCGCGCCTGATTTTGCATTGAATTGACAAGATACCTAAAAAGAATACTTTTCAATCAATATTCCAGAAAGTACATAAAAATTATCCATCAATTGGTTGATCACATATATTCTTTGGTGCCTCTTGTGATGGCTGACCGTAGGCTAGCTCGGCAGATGCCGCGCATTTATTGTAATATGTTCTTCTATTATTGCGTGACAATCATCATTTAGGCGTAACAGACATTCAGATTTCTATCTGTGCAACCTTTTCTAAGGCGATGGTACACTGTATTTGCACGTGCGATACTCAGCTTTGGCATTTTGTTCTTGCGACTGTATTACCGACCGGTCAATCGCGAGTTAGCCAAAAATTTTCTAGTCGATCCCAGTCGGAGTCAAGTTGGCCATCCTTGTTCTAGAGTAATTGCAGTGAAGTAGCGTAACGTCAGTCAAATCAGTTGTGTGATTCGATTTGCGGGTTCCATTTAGAAAGACTCTGAACCAACACGGGCATGTCTCGAACATTAAAATGTTAAAAAAAAATGTTGGCAGGAGTTAAATCTCAGGAGAATAAAAACGATTTCTTCTGATCAGCTCCTTATGTTTTCCAAACCTTTGCTTCAGGGTCAACGTTGAGGTCCGCTTTGGGGAGGACCGTAAACATAGCCTTGGATTCTGTGTCAGAACTCTGGTATCCATCAATTTTCACATAAACTGTGTACCTCACCCAGCCGACCTCTCCTGTAGAAAGTATTAGCAATTTCGTGAATAGTTTCATCTTACCCACATTTCATCTTCATCTACATAGTAGCGTTATGTAAGTGAAAACTTTATCATGAAATAACAATGCTTTACTCTCCACAAAGATGGGTAAAGTCTGAATGTTAAAATGTGTAAAAAATACTCCATTCCTTCATCATTTTCTTGGCATCGCGTTGTTTCAGAAAAGATAGCTTAATTATTCAAACTTTTTTCAGAAGATTAATTATTTCTCGCTGTTTTTATCGGATTTAAACAGGCTTGCATCCTTATAAACTGTTACTTGTTACTTTGTGCACCACGTGTTATTTTTTAAACAAACAACAAAGACTTCCAGAAGCACTCTATTTTTGCCTCACACTTTGAGGTGTTCAAGCCAATTGCGAAAATCAGTGTTTATGAACATAAATTTTTTCCAGATGAAGAACAACAATAAAAAAACGAATAATTCTATTATCGTCTATGTTCCTTTATTTGTTGATGCAATATACTACAAGTAAGTGGTAATAAAACCATTTTTTGCCGAGGGAACAATCTCATTTTCAAGTGGTAAACGTGCTTTTTTTGTCCAACATAAAAGTTCTTTCTTTCGACGACACATTTATTTTTAAGCTTGGTTGTTAATTCGTTGTTAATGCTATTCGGATTCGTCTTTGTCGGTCCTTTTCTGCGCATATTTGTGCATCGCTAAGCAGATGAAGTTTATTTTGAAATGTAAATTTTTGAAGAAAGAAAAAATATGGCGTATATGATGGAGGATCTTACGATTATCGTTTTATAAATTTTAGAAATTAATCTGTTTTCACATTTCATTTCCAATACTTTTTGACTGAGTTTTTTATCGGACACTTGAATGTGGCCTGCCCCAATTTTAACCATGTGTTAAGAAAACTTGGGAAATTTGCAAGTTATTAGAAATATTTGTTGTTTTATCAAATACTCTGCCACTTGGTTTACCAGTAATAAAAAGAACTGGGAATACTATGCAGGAAAATACTTTTACCAATCCACGTGTTTGAGGTTATCACACTATGCATGAAACGGTTTTATTAAAAAAGTTTGCACTCTCAATGCAGAAACACATGCACTGCATTGGTTGTACTGAGATCGCGAGAATTGTTAAATCAGATAACAAACGAGAAAAACATTCATTGCCATTGTAAAATGATAATGCTCATTTGTTGTCAGAATGCCAGTATCTACTCAGGAGGTTTTCTTAATTGGCGTGAAGATTGTTTGAAAGCAACAATCTGCTTGTGCAGTGATGCGAGACACTGCTTGATCACTTCTGATCGGTCAGGAAGGCTTTGAACAGTTTGTAAATGTGTAAGGGTAGTTTTGAGAGTCCAAATGTAGGCTATTCCCAAATATCGTGAATTAGAAACAACTTTGCTAAAACAATGCTTTGCACGGAACCATGCCGGATGTTCCAAAAAGAGCTTTTTTCGGTTCAGCAAGGCTCATCGACTTGGCAAAACGAACCAAAGTTTCCTATTCCACTTTTGATTTATTTTGACTAATGTTTGTGCTTTTTTGTCAAACAAATACCTATCTTGAACAGAATCGAGTATATCAGAGTTGGGTGAGGTGTAATACTATAGGAGATGCTTCTTGATGGAGTAATCTTATCTTTTAATGATAAACAGCGCAAAAAATCTCCGCTTTGAAAAAAGCAACATGTCACTTCTATTGATGGTAATCGATATCCGCTTCCATTGAACTTACAACAAAGCAACTATCATACCTTCAAATGTACACGGCGCTGTCTCCGGCAGTATGAAGCTAAATGGAAATTGGTAAGATCCGGCTGTGAGCGTTTCCCCTGATGGGACCCGACCGCCTATAACAATGCAAAGGAAAACTTGATGCGACAGTCAATAAAACCTTTTTTCACCTTATGCGTAATAACGCGTCAATCCATCTAAAGTCCTACAAAGTCTGAGGACGGAACACCAAAAAAGCGCAAGTACCAGTTTTCCGTTCGTTAAACGGTGATTGATGAAAATCAATGCGATTGCATATCAATCGCATGTAATGATAATGCACGGTAATATATGTAGTTAAACATCTTACTTGAGGGCCACACAGAAACCACATTATCTGCGTAATACTCGTCCTTGCTGTAGTAACAACGTCGGGCGTAATCGTACCATCCGTTTCGGGACTTGCCCCGAAAGCGAACGTCTATTCCTGGAAAGTCAAAGAAGTGGCAATTCCCATGGCTGTGGGAGCTTCACTTTGTTTAATGATTGAAACACTTTCTCATTGAAATACTCAGGTTTTTCTACAAGAACTTGGAAAGTAAACAAAAAATATGTAAAACAATGAAGGACGTTAAGGGATCGTACAGTAGCAACTTGGCCAAATTGCTAATAAGTTACGACGTTTTGTGATTTCGCTTTCCTAGTTACTGTTTGGTTGAAAAAATAAAGTAAAACCTGTAGTTTTAACACAGTGGTTTTCAATCGGGGGTTCCCGGACTCCTGGAAGTCCGAAACAAGATTTTCGTGGATCCGAAACGGGATTTTCGATAGCGAGAGTTTGCGTGTTCTTGGATTTAGTTTTTTTCAAAAGAACATGATTTTTATGAAAGCTTGTTAGTGCCATTACTCAAAAAACATGGTTCAGCCCAATTATTCCAGGCAACGTTACAAATGTAACAATTTACATTGCTAAATGTGTGCAATGCTAATTCTGTTTCATGCTGCAGATGGTTGGGAAGGCGACTGTAAGCTGTGGCGTTTAAATCTTTATGGCGTAAATATGGCTAGATTGTTGTTTGACGCTACAGAACTCGAACGTTTCTTGTGTTCAACCACGCAAAGTTACCCGAAATTGAGTACAAAAGCCCTGTCTATTCTTGCGCCCATTGCAACAACATTTATGTGGATTTTCCCCTCTACTTCATTTGAAAAACAAGTGTCAGAACCAAGGTAGGGAAAATGGCTTTCTTTCGGCCAAATTGCAAAAATTTGGCCATTTTCTCAAGTGGTTTGGCCGCATATACTTTGTTAGGCCGTTTCTGAGTATTTTTGAAAGTTTGGCCGAATTTTGGCCTAATTTGCATGTGATACTCCATTCCAGAATTAAAAAATACAAACTGTCAAAAGAAATATTGGCTGAAAGTTGTTTGGTTTAAGTCGCGGAGTACTCCAGTAGGCTGGCCTGACTTGGATCCAGGAATTAAAATCTGGTCAGTCATGCAATATTAACTTGTTAAATTATATAAACGAGACAATTTACGTACAGAAATAAACAAAAACCACGTTAGACTTTAAGCACGAAACTTTGGCCCTTTGTGAGAGTACGCCTGGTCATTGCGCTGGTGGAGTATATATTAACCCTGATCAGAGCCGTTTGAACACCTCGAACAATTTGCGTGGCTCTGAGTAATTATGTGCCAAGGTATGAGTGGATAAGTTCGTAGAAGCAGCAGCAAAGCAGCCACTTGCTTTGTTTCTAATGAGCAGCTAGGCACGGAAGTTGAACAACACGACTGAGTGTTTTCTGTTGTGTTGTCAGCTGAGGTGAATATTAGGGATGTTGAACGAGGCGGTCGCCTCTCCACCCTTATCAGAGATATCATGTATTGCACATAGAGTTAGCTCCGCTTTGTTTAACAGCTTGTTTTGAGGCCCATTTCTGAGAGTTTGACGTCACTTTATTTTTATGAAAGGGGTGCCAGCTTCAAAAAAGGTTGGGAATGTATGTTTAAACATAAAATACGGCTGAGCCGTAGTGGATGCTCCAGTGTCAGGTCCGAAATGAAATGTAATCTAAACCAAAGTTGCTACAGTGATTTATGTAAGACATTTTAACAAACAATACAAGTGTGGGCTTGTTAGGTAAGG
>JGI24022J15233_10011196_pt1 | contig 10216 bp, 7 predicted proteins | sample Ectturendosymbi2_FD_15233 | JGI IMG/M metagenome (IMG submission 15233)
TGCAACAAAATGAAAACATAAATATGGCAAAACTGTGCATCACTATCAAAGCATGTTGACGACCGTCAAAAATTCGCAAGCTACCCTAATGTCAACTTTTTGAAGTGTAATCATTCTACTATCAAACCTTAATAAATTGAGCCTTTACCTGTAGTACGCACCGAACTGTCAGCAGATAATAACGATGTTCAACTTCAGAACATTCCTGCTATTTGACGTGAAATTATCAACGATGGTTCATGTGACGAGTTTCATATCCACTGTCCATACCATAGAATTCCCATGGGACTCCCATTTCCATGGCCAAGCCTGCTATTACCCTAATGTGTGAAAGTCACTTGCACAAGTTTGTTTATCGACATTTTTTCCGCTCAATAGACGTAGATTATTCAAAAAATTCGCTTTCAGTGTGTCCAATTTTTCAGATGCTTTGTAGGTTATGGTCGCGTTTTGAAGGCAACCCTTAAACATATTGTTTCGGTAGGAACTTGGTTTGTGGAATTAACACAGTTAAGAGATAGTTTATCACTATCTTAACAGATGGCCCGCTTGCAATTTACCATGGAAGTACTCAGAAGATGTGAAAAGGAATATGAAAGGCGATTATTTCCAAAAAAAGGCGATTCAGATTTTAACAAAACAAAGAGTTAACACGTCGACCCAATTTGCGAAAGAGTAACAGAGTTTCGCTTTCTCATAATTTTCCAAGGTTCTTTTCAATTTTAGGACTAGGGAGTTCTAAAAGACAACTTCTTGAAGCGTTTGGGCTTAGGCGTAGAAATGACAGGAATGCATGCAAATTTGTAGCATGGGCGTTTGCTGAATCGAATGTTCTCGTAGGATTCGTTTTCATCCCTCGCGATTTGCCTAATTGTGGTGGATTTTGTCACAGAGCAAACAGTGTTTTGTAGAAGAAACCACCCATTTAAAAAATAATGAAAATTCCACTAAAACGAATGAAAACCACACCCATTTGTTGCAGCTGTGGTGTTTTTTTGAAAGAAAAATGTAAGTTGAGCAATACTTTGTTAGAAGCGAGTTCTCCAAAGTTTTTCGACAACTTTACCGGGAGATTTCGAAGACGCCGCAGCGGAAGGAGAATAACACGTTGCAACTCTTTGAATCGCACGCAGCTTGTAATTCAGCTACAAACACTGTGGACAATTACTTCGCGTTGTCCACAAACACCGTCTCACGTTACAATTGAAATATTCTTTGCTGAGCTCGAGATCGAGAAACTCCGCGTGGTCAAGCAGTCATATCATTGAATCCCTAGTATAACATTTTTTCTGATTTACCAATGGTTTCGTTTTATTGTCTACAATTTCAACCTAGCATTTTATAGGACAGGGGTTCCCAAGCTTTCTCTGAAAATGTACCACTTCAGCATTTCCACATGAGCATGTTCCCCTAATATTTCTGTTTATGGCACTGTTGGACTTGTCACGAAATATTCGATCATGACTAATTATAAAGATATTATATTAACAATAAGCGTATAATGATTTTTGAAAACAGCATTCACTGATATAGGTATGAATTTTTGGAAATAAATAATCTATGATAAACTTTTTTTCTATTGTTAACATTAAATGCATACCAGTTTGTGCACATTCATGACATTCCGCATTAGCGCCAACACGATGAATCCTAAAAAATGCCAAAGTGCACAACATTATGCCATACTTGTTTAGCATGAAAAAGAAAACATGGTGCAAATTTAAACAATAATTACTAGGAAAATGACATTGCAATTTGAAACGAGAGAGAAACTTTTTTGTACTTGGAATCAAACCTGCAGCGATGCAGCCTTCGAAATTCATTGTTCACACGAAGTGGTCTGTTGGAATACTGGGAAATGACGTTCTGTTCCTGCAAAACAAAAGAACACCAGCAACAACACGAAAACCAAATCACAAACACACAAACAAAAAAGAAAACATGCAAAACCTAGTCAAGCAAACACAACCTAGTTGTGCAAAGAATGGGAGTATGTACAATAGCGTTGCGTTAAGAAAAGTATGGGATAAAGATAGCTATTTGAGAAGGGAATATGCTCAAAGGGGAATGTGCAATTTGAAAAATATGTGGGTTGTACAGTAGTTAAGATGAAGTGGACTACGTTTAACGTAAAGAACTCCATGTTTCAGCACCATATTATCTGTCATCATATGCAGAGGTACGTACATCTCTGTACTCTTTTTTAAATGTGAGCGGAGAGCTGTCGTGTAGAGAAAGATCAATATTGTCCCAGATCGTAAGGCCTAGATCAGGGGTTTCCAACCTATCTCTAACCATGTACCCCTTCAGCACTCCGACAGATGAACATTTACCCCTAATATTTCTTATAACAAAATATTTTTTCATGATTATTCATAGATAAATTTAACAATAAGCATATAATGATTTTTGAAAATAATATTCACTGATATGTATAAATATTTGGAAAGCAATAATATGTAAACATATTTGTCTCTTCTAGTGCTCACCCAAAATGTACCCCTTCGGATAGGCAAATGTACCTCTGGGGGTACATGTACCCCAGGTTGGTAACCCCTGGCCTAGATGCTTCAAAGACCTTTTTCGATATTTGGTGTGGGCCTTTTGCTAAAAATATGCACCCCTAGTTGCACTGCGCGTTGCACGACAGTGTACTTGATTTTCAGGTGTGTAAAGGCGGTTGACGTTTTCAACAAGATTGCCAGAGTGAAATTTAAGCATGATTTTACCTAATTCAAGGCTATAAATATCATCCACCTTAGGAAGGTTGAACATTTTATGCAGTCATCCTATCTTTGTCCTGAAAGAGCTGTTTGTCATGGCTCTAGTTTTATCTTGTTTTGTAATAAACTTAAATGGTCTAGGGTTGTTATGTCAACACCACCCCAAGCACCAATAGCAAATTGCAGCTGACTATATTGAACTAAAAACGTCTTTTTCATAGCGTAAAGAGGTGGCTATCACTTTATCCTAGCTTGCCAAGGATACTTGAGATGTACCCAGCTTTACAATCATAGTTCATAGTTGATGTCCATCGGTAAGTTATTTGTTGCTCTGAAACGTTTTTTGAAATTCTCTGAGCGAACTCGATTTAAGACATTTGCAATCAATTGAGGCTGCTGTTTTTTATGAGCAAGTTAAGAATATTGAGAACTCCAAAGCATCAATTCTTGAAGTTATATCGGGAATGGCCACTGTCAAGTCAACGACTCAAGACAGAAAATCAGATATACATATCAAGCGAAGTAAAATCTACAGCAAGAAACTCGAAGAAGCCAAAGATCGTGAATGTGATTAATTCATGTCAAATGTATCTTTATTGCATCAATATTTCTTGCATATATGCATTAATGAACTACTTTGTGTGTTGAATTTAAATGCTTTAACTACTGTAGATGCTTCTGTTGCAATTAAGTGAATGAGAAAACATTGAATAATGTGAGCAGTATCTGCTCTGAAGAAACGTTGCTAATGATGAAACTAAACGGTTTGACCAATAGCAAAACTTGTGTGCATTCGTAAATAAATGGCAATTAATTGTAAAATGATGACACATGACAAATGGTCAAATATTTTGCTCTTAACGCAAAAGACACCTTTATGGTTGAGTCAGCCTCTTGTCTAGTGAAACTGACGTACAATTTTAAACATGTTTCATGCAAGAAAGTTAAGGTGATTTTACACTGTTTCAGAAATTAAAGAAACTGTACAATATTCATGGGATAAAAAGGATAAGTAAATGAGTTTTTGATTTGTGTGTTTTGACACGAAGATTGTCCAAAGTGGAGGTCTTATTTCAATGCTCAAAACATATCAGTATTTTCATTCGCCTGGTCAAGTGTAGATAATACAGTCAAGTCAATGTCGTAAATTGTCATCATTTTTGCTGATGAAGTCATCGTAACCCTACATTATTCTAAGAATTAACAATGTTTGCAATTCATTTAACTCAGCCTTAAAATTCTCGTGCGCAATAAAACAAAAATTTTCTCAGTGTAAAATTTTCTTAGAGGAAACACTGCCCAACGTGAAGTTTTATCGCGTACCAGAATTTTTTGTCGTTATATTATATTTCTTTGCAAAATGCAATGCAATTTACAGTAGTTTAAATCTCGAACAAACTTTCTGTCAAAAATACGCATCAGATAAAACTATAAGCATCCAGTATTAAATTCTTGCAAATATTGACAAATACTGCAAATTAACTGGTAAACCAAGCAACCAAATTCAAATTGCGGCAGAAAACATTTCACACAAATATGCGATTGGTTCGATCGGGTTTTCAGTTACGTTGGCGAAAATGTCAAAAGCGGCAAAAAAAGTTCAAAACAATTTTTTCAATGTGAAAAAGTCAATGACATTGAGTACAGACAAAACAAAGGGCGGAACACAGCACTTTGAAGTATTGTAATGCACAGTTCCACAATATGAGCATCTGACACTTTCCAAATTCCACATACGCCAGCAGCGTTTCCAGTTTGTTGAATAAGTTGGGTTTCCAAACGCAAGTTCAAGAAACAAACTTTCCACAACACATTATAATGTGTAACATCAATCAAAGCATCACATGTCGCGAATGCGTTCCCCGCGATCTTCCGTGAGTGCGAACAGTTACAGATTGTACAGAAAGCCAGATGATAAACATTAAAAGCGAAATGTTTTTCACATCTTCTGAGAGTAGCTCCATTGCTGGTGACCACGACGGTGCAGTGCGCAGGAAAATAATGAAGTTTCCTGCAAGAAGAAAATTAATTTTGCGGCTTTTTTATGCAAAACGTTTTGCCAGTAACATGAATGTACATAAGTCAGGGAGGTTTTGAAGTCGCTTGCAAATACGTACAGAACTCGATCAAAATTGCCTTTGGATTGATCAGCTACAATCTTTACGAAGTAAACTACGAAAAAGCGATTATAACTTAGACGACATTGTAAGTCAGGCCTGCAAACCTTTGATGTCGCTTCGAAGCAATTGTTTTGCTCGAAATGCGTTTCTTGTTCTTCAGGCCACTATAATCTTGTTTGAAGTGAATTCTGCTGTGAAGCACTTGTATAGGAACCTGCCCAGCTAAAAACTTTCTGCCAACTCTCGCCATTGATAAATCTATTGTTTGTTGCACGAATCGGCAATTGCGGAAACCGCGAAACTTCCGCCGCGTGAGTAGAAACAGGGAAGCCCCTTATGAAGAATAGCACTGGGGTGTGGCGAATAGTGGAAGGTTAGTACGTCAGCCGCACATCTGTTAGGCTGTTTGTAGGGAGCCAGATGAGGCTATTGTGATCACCATTGTGTTAAATAATAATTGCGCAAGGAGTAAGGCATGTTGACTTCAAGCGATAATCAACATACATACTTGTTTTAGTATGAAAACTACTGATTGAGCAAATGTTTATGCATTTCACTGTAACGTAATATTGAATCATTGTAGTGTAGCACATGAACTAATGCCAGCTTTGAAGTTCCACACTGAACACAATACACATACCTTCACTAGCTCGTACTCGGATTTGGCTTTGTTGTTTATGCAGTTTTTAGTCTTTGTTTTGTTATTTTTTGTGGATTTAGGTTGTGTGTCAGAAAAGTGAAAATATGGCTGCATTTGAAAGTAATGCAAGCTGTTCTAACATTTGCATCAACAAAACAATAAAACAAACGTTAACTATTAACGTTTGACGCAAACGTTAACTATTTGATGCAAACGTTAACTATTAGCGTTCTATTACCAAACTTCCTTTAGCGTGTTTATTCATTAATGTAACTTCTTTCAGTACATTTACAGTATTTATTAACATTCTGTCATCATATTTTTGTATTGCTGCTGGTATCGGCAGATGGCATTGCAGGCTCTGGCCCGTCGTTATTTTTCGTAAAATAAAATAAATAAATGAACAAAAACAAAACTTTTCCAAAGTCAACCTTCAGAAAAGTTATTCAAGTTGGTTCAAATTTTCAGAAATGTTATCTCAGCCTCTTAGTCTAAAGTAGATTGATTATATACGTTAATTTTTTCAGAGACTGCGAAATGTTAGTTCTACTAACGTTGATTTTTCCGAAGAATTTTTCATGGATTGTTTTACACACTTGTTTGATTTAAGTCAGTTTGACATTACATGGCATTACAGAATATTCTGCATGGCGTATAGCATAGCAACGGTTGGGAAACGTTTTTGATGTCAATGATTGCTAGGCCCACGACAAAAATATCTGAGGCAAACTGAAATAAGCATTCTGGTGAAGAGTAACAATTACAACCACATGTTCAATGGAATGCGACGCTCCGTTAAAAACAGTGCACACTGACCAGTGACTGAGTTGTAGAAAAACTGATCGAACAAACAAGAGGTTAACGAGTTCAGAAATAATGACATCGCTATGTTCACAAACATGATAAACGAATCATGTGTCACCTCCCGAGTAGCGGTGCTGCAACACAATGCAACATAAGAATTTGAGGGGTTTGGCAAGACGGGAATAAGGTAATTTGTGTTTGCATTGCACTGAAATGTGAACAGATGATGTAAATATTGCCAGAGGAAAAGTAAATGGTGTATTTGTGCATAGGTCGAGGCTAGAGCAATGTTCTACTGACGATGTGAAAGTACAGACTGGAAAACTGTAACTATGAACCAACTAAAATTCCGTAAACAGTAAACAAAGTTGTAAGATGCTTGTGATGCAGCAAAATTGCACAATAAAAATAGGTTGGCAGTTTGAGTAATGCTAATGGATGAAGTCATTATGAAAATGGTGATTAATAGAAAAGTCCGCCCTACTGAATTCATGTAAAGTCTAACCGACGTCATGAAAAATTCACGCATTTAAAAAATACTGGTGGTAAACTTTTCCTAAACTCTACGGCACGGGTTCCCAACCTGTGGTACGCAAAGGTCTTCCAGGTGGTTCGCAACTAAGTTCCGTTTTTTCAAAAAAAAACTGGATTCACACCTTTCTAGTTTAGGTAGTGGACCTTGTTTCTAAATAAATATATTGTCCTGTAGCTTGCTATTTCTATTGCTTCGTAGCATTATAAAATTTGCTGTTAGCAGCTTAAGGCCACGCCTCGACCAATTGGTGGAAAGTAAACAAAAATCTCATTGAATTTAGTTGTGGTCTTTTATTGTTATTTGAATGTATATTGTTCTTCTGAATAAACTAAAATTCGATGAAATTAGTTGTGGAAGAAGTGGTACGCGTTGACAATAAGGGGTGCACAAGTGGTACGACATCGTATAAAGGTTGGGAACCACTGTTCTATGGTAACCCCTGGCCTACCATAGAATGGAACAACATAATAGGGATTTCCCACAGCTTGCGTACGACGGACACTGCAAGGAAAGGAGAAAGGTTTGTTTCGACAGTTTGAATCGAACACGGCCTCAGTGTTCAGCTACGAAACTCTGCGGACTATTACTTCGCATTGTTTGCACGAATGGCCGTTAACTCGACTCATATTACAATTGATAAATTCTTTGCTGAAGAATGGAACGAGAGAATCACGTAGTTACCGAAGAAAGTTACGTGGCTAGTTGACTACAGCATTAATCCAAAAGATAAAATTTTTGCTATTAACAGACGATTTCATTCCTCTGAACTTTGTCCACAAATTTCACTCTAGCATTTAAAAATGACATAAACTTTGTGCAGAGGATGTTTCTTCACAAATATCTCTCAGTTACGTTGACGTCAACAGCAGAACAAAAAATTTATATTTCAGTGAAATTCATTACATAGTAAGCGTTCATCAGGCCGATAACTGGTGAATTGAATCTAGTGTCATGCTCAAACTGTGGAGGTGAAACACAATATAGACACAACCAGGGAATTGGCAAGATGGTCCACTGAATACTTCCTCGTTTATATTGCGCTGAAGCTTCAAGATTAGATTTAATTGCATTGTGAGTGGCAATGTTAATACTGCAAGATGTTTATGCCTAGATTGAGGTTAAAGCAGTGCTTGTCAAACTAAAGCAATGTTCTGCTTTCGATGAGAAAGTGAAGATTGTTGAAAAAAACATTTTTGAAGCCACTCAGATACGGAAACTACCAATAAAATATGAACAATTTTATGGTGAATTAATACAACATACTAAAATTAAGTTTACTAACTCTTATGCCTAGACGTTTGTGTCATGTCATAATGGATTTTGACACTTTGAAAATAGTCAATTATAGAAAATTCCACCTTTTTAAGTATTAATGAAAAGTCTACTCAAAAGAAAACAAATTCATTTGTTGCAACCACTTCGATGTTTTCAGAAAGACAATGGATAAAGATTAATACTATTTTGAATAGGCTTGTCAAAGACTTAATGTAGTCGACACGTCAGGGAAAGGATGAAAAGATTTTGCAGCTGTTTCAATCGAGCTCGGCCTGGTATTCAGCTGTAAACTCCGTGGAAAATACTTCACGCTTTGATGGCAAGCATCGTCGTTACATAGGCTCACGTTACGATTGAAAATTCTTTTCTGAACTAGAGAAAATCTGCTTGAACAATCGACGACTGGGAATGAAATTTTTGCGATTCACAAATGGTTTCGTTTGAAATTGTGAATGTCTACATCAGCTTAGTATTTCAAAATAGACACACACATCGTGTGCAAAATGCTTTCAAAAACTGTCTGTCAGTTATATCGACATCATTAGCAGTGAAAAAAATCAGTTTTTGTTTTAATGAACCACAGTTTCCAGTGAATATTGGAGTGTTCCGAAGTGAAATCCTTCAACAACGGATGAGTAAATGAGTGAAAGTATTATGTTTCTTTAACAACTGTATACTAGTGTGGTAAATTCATTCAAACACCCACAACAAGCTTTTCAAACACCGGCAGTCTTCCAAAATTCCAAACTATGAAAAGCAAAAGCAATGTTGGTTAGTTAGGCGATCATTGGAAAAGAATGACAATGTTTGGAATTGGAATGTGTTCACGTTTAAAGTATCAATCGAGACCTATCCGGTTTGTTTGTCATACAAATAGAACAACACAAAATTTGGCTCATTATGCAACGAGATCACAACATTTCGGAAAAAAATGTTTTGCAGAAAAAGACGGTATTGCTGCATAAAATGAAATACCCCGAAATGATCTTTCAAACCACGTTTCCAGACATTTGAAGAAATCTTTCCCCAACCTATACACTTTACAAACTTCGTGGCAGCACACAATAATTTGCTTGCAATACTTTCCATGTGATAGGTATTTTTAGAGTTCCAGGGTCGTTCCAAAGTGCAACGAATCGATGCTGATAAAAGGCGCAACAGATAGGTAATCTTGGAAAAAATACAACGGTGACCGTGGAAAGCAAGCAGGGTTTTACGTTGGATGCGTCTTGTAACAAATATTTTTGATCGGATTTGTAAATCGTCATTTGATAGTAAGTCTCCCTTCATCAATTTCGAAAATTAATGTAGTTATCCATCGTTGATCTGTCTGCTTCAGCTTACGTTTTGGCTAAGGTTCTTATTCAAGAAATCAACGAAGCGCCCAAGAATGATTTTGTGTTTTGTAAATGTGGCCAGAAACAAACTATCTTTGCAAGAATTTCAATAAAGTAAGAACTTGTACTTGGACACAGCGCAAAGAAGCTGCAAATAATTTCAAAATATTACAGGCTCTGCTTTTCAAACCTGTCCAAACCGCAATAAATACTCTGGTGAGTGGAAGGGCGTAACGAGAAGGGCAATGGGGCACAATTCCCCGGCTGCCAATTCACTACGGGGGCGCCAAATCACTGAGGAAGCGACGAATGACTGCGAGGGGAGCCGAAATGTCACAACAATATCACAAGTACTTTTTTAATGCAGCACATTTGCTTCCGAAAGGATTCAAAATCAAACACGGGGAGGCCAAACTTGCTTTCTGCCGCGCGCCATCTAACCTCACTACGCCCCTGGGTGAGTTCAGACTGACATCATCCACGTTTCAGGTGAAATTCGAGGCTGCGCTAAAGATAGCTCGCAATTGCCGGTTGCTGCGTGGAGCCGAAGCTGCAGCTGATCTCATAGAACAAAGCGACCGGTTAACCGGCTCAGAAACGATGAAATCGCCATTGCGCCAAGCTCCGAAACACGAAAGCAATGTAGGACACAGTGCATCGAAGCAGAAAAGCAATTTGGGAAGTTGACAAAATAAGCGTTATAAACCGGTTGTGTTTGCATTGATCTGAACTATAAATACTTAATTCATTTGCTCTGCTAGTGACAAAATTGATGGTGTAGG
>JGI24022J15233_10011201_pt1 | contig 10214 bp, 6 predicted proteins | sample Ectturendosymbi2_FD_15233 | JGI IMG/M metagenome (IMG submission 15233)
AAATCATTCCGATTTTCAGGCCTTGGGCCCGGAAGGACCTACGAAGGGAACGTAGTGGCCGTGAACAGCTACGGGCGTTCCCCCCCCACTTCATTCACTTTCACCACGGCTTCATCGGTGAGCGCACGAAAGATTGGTCGCGAGTGAATGCCAACGTCTAGCAACATTGTCGCAGGAAGAGCAAGTCTGCATTGAGTGCATAATACAAGCTGGACTTGGCTAATGAAGCAGCTGACCCAAATAGAGCGTTATTTGCTCACGTGTTCATCTACGCCTGTTAAAGTATCTTGATGTGCTTTTCCAGGGCCAGCCAAACCCACCTAAGCGTCTGCGAATCGCTAACGCATCTCCGAACGAGGTGACAGTACGGGTTGATGGGCCCGAGACCGGAGTCGACCACTACAGGATTCGTTACGCACCAATGCCTAACCCATCGAATGTTCCTGAAAAGGTGCATGTGGTTGATTGGCTGCGGGTTGGTAGGGCTGTTTTTTGCGCAACTGCGGGAGTTAATGATCGCTCCCGTACTCAATGTTTACTTTACAACAGATTAGCTGTTTTGATTTTAATTGAACTTCCACGTTGCAGGCGTTTGAATATTTTTATTATGCTCTCAATGTCTTGACGAGGTATTTTGTCTCAATTCATCTTATCTACAGTTTTTCGAAATATCCCTTTTTAAGTGATTTCTAACAAGAAGCCTAAGTCGAACAGATAACGTTGAACGCATCTCAATTTACTCCTAAAAACATTCACCTCCAACCACTCTAAAGCAACGATCTGAAACCGTGGCTTGTTTCAATTGCAGAGCGTTAGTGGAAGGTCTCCGGACGACGAACTGACACTGACGGGCTTGTTGCCCAGTACGAAGTACTTGTTGACCGTGACTGCAGTCAATCGTAACGGCGAATCAAGTCCCATCAGAGGAGTGTTTACTTCCCCGGAGGTTGGTTCATATACTGCTGAAGAAATGTTTCCACGGCTTACCAGACGAATTTCGTTGAATAGCAACGCAACATACCGCTACGTCCCGACTTTAGTATCAGTTTTATTGCGACAGTGTATTTTTATGCGTTGCCAGCAACGATATTGTTCGCATTGGAGATGCACACATACATGAAACCCGTCACTGAGTGCGTTGTGCACACTCAACAAGCTCCAGTGTACATGTCGCCGGTTTGCGCGATAAACTGCTATTGGCAACAAAAGTTGGATGGATAAAATATCTCTTTCGAAAGCTTTTGATTATCAGACGTAAGCTGATGACGTGCCAGTGAAGTTGTTCGCTTACGTTTTTCTCCGCAACGCAGCCGCGCCCTCCTCCCCCAACCGGCATTGTTGAGGAACTGCGCGAGCCTCGCCGGATACGACTGTCAATCCAAGGACCGAGCGAAGCTGTTGACAATTTCGAAGTTACCTTCCGGCCAACTTTGCCCAATGAGGACGAGCCTGAGAGGGTAAAGCAATTGTTGTTTTCGTTGTTTTTTTGTTACGCGCGTTTGCGATTTAAAATAAATCCGTTCGTATTGCGAAGAAATGTCCAGAAATTAACAGCTGTACAACCATTTCGTACGGATCGAGTTGCAAATGCACTGATGTTTGGAACCCATAAGCTTGCTTTTCAGATATTCATATTTTGAGTTTCTGCAGACAAAAAAACCTGCTTTACCAGAAAAGCTATTCAGGCGATTACTTTTTCTATTGCGAACAACGTTTTTTCCCAAAGCGTAAGAAACAACTGATTTTGACATACAGTCGAGGTCGAACGGTTGAAAAGGTCATATTGCTTTTATCGCCGGTCTTCGTTGCAGACCATCATTACCACCCAAGGTGAACGCACAGTAACTTTGCCTTTGCAACCGGATACTCAATACACGGTGGTCGTGAAGTCTGTTCGGGACGGAGTGCGATCAAACGGGCTGGAAGCGGTTGTACGAACACCACAGGTTTGTCTGTCACTTTGTAGCGCCAAGAGTTACTTTACGCACGCTCATACGTTGTTGCTCTGTTTTAAGAAATCTGTAGTGGTGTTTTTCCATTGTTGCATTTTTCCTTCAGTGATAAGGGTGCAGGAATAGTTCCAAGCGTGAAAAATATTTTGCTATTGTTAGAACCCAACTGATAAATCTGAAAAAATGTTTTTCGTGTTATTTCACACGAAGTCGAAGTAAGCGTTGTTTTTTCTGCCCGAATTTCGTTTATGTTTTGTTGCGAAGCAACACTTTGCATGGAAAGATTTGCTTTCAAATCTTCAACTTATTTCTATGCGTTTAAAATAATTGTTGCGAAATAAACCGACATTTGCGAAACACAACCGCTAACAGCAACGTATCGTCTGCTGTTGCGTGTTAAGCATCATTGTTATCACGTGATTGGTTGGCGATAAGCGTCCACTCTTTTCATGACGTAGGAAAGCGCTCCTCCATCTCAGCCAACAAATCTCAGGGCGTTGCCCGGCGTCGATTTTGTCCGCCTGTCTTGGTCTGGCCCGACCGATGACGTGCAGTATTACGTCATTGAATATCAAGCAGCTCGCGATCAACAACCAGCGGTAAGCACCTGCAACAGCGTTATCTCATTGAAAGCAACCTCACTTTTTCTGCGTTACATTCATAGCAGCTGCATTTTAAAACCCTATTTCTTTAAACTACTCAGTTTTCATTCACACTGGTTAGCGTGCGCCAAAATCTGAGCTGCCCAAGTTTTTAGACAGTGGCAGCATTTCCGCTTTTTGTATGAATAGGAGTGAAGTGGATAACTTCTTTTTTTTCAAGAGTCCAACGATACAGATAACGGTTAAAGCGAATAAAGTCAAACTCGTCGTGTACATTTCGTCAACCACTGCCACCATAATTAATGTTAAATATAAACTGCAGGGAGCTTGTTGCACGTTTGTGTTGCCAGTAAGGAGAATAGCGCTTTCCTGACGAGTGTTCAGTGACTACATGGCGTTTTATATTTTAGCTCTGGCTTTTGTGGCATTGTTCAAGGCGCTTTATAACCTCAGTGAAAGCATTATATAAACGCAATCGAAATATTCGAATTTCTATGAATATTTGCAACGATGACTCAGACGTAGGCATTTTCTTCATGGTCCACCACAGCTGGAATATTTTCGTGGCATGGGCGAGACAAGATTCAACGTTGCGTAAATATCCAGGAGATTTATATCAAAACACGGGGACATGACTTTTGTTCTATTTTGAACACAATCGTATTTGAAGTTAGTTTCTGCAAAAGCTGATGTTTTGTACAGACTCTGCAATTGTGCAAAAACTCTGCTGTTTCGCAGTCTTTGTTGTCATGGCGCCCGATTTGATTTATTCGAAACTAAAAAAAAATAAACTTGTGACCCACAATCGAAAGATCCTTTGCAACTCCAAGGACAACAAAGTTTGCAGGTCCATTTGTTTAAATATNCTTTTTCAACAGGTAACGAACACAAGAGGTGTGGTTCAAAGTGTGTCCATTCCCAATCTTGTCAGCGACACTCTCTACTCCGTTGCAGTCAAAGCTGTTGGACCAGGTGGTCACTCTGCCAAGGCCACTGATTCTTTCAGAACCCTGGTATGCTCAGATAACATTAGTGTTACATCATAAGCATTTTGCTTTTTGTTACATCATAAGCATTTTTAGTGTTACATCATAAGCATTTTACTTTTTGTAGGGTATTTCAACGGAAAATACAAAGTTGCACACCGTAATTTTGCAGTCAGTCAAAAACGCAGACCAGAGCATTGCCTAAGGCCCATCTTCCACTGCATATATTCATAGCTTAGCAGTTGAGCGCCTCCTAACAACGTGATATCCTCGAGTACGATTCTCTGAGAAATCGAGCTCCAGTTTGGGCGATACTTCTCGGTCTACGTTTAGATGCAATCGTCGTATAGCTTTCGTAACGCCATCATTGATTCTAGTAGAAAAAATCATCATTGGATTATATTATAAAACTTATCATTACTTTAACGCGTTTTTTTTCAAAATTGCACCTTCAAATGTAAACGAGATCCAAATTCACCGAAACCAAATTTCTGAAAACATTTGAAAAACTTGGATTTTGCGTTTGAATGAACCGTTGTGACAATCAATGAGACAATGCAGTGCAAGAAAATCACACCTTGCATCGAATGGACGACATGCTCTGAAACTGCTTGCAAGCAATTGGCTGGCGCAGAAACACTTAGGTTCATGGATATAATCTTTGTGGACTGTAGACTATCATTTGGCGACGTGGTTCCTGTTATTTTTTGTTTCTGATGAGAGCATAAAGCGACGTAAATATTAATGATGTTTACAACGCTTCCTGTTTAAATCCATGACTTTAATTCAGTTTTTTGACTTGAATTAAGCTTTTAATCCAAATTTTTGTACTCGAACTAAGCTGTCATATGTTTTACACATTTCGTGTTTTACGTAAAGGTTAAAGACTTTCGACGCATGCTTCCCTTGGGTGTGTTTAGTTTTATGGAAGTTGGGCGAACGAGAGTGCTTTAAAACTGCAATTTATGTCGCATAAACGTACGCCAAAACTAGAACTCCTCACTGGCTCTTTTTAAACCGTGAAATAACAGTCGCTAGCCTCGTTCTAGAGAGCTAACGCGAGTTCGAAGAAAAAACCGCTTTGTTTGAGGTACAATCATCCGTTGATGAACAGATTGATTTGCAACAAGTTGTGACGTTAGCTCAAAAAATCCGAAATGAGTTTATTCTTTACTTTAGAAGTGAATAGCAATAAACTGCCCCCCGGATTCTATTTGAATAAGAACCACACATGCCTACTCTGTAAGCGAATAGATACTCTGCTAAGATCGCAGTGTCTGATTCGTGGATGGGAAAAGATTCTTTGCGATAGACAGCTACCTCTTGAACATTTCGAGTCATTGACATTTCCAGGTTCTGAATTTCAATCTGCTGGTGCAATTCCTGCTAACTTTGCTTTGTTCACGTCACACTCTGCTAACCCCAATCGTATTGGAGCAAACGATTGCTTGTTTCAAAATTTACTTCAAAACATTACGTCCAGTCGCAAGTGATCCGAGCATTGCACTCTTCGCAGTATTGCCTCAGTTTAGAATAGTTCTGTCAAGACTCTCTGTATATCCAGTTTCGACTATAGTTGCGATGCAGCAAGCAATTGCCAGATGTTTTTATTTTCCAATGTTCCCGTATTTGCTAGAAGAACTCCACAGCTTATATTTTGCGGTTTTCTTTTTCTTTTAGTCGATTGTCTTGGATCAGGATGATGTTGTTCCGGTCGGGGGGTCCTTACCGAGCGAAGCCATCCTTCGGTTGACTCCAAAGGATCACGTCGATTATTACATTGTGCAGTACAGACCGGAAGGTGAAACGGTGAGTTTGAAACTTCAACTTTTTTAAACATATTTTTGATTACTTGCGTACGTCAAGATGCATTAAGATCAAGACGTTATAATAAAGACATTAAGATCAAGACGTTACAATAAAGAATTAAGATCAAGACGTAAATACAGTAATAAAATGAAACACCATGAAATGAACAAAGCAAAGACATATTTGAATTCAATCAATTTGAAATACAGTTTAGAACCGCAACAACACGCATTCCAAAACCTTCAGCCTGAATAAAACATGCCCCACAACAAAGCTATTCTCTCAAAAATACAACATGCCAGCTCTCAGAAAGTTAACATCGCAGTCCAAAGGTACTCGCACATAAAGCTAGCATAGCAGCTTGTGGCCCAACCACTTACTTCATAATAACTTTTTGACAGTGCTAAAGGAAATTGCTACACTCTGCACATTTTTCATGCAGACAAACTTCGGAAACACTTTCACTGCTAAAAGTCTCTTCCATTTTTATTTGGAAACACTGTTCTTATCCATGCAAAGCTTCGATAACATACTGTAGCACAATGGCCTACCCAAAATCAATGACCCACAGTCTAACAAACAAATAAATGCGTAGAAACGAGATACATGATCAACAAACTTTAATGCACCAAAAAGCAGTGCAGACATGACGTCACAGCTCATGTATGAACAAAGAAAATATTTAAAAAATCAAGATCAGACAATAACCATTGCCCACTTCAAAACGCCATCCAACACATAAACAAACTATCTTTGTTTTCGTCCAGCTTTTTTAAACAACTGCCAGTACTACTTGTCACTTTTCAAGAAACATCATTGGTTCTATCGATCTTTCTGAAGTATTAAGTTTTCACCGACGATACAATATATCATGCGTCATGTCAAATTAAGCAGGGGGGTGTACACTTGTCGAAAGTAGTGTTGGCATTCGGAAATTCATAACATAAATGATTTTTTCTCGCAGGAAGCAGAATCTACCACTTTTCCTGGTGGATCAACTCCTTCGAACATCAGACTTACAGGTCTGGCTCCCTCAACAAGATACAGTGTTACAATCATTCCCATGCATGATGGTATCCAGGGCGAGCCCGTGGACGTTGCCATAGAAACAGCGCCTGAGGTAGGAGCAAGACGTTTCTAAGATCACTTAGAGTGTTATCTTCAAGAAAAATGTAAATATGGGCCTCAACTTCGAAAAAGGAGATTTGTTTCTTTCCTGCATTTTTGGGAGTGTGCCAGCCGTCGCTTGCAAGTGGTTGACCACCCGGGAGTGGTCAGCGTCGTACAAGCGTCAGTAAACTTTTTCCATGACCAGCATTCAACAACAGTCGAAAAATTGAATTGATTTTCTAATTTAAATATTTTTCATCGTCCTCGCAGCAAAACCACCCAAAGTTTTATTTTGTGAAAATCACCTTTTTTTGCAATCTTGTTGGTGCGTTAAAAGAAGAATGAGGTTTCGTAAACGTTTTTTTACGAAGTTTTTTTTTTTTACTTTTTGTGGTTTTCATCAAGTTTTAATGACATTTAGAGATTTTATATCCTTTCAGATAATTCGTCCAGTGCAACCATCGCAACCAACGTCCATTCGTCTGCTCGATAAATCTCCCAATCAAGCCACCATTCAAATCGAGGGCCCGAATGACAACGTGGATTATTATCACATTTCTTATAAACCGCAGAATCAATACGGGACTCTTCAGGTGAGTTACCTGTGCTGCTGTTAAAGAGCAACTTGCGCAACTTGGTTTCTTCAAAGCCCTGCGCACCCACGTTACGTAGAAGCTGAAACAGTGTAAAAGATGAGTGCCTTCACAGAGCAAGAACTTGACTTCATTTCTGCTGTATGGTGTTATGTGCATTACGCTGATGTATTAACCACATCTAACAGCAGGTTGCAACATTTAGCTTTGCATTACTCTTAAGTGAAACTATTTGTTCTGAAACGTTTTTTCACATTTCTTAAATCCTCTCCCACAACGTTTTCTTCCCAGGAATTCGATACTAACGGTCCGGACAGTACCGTCACCATCTATGGCCTGGCTCCTTTGACCAGGTACCTCCTGAAAGTGAAGTCTGTGTTTGGAGGACTGGAGTCAAACCCAATCCAAAGTTATTTCATAACAGAGAAGGTGAAGAACTGCGTGGCGTGGTTGGCGTGAATTGCTCCGAAGGTTTTTGAAGCAAACTTACATTTCGCTGATTGGACAGTCGTGACACGAACGAAGAATCCTTATCTTTGTTACTTTGTGGATTATGATGCATCTTGAGTAGATCATCTTGGAAAGTAGAAATTTCATTGTGCTGCAAATAGGTGCGAGTCTGTCGACAGGGACAGTCGGCCTCAACATCAAGTTTTCTTATCAAAATTCAAAGTTTGCAAATTTTCGGTACTTCGAGCAACTAGATGTTTTGAAAGCAAATATCGCCAAATCATAAGCAAATATCGCCAAATCATAAGCAAATGTCGCCAAATCATGTCAACCGAGCACTAAAATTTCTCATTTGAAACAACTGACAAGTAGCCCGCCCACGTCAAACAGATAAGTTCATTTCGGTGCCTCGCTGGGCAAGTGCATGTCGCAACCAGAGGCGTAACTGAAGGCGTAGCAGAGGGACAGATCTCCGCAGTGGCAAGCTAAATGTAAAAACCGGACCTCGTTTAGCTTATATTTCGGCTTTAATATTCTTTTGGTTTTCAATAGATTGATGTGTTTTGCGTTTTTCCGGTGATTTAGAGTTTTAGTATAGCCGTCCACATCCGGATTCACCATCATTTCTCAAGTTTTTTTTCTGAATGTTGGCCAGTGGACGCTTTACAGTGGCCAGTGGGCCCCATTCAACTAAGTTTCCTCCCTGGCCCAAACATCTACCTATGTCACTGTTCGTAACGTATTTAGCTGGGGGGTAAAGGCCATCTGATATTCTGTAAAGATATTCCTAACTTTTCGCATTTGTCTGAAAAATGTAATTGTTTTTAATTTCTAACCTAAGTTCGACCTTACATGCTAATATTGCTTAAATTCATGTTGCTAAAGAAAGAAAGCTCCAGGTTCATGTCTTCGCCTGAGCCCCGCTCTTTGCTGCCAGAATCGATGCCGCCACACTATTAATTCACAAGTTTTTAGTTAACCTAGAAAACCCATAAAAATATTTTTTGCCGGAAGCACTTGTAAGTACTGATAGGGAAAATGTTCCTTCAGCACAATCATGCGCAAATGCTTGAGAGAAATACATCAAGCTCTGTTCACGATAATTACTATTGAAGCTAGCAACCTAAGTGGTTCGCACAGACCACTTTGCCATTCATTCAGTTAAACCGGCATCAATAATCTCTCCGAGTTTTAGATAATATTGCAGTGAACATCGGCGGGTTTCACTTGGGCAAGTTTTAATCTTTTCTTAATGGCGCCGAACGTCTATCCTTTCTTTCAATAAAAGTTATTTGAATCTTTTTGAAGGATATCATGCGCATTGTGTCCGATCACGTATCCTGTTTTTGTTCAGCCCGGCACCAAATCACTGACCGTCGCGGAATGTTCGTCCTGACGCGTTAAATCAAGTCTAAGGCGAAGGCTTGGTGCGGATTATATTGCTAAGAATCCCTGTCTTTCTCACCATGTTGACGTCACAGATTCCAGAACCAGAGCCGTCGCTTCATGTGGAGCATCTGGAAATCACCGATGTTTCGCCAAACCAGGTTGGGCTGAGGTGGGATGCGCCCGTGGACGACGACAGCATTCTTCGCTACGTCATCCAATACAAGAACGAAGAAGATGACACTCCGAACGCGGTGAGTTCCTGCGGGAGAGGATGGCGGGAAAGATTGGAAGTTGTCACCTTCGCAGTTGCGCAAGTTTTTCTGCTTCCATAGAAATGTCAGGTTTACGTTTCTACGGACCATAAGCCGAAATACGTTTTTTGATCTTTTCAGATCAGATACACGTCACAGCCTTACGTCACTCTTACGAGGCTAAACCCCGACACGAGTTACGTCATCAACGTTGCGCCTGTCTTTCCTGGCGGGAACGGACCAAGCACCACCATCCACGCACGCACGGTAATTTTTTTCAACAACAAATTTTGTCCTAAATTGAAGTAGTGGTTTCTGAGCTTTTTCTTTTCTTTAACGTCACACTCTTATCTCATAACGTTTCGTTAATGTCAATACTTTTGTTGCTGTGAGCATTAAGACCACTGATGAAAGGATGTGAGACTTGCATTTGTTTTTGCTGTGACCAAATTCCTTGATTTTTGTTTATTTGTTACCAACAAATCAAGCAGAAGCTTTCATCGCACAATTTTTAAATGTTCCAATTTTAGATGCCGTCTTGCTTATGAAAGGAAGCGAAAAGCACAGCTAATGCAAAGAGATGTCAATGCAAGATGCTGCAAATGTTTCCGACTTTTTGCGATGCTAAGCTCTTCTAAAGTCCCACATCGTTACAGTTACGAAATTACTTTACAGTTACGAAATTACTTTAGTTTTTTATTCCATTTCAATGATCAATCTAAATTTTTTTACGCTCATGTCACAGCTTTTACATCAAATTTAACCTTCATGGGAAATGTGTAATGTGATTAACTGAAACACAGAACCTTTTCTGTCACACTGAAAAAATCCTCCTATTATCAACTCGAAGAAAGGCACTATTGCGGCATTTTTCAGTAATTCTGTGACTAATACGTTAAGTTTTTGTTTGATTGCATGTGCAAAACGCCGATTATATTTCGTTTCACAGTCCCCAGCGAGTTTCGAACCAGTGCCTGCCACCAGCACAGCGTCAACCACTACCAGCACAGCGTCAACCACCACCAGCACAGCGTCAACCACTACCAGCACAGCGTCAACCACTACCAGCACA
>JGI24022J15233_10011208_pt1 | contig 10211 bp, 4 predicted proteins | sample Ectturendosymbi2_FD_15233 | JGI IMG/M metagenome (IMG submission 15233)
TCTGNAAGTCCTACACAGACCATTGACAGCTCCCCTTGTTGCAAAACTGGCCCCTCCAGTGGCCCCCCAAATGAAAATGTCTGGCTCCGCCCCTGTTTGATGATAAGCTGACTTTAAATCCAAAGCGCTGAATACGCGACCTTTAGCAATCCTATTGATTTGATCATCAATTCGCGGAAGAGATAAGCATCCAATAGCGTGAACCTATTGACAGTTCGCGAATAATCAATTACCAGACGCTTTTTGTGGCGGCCATGGACAATGACACTACCTGAGCTCGCCATGGCGAGGAAGACCGTTCAATGACATCGTGCTAGAGTAGATAGTCGATCTCATGTTTAATGAAGGCTTGGTCATCGGCATTGAATCGACGAGATTTGGTCGCTACTGGTTTTCCACCCGGCTGTAAATTTCGGAACAGATGAGGATTGGTGTTTTAGAAGCAGCAACTCTACAAGCAGAGCTATCTCCCAGCACAAAATCATTCTCCAAACCGCCAGTTGCGAACACAACGTTTCTGCGTCGCTTCATAAACCGTTGACCGAGAATAACATCCGTATAAAGACCTTTAACCACCATGAAATCAAGAGAGTATTTGCGTTCAGCCAATTTAATAGTAGACATTGCAAACCTATCAGGTTAGATGGTGCCCGGGGCAAGAAGCAAGTTTGGAGCCCATATGTTCGAACCTGAGGTCTTTCCGAAGCAAATGTACTGGTATTGTATTGAAGAAAGTACTTGTGACATTGTTGGGACTTTCCTGCGCTCCCCGCAGTCATTCTGCGCCCTCACAATGATTCGGCGCCCGGGAAATTGCAGCCCCTTTGCCCTCCTCGTTACGCCCCTGGATACAGTGGAGGCAGAGTCAGAGGCTAACGTCGCTTTCACAAACGGACCGGAAGACGTCGGATGCCCCAGAATCCAGAAGTGCAGTGACTTAAATTTTTAATTGCAACATGTATTAAAGGAAGTTCAAGGTTTTTAATCGCAGCTACTGCAAGCGTGGATAACGACAAAAGACACAGTGTATCAGAATAGCAGCTGCAGACTCTGAAATGTTAGTGTCTGTAGGAGTCTCCGGTAAACTAGTACTCACGATAGCAGCTCGATCGCTTCGAGAAGATAAGGGTTTCTTCAGCGCTCGCGCTTTGGGTTTGCTAGCCTTAAACAAACCTTAAAATGTCCCCGTTTGCCACAATTTAAGCAACAGGCGTCTTTAGCGGGACATCGCGAGCGAGAATTATTTTTGCCACCGCATAAACAACATGCGTTGTTTGAGTGTCCAGCAGCAATAGACGTTTGAGCATAGGAAAAGTTGAAAGAAGCTCAGATTTTATGAGCTCGCTCAACAGCAAACTGAAACGATAGTGTCTATCCTCTTCCAGTGCCATATTAGCTATGAGACCCGTGAGGCACGGGCCTCAGGCCCTCTGCAGTCAAGGGGCCCCCAACATGGAAGCTGACATTTAATGCAGTTATAGCCTGCCTGCGCACTGTGATTACTGCCCAACGATCAATGCAATATGCCAGGGATGGCCAGCCAGTCAGAGACCAAAAGCCACATTTATTAAGTTGTGTTAACGCAAAGAGCGCATCGTACACATGGACGCACATCGACGTCACCCCATCTCTTCCTCACTCAAACACATACCTTTGCTCAGTTAGATTCATTGTAATATCACACATCAGCACGGCAATGACAGAACTTTACAGGCCATTTATTGTTTTGCATGTTATTTAGTGAGACTTCTGGTAATTACGTAAGAGCCGCATGCCGCACCAGCCGGGGTTGGCTACCCCTACAATATGGCGACTGTGCGTGCAATAGGAAAAAACACATTACAGGCGCTTGTGACATCATAGAAAATGGTATGGCACTTAATTCACGACAGAGGAAAAGAGCAGGGCACAGTGCCCTCACTTTTAGGGTTTTTGACCCAAGATTGGAACTTTTGACCTATTTGGGGAATTATTAGGGATTTTCGTAAAGGTTTGAAAATGTGTAAAATGAATCGTTTCAGTTTATTTTGCAAATCATGTTTGATTCTATTTTTAACACTTATCTTGGTGCTCCGATTTTATGCGGCACCATCACAGATTTAAGGATTTTTTATGTAAAAAAGGGATTTTTGGTACTGTTTTTGGGATATTTGGAGTTGCATTCGTGAGAGCCCTGCCAGGGCAAAAGCACGTTGCCATGGCAGGCTACCTGGGTTAGAAAGACTAACTTCGCGAAGGTTGTCGTTTGAGTATTGCGAGAAAACAGTGAGCCTCGTACCTGAGATTAGGGATATCATAAGTTCAGGCCAAATGCAGCGGCAACGCAACAGTGGGGCAGCTAAAAGGAAACTCAGAGTATAGCAAGAAAAACGAGATGAGCAAATTAAGAATAAGATGTCTCAAACCCATATCAGCAAACATGGGTTTGATACAAGCTTGATCACTAACATTAAACATAAGCCATCATTGGATGAAGATAAGAATGAGCGCAGTAAAACTAACGAAGCCAAAATAACGTCAAAGTCTGGTTATCAAATTGGTTTAGCTGTAAGTGAAAGCGATGCCAATGTTAACGCTTCACAACCACCAGCAATTCTCTAATTTTTTAAGTCGTGTGTCGGACAAAAACAGGGAGGTGAGTCGCACGAAACATTCATGTGTCGCCTAATTCAGGAAAGAAACCTGATATCACTTTTTCTAACATTATTATTCTGTGTATATATCTCAGTTTAATGTACTCACACTGCAGTGGTGGAAGGTCATTTTCGAAACTGAAACGGGTAAAGAATGAACTCAGGTCATCAATGTCAAAGCAACGTTTATATCATTTGTCACTGATGAGTATTGAGAGCAAACTATTACGGAAACAAAACTTTGACAAGCTGATAAATGAATCTGCTTGCAAAAAAGCACGCTAAATACTATTATAGTTTGAGTGTTTAACATGGTGGGAAAAATTGAGAACATTTTCGTATTCCTGAGTTCATGATAGGACAAACGTTTTCGTTTTCGCATTGTGTATCTACCCTATTTATTTGATGTTGCAGAGTGTGTTATTTCGCGTGATGAACACGAGTATTATGGGGACACTGCGACATTAGTTTTTATAGAAAAGATGGAGGTCCCTCGAAATATTGTGCCTCAGGGCCCCTGAAAGCCTTATCTGGCACTGTCCTCTTCCAACAACCTTTGACGGATAGAAGAATCTAGACCGGTTATAAAAGCGTCAGAGCCAATTCAGCACGAAATTCCTCAGCCGTAAGAGTGTTACAGACGCAATCTTTAGAAAATTCTTTGATAGCATGACTAAATTGAGTGACATCTTCAGCAGGCTTTGTTTTCGCGTAAGCAAAAATTAATCTTGATTTGCCAGAGACAAAATCATCATTCTACCACTGCACATCAAACTTGAGTTGATGAAGCAGTTTATGAAAGCCTTGCAGTTTATGAAAGCATATGGTACCTAAAGATGGACCTGCAACTGGGGATTGCTTCTAATATATTTATAGAGCATTTCCTGCTTTGACTATCAAAAAGCTGAAAGCAGGCATGTTGATAGCCCTCAGATCAACAAGCATATAAAAAGATGCATGGTTTGTGCAGTCTATGACTGACTTGGAGTCTACTGCTTGGCAATTGTTTGTTTTAGACACACAAAACTTCCTTGGAAACAAATGATGATCATTACCGAGAGTAGGAAGATATGCTTTAAGTTCAAAGATTTAGGTGTGAAGATCAAGGTTCACTATCTCTTCAGCCACTTAAATCATTTTCCTGCAAATCTTGTTGATTCAAGTGAAGAGCATAAAGACATGTTCCACCAAGACAATAGTGTCATGGAAGAGTGGCATCAGAGCAGATGGGATGCCCATATGATGGTCAGCTACTGTTGGAGCCTTCAACAAGACTGCTTGCGAGGGTCACATTCCAGAGTCTTACAAAGAAATTTGTAAAAATCAAGATATCTTTTTGTTTTTACAGTATGTGATGCTTTGACAGTTTGTCATTACAAGTACTTTGACGTCCCCTCTTTTGGATTTACAAAAATCAGTCTTTTACTGTCAGTAATGCCTACTTTCCTAAATTTTTGCTTGATTTTCACATACAACATGATTTGCATGTAGAAGGCTCTATACAATAACGATTACTGTCTGTCAGGATATTGCATAAAAAATGAAGGAATACTAAATGAACAAGCTGTCACTTTGGATTTAGTGACATCAAAACACCCCAAACCAGTTAAACTTTCTTGGCATCAAAATGTGTCTTGACCAGTGAATGATTTCAAGAAGATAGTATCAAAAGTAAAACCAGAATATAAAGGCCTCGTGGTGGCATAGTTGAAGATGTTTTTCTTTCCCATTTATATATCCGACCAGATGCTAAACTTAACAACTAGATCAAATTAAACCATAAGGGCAAGTTATATATATATATGGAGCTGGATGTACAAGGCACCTTTTCAAATCTTTTTTTTGCACATTCGGAGTATGCTATTTGCATTTCAAAAACTTTTATTTTCCAGATTTTATTGTGATGCTCAAAATACTCTCCCTTTAGCATAGCTCAACAAACGTTGATGAGGTGTTTTCACTGTGTGACAATCTGTGAATGTAATATCTACTGTGCTTAAACTTGACTACATAACTTACCCTTTCAAAGGGAGGCAACAAGCTGCTAAAGTAAGAAATTGTGAAACTGCACAGGTACAAGGAATCCAACCTCAAAATCCTATCTTTTAGTATGTTAATAATTTCAAGTACTACACAGAAATAATTTACCACTTTGATACTATCCTTCAGGTCTTGAAAATTTCAAGTTCAAAGGCAGCTGGCTGGAAGGCATTATTTGGGCTACTGGTTTAACATGTTACAAAGAATCCCAACATTAGCAATGCATGATTTAGTCGTGACTGTTTGACAGGTTTGTATATAATCATTTAGGTTTATGCAACGCAAATCACCAAATCATACATTATGGGTTTTGGAAACATAAAAAGCAAATGCAAAAAAAAATGAAATTACATTTGCAAATCCAACATTTCTTAACATATCTATCCCAAATAACTTATTAAGCTTTAAAACAGAGTAAGCTTGTGCTATTTTGTGCATGCCAATGAGGGCTAAATGCAAACAACAATTTTACTTCATATTTAAAGATAATGGCCTGTGCAGCAACAACATACTTTTCTCTGAACAGAAGTGAAAAACATTTTGGACAAATCATACACTGTGAAGAGCAGAATTTTATCTTGTTGGCAACCAGGTTTAGCTGGTATAAAAAATCTCTCTGGAACTGGTCACACTGAATATTGTCCACTGTCCAGCAGACGTATTCATGAGACTTTATTTTGAATGGTCATTTGAAGCCTGGAGTTATACTTTGTTATCACTGCTTCTATATATTCCTAGGTTTAGTTATCTGTTCCAGCAGACACAGTATCCCTCATGTGTGGCATGTAGTAGTAGGACCTGCAGAATTTCAAACCAAAACTGTTGATAATATTCTGAAACTTGCATAGGCAGTACCAACCAGCATACTGCTGTTGCGGTTTTGATAGAAAATTGGCAAGTATTTGTTAAAACAGTAGCAACTGTTTAACCTATTTAATTTAGAATCACTGACTTTGTTTTTAAATGCTATTTAAGATTTTTGATCCATTGTGCAAAGCACTTCACATTGTTCAACAAAGGCAAAGTGTAATACACACAGCCCGAAGCATAAATTAGAAAATATTTTTGCAAATTTGCATTGGTATAGAAAGGATGGGACCTATCTGTGTACCCCTTCAACACAAAGACAATCAATTAACACAAGCATTTCGTGACTACACCTTGCAAAACTAAAGCATAAAAACAGTAGGGATGTACCAGAAACGCTTCTAGCCAGAATCATTTTACTTTGCTTCATAGCCGCAATTTTATTCCAAATGTGCTTGACCCTTTAAGTCCCACAAAAACCACGTTTCTTGCAGAGCTGTGCAATCCTATAACTCGCCAGGCGATTGAGCTAGAGAGCTGTTCAAACCCTCTACGGATTCAGCTAGTCTTGTAGTCGAAATAAAAAAAACAATTTTTTGTTTTCGGTGGGGAATGCCACAAGTGGTGGTGTTTTTGGCTACCTTTACCTGGCCCTGGGCCCCAACCCATTGGGCCGCTATTATGGCTCAAGATTTTTTCGGAAACTAGACTAAAATCCGCGTCTTTAGAACCCTTGAATGACTTTCTAGCATATCTGTAGCAGAAATTATGGACAAAAATTAAAAATTGGTGAAGATTTCTGCATCCACAAACCCCAATTTGGGTTGGAATACACCCCTTTTCTAATAGGCCATCACTTACCAGCGGATCACGCCAGAGAGCTGTTCAAATCTGGTCTGAATGGGGAAAGAGTTGTGGTTTAGGCTGAAAAAAAAATTTTCACCATGCGATTTCGACCTTTCTGGCTATGTTTACAAAACCACAGGTTGTTTTGATGGGATTCTCAAACAATCCGTGACGTCAGCGGACCGTGAGAGTCCGTGAATCAAGCAAAATCAGCGGCGCGAAACCGCGTGAGATTTAAATGCACTCTAGGCTATAGTACAAGGTTTTAGAGGGTTTGATGGACTTTTTAGCATTTCTGGTTGATGTGTTATGAAAATATGATAGAATATTAATATGGGAAATCACCTGAAGGCCATTGGGAATTCCTGACATATTTGGAATATTTTTGGCGTAACTTTTGAACCAAAAATGCTAGAAACATGATCAAGGTCTCTAAAAATGCGTATTTTAGCCTAGAATCCAAAAATACTGTGAACCACAATATTGGCGCGTGGGATCAGATGATGACATCATATAATTAACCAAAAAACAGACCCCATCATGAGCCCATTGGCCCAAAACCCCCCATCCAAATTTTTAAAATATATTTTTAATTCTAAACTACACGACGCCACTAGTCATTGCAGGGTTTGAACAGCTCTCTAGCTCTATCTGCTGCTGAGTTATGGCCGGCCAAAGTTTGGCCTGAAAGGGCAAATTATGCCTTTTCTGAAAAGTTAGGAATTAGGCCAAAAACTGGGTGTTTGGTCCATAATTTTGGCCACAGATGTGCTAGCAAGTAATCAAGGGCTCTATAGACACGGATTTTCACCTAGGTTTCAACAAAACTTTGAGCCAAAAGAATGGGTCAATGGGTTGGGGCCCAGGGCCGGCCAAAGGTGGCCAACATTTCTAAAACATGCCTTCTTTGTGACGTCACCTCCAGAAAACCCCCCCTAAAAACAACAAATTGATTAATTATCAAATTACGGGATTAATTCATTATTTTGTTGTTTTTAGGTCATAACTTTTGAACCCGGAACCCTAAGAAGTCAAATGTGTAGGCAAATGAGTTAACGACTTGATTCATCACATAATGATAGGTGCTATTGTATCCTTTAAAATCTGTTACACTTTCATGCCATATCAGACATACAGCTATTGATTGGAATACTTTGAAAACAGAAGAAATGGGATGACATATTCTATTAGACACATTCAGCAGACTGGATTAAAGAACTTCGTGCTGTATGTGGCCCACTGGCTGCAGTTTGCCTATACCTGCTTTAAATTAATCTTGCTCTACCGCAACAAAAGTATCCTATTGTTCATGATGTTACATTACCACAACTGATTGCCTAAAAGGAAAAAAACTTCAATAACAAACAGCAATCTCAGAGTCTGGCAAAAACAACTCATTTCTGACCAGAACCAGAAATAAAACCTGAACTCCAGCTAAAATAAATTTCTGGTACATCCCTAAAAACAATAGAACAAATTCTTACTTCCACAATATAATCTTAGGTCTTTGGCAGCAGATGTTGAATAAAAAAATGCACTCAGAAACGAAAGCAAAATAAAAATACAACTTTGGCCCATAATGCAGTTACCTAACAAAGATAGTGGTTACGCAAGCTCTAATCCTGCAAAAGTAAATTAAGTTGTAGCTACAATGTTTTTAAGTCAAAGCAAGCATCATGCAAAAATACATCTACTTTGAATCTTTATCACGCATGGTTAACAGACTTTTAAAATTTGCTGTCTGGATATCAAAAATAACTAAGAATGTTTTTTAAGTTTGTTTGCATGAAAGTTTTATAAAATTTTGAAATACATCAACTTCAATATTTTGTTTTGAGAACAAAGTTTTTTAACACATTCAATACTGCTCTACACTGATCAACATGTATTTTGTGACATCACAGCCCTATTGTGGTCTAGACCACTTAGTGGTCTACATACCACTAGAGCACGTAGTGGTCTACGTAGATCAACATCATCTAGCTTTTTCTGGATAACAGTCATACTATTTTTCTCTTGTAAGCTTGTTAATGTATGTATGTGGACTACGAAGAAAAAAAACAAGTTTTTGAGAAAATTGCTTGTTTTCTGTGGAAGAGATATTGCTAGAACACAGCTCATTTTTAACTTGGGCATGGTAGGATGAGGAGTTCATAGTAGGGCAGGAAAGTTTAAGTTTTGTTCATACATACTTTATAACTGAGGTGGCCAAACCTGCTCTATGTATGAGCCACATATCATAAAACCAAAGTTACAACATTAAAATCTTAAAACACAAATTTACTTGCAATCTACGCTTCTGTAACATCCACTGGTTTATACTATGCAGGAGCCGCAGGCATGCCGTGATTACGTGAAGTGCGAGTACGAATTGCTCTTTCATGCTGTGTGAGTTACGTGTTCAGCAAAGCATTACGAAAGCACAATCATCCTGTAACACTTGCGTTAGAGATTATTAAAATGTATTATCCAAAGTCTCTAATCAGTCTATCAACTACGATTTGGTTCGTCTTTAGATACGGTTTTAAGGTTTTCCAAATGCCAGAGATTGTCGCGAACCTTCATGTAAGCAGTCAATATATTACATAAATGATCTAAATTTCATGATGTAGCAAAAAAATTCCTTTTAAATTGAATAGTGTCCGCAACACACAAATTTTAGATGAAGGCAAAGCAAGGATTAGGCAAGGATTTGGATTAGGCACAAAAATTTCCGACTTTGTGCACTCCTTCAGTATCTCGTTTTTGCGTACTGAGCGGTAGCGTGGTACACTGCGTTGTTGCAACTGTTTACACATTGAATGTGAACCAATAATAGTACACTGAATTGATCCATGTGAACGCAGTGATGTTACTCTTTGAGTGCAACGTTTTCAAGAAAAGAAATCCTTTTGAGACATCATAAAGAGGCGATGGTCTTCAACTTGCGGCCAACGGGAAATTTTGATAAGCTTTCCAGGAAATTTACATTTTCTTCAGCCCTGGATATAAGTCACAAAGATGGTGACAAGTAAATCGATCACAGTTTATTAGCAGGGAAACCAGTTTTGGTTTTTTCAATGCAACATCAGTGCTGTAAACATAAGACTGATCTTACAGGCGAAATGTTGGCACTTGAAAACAAGAAAAAACTGTGGCTAGCTACAATCAACAATGACAATACTAAAATTTGCACTTTTCATGATGATAAACAAATGGAGCAATTGCTCATGCATTGTTTCAGTGTTCATTCCTCTTTAATTTTGACTATGTGTACCACCTAATATCTACCTTGTAATGCATTGAGCGCAAGCACATTTTTTGTACCCTTGTGTTCTTTCAAATACAGTGATCTAGGTTAGGTAGACCTTCATTATGAGCTGAATATGTCAAAAATAATAATAAAGATACTGTAGCCTAAACTTGGTACTCAAATTTTGCCCATCATTACATGAATACAGTAAGTTAGGTACACTCACACTGGTTTCCACACACTGACAGTGAAACATCACAGAAATGAAAAAAGCTAGGAAGTGATTACGGATACACCTGCCTAGAGTCAATTCAAATAAAAGGGTCAGTTTGTCATTCAAACGGCATGGGTCTCGTGGTGTAGCGGTTATACGTTACGGCTGCTATGCCAATGGTTTTCAGTTTGACTCCACCCTGCCGGCCTTACTTTTTTCAGGCTTACGTGTTACCTTTGCAGGTAGTGTTAGGTTAGCATTAGGTTAGAGTTAGGTTAGTGTTACCTTAGGGTTAGGCTAGCCTTAGGTTAAGGTTAGGCCCTAAGGGTTAGGTCATGGTTAGGTAGCATTAGGTTAGGTTTAGGGCAGTGTTTCTCAACCCCTGAGACTCAAATGAGTCCGCGGAAGGCTCTGGGTGAGTCCTGAAACACTAGGGGCA
>JGI24022J15233_10011219_pt1 | contig 10206 bp, 7 predicted proteins | sample Ectturendosymbi2_FD_15233 | JGI IMG/M metagenome (IMG submission 15233)
TATCAGCGACTGGCATTCGACATTTCGTAAATCGTAATTGCATCCGCTGACATTTGACATTTCGTAATTGTTACGTGACATTCCAACCTCAATTTACACCCTCAAAATGCTGCGCCCGGGGACAGATGTCTTCCCTTTCCCCCTGGCTGCGCCACTGTCTTCAAGACATAATCATAAGTTTGCTTCAAGTTATGCATACAGCCAAATATCCTGAAGTCGAAACAAGCTACAAAAACTGTCATACTGACATATACTTCAAAACAAAAACCGTAGTTGCACATGCAGCGAAATGTCGAACCCAGTGCCATATTTTTCCAAGCATTCAGTTCAGTCATACGCAGCTTTACCGGTAGCAGTAGCCAATGCTTCAAAGCCCCAACTGCTTTAAGTTTGTCGCTAATGCTTAGTTTTACCAAACTAACGTGGAACCTATCGATCAGGTCAAAAGCAACCTGATCTAAATCTTTCCTAATGCTGCTAGCTTACCACAAACAAATCATCCAAAATCAGCACAAAACAGTGAGAAGAGTAGTTACTATCAACGTGTGCTGACGGAAGAGCTCTTGCGAACTTTTTCCTTTGGCCACCGCCCACCACTTACGTCAAAGTAGCGAATAGAGGTAGCGGTAAAATGGTGATAGCTCGCTACCGCATCCGTTATTTTTTGCAAAAAAGAGCTGCGCTATCGCTAACGCTACCAGAAAATTAGCTCGCTACTGCCCAGCTCTGCTTACCAGATTCACATTTTTTCTTAAACAAACATTGTAGAACAAGCGAACGGGTGTCATACCAGCAGGATCCGATTTTACACTGGGCTAATCGGGGAAGTTGCCTAGATTCTCGCTGGAAAGGGTGCCCACACAATTGTTGAAAATGTCTTGAAAGCAATGTTGTTAAGTACCAGCACTAGCCTTTATAGGAATATCGCCACAATATGTGACATAGGTCGTTGAGAAATTGTGGTCGTTCGTTACAGTAACGATTGAGATAGACGAAGTTTACACAAGTCAAGGACACAGAGGTTACGTTTACGGTTACGTTCACATCATAATTTATGCTGAATGCAGTTTACAGAAACACTGAAACAGTGAAGGTTTTTCATTCTGCGTCCCAAGAATTTGGCTACTCCTCTTACTGTATTGTCACATTGAATTCGAGGAGACAATTCATCCAGATTATTTTTTGCAAACAATCTGAAAAGATGCTGGTGATTGGTTTATAAATCGAATGTCAAACCAATTAAATAGTTTCTAAACTTTTCGCATGGCCACGTAATTGCAAGAGCCTCTTTGTCTGTTTGAGCATACTTCTGTTCTGTGGCGGTCAAGGAACGAGAGGCGTATCCAACAGGGTGCAGACTGTTATTTACCTCTTGTTTTAATACAGCACCTAGGCCATATTTTGATGATGTGTCTGCAGACAATACGATTTTAGCATTCGTTAAAGTCGGCGGACCAACTAACATTACCGTTTTTATAAATTAAAGGCTTACTGTTGTCCGTCTCCTAATTGCCAGCAGATCTATTTTCGGCTAGGTCTGGCACGAACTTAGCCAGCTGATTTGACATGCCTAGAAATCCTCGTACCTGAACCTGGGTAATATTCGAAAGCTCTGGCATCAACAGCACAGCGGTAATCTTCTCTGGGTCCGCTCTGATGCCATCTTCATCGTTGGTGTGACCAGTGCCGGATTAACAACAGTAGCAAATGTAGCAATTGCTATGTGCCCCACGCTTTTGGGTGCCCCGCGGTCTTCTGTAATAAATCTTATTTATTGCAATACATATAAGATTTTTTCAGTCTAAGAAATCATTACTCTGCTAAATTTGCCATAAGTAGTAAGCGAAGGTTTTCAGTTGAACGCCGCCTGTGTCCATAAATTCTTNGATTCTTTTTGCACAGCTACGTAACAAAAGGCCTAAAGATTGCGGTCAGCAGTGTTGCCATTTTAGCTGATTTGCTGTTGAATCTAGCGGGATTTTCTCACTGTTAGCTGTAAAGTTTTCAATCTTTTTAGCAGGATTTTACCAACCGTTTTGTAGCTTTAGTAGGTAAAAAATTCCTGACCAAAAACCTGTTCCAACATTTTTTCAAGATGAGAACTTTGCACCTTCTTCATCAAAAATATACTTGTCTTCTTTATGACATTTTGAATTGGGAAACACCAGGACAAAGCACAACCAGCTGCCTGCAATTATTTGAAACTTTTATGATGATGCAAAAAACTGCTTCAAGCAGGTGATTGTATCATAATAACAAGTAATTAGATGGCTTGGTGAAGCCTAAATGATTCGATTGTGTGCTTAGTGAGCGCGTCAGGTTAAAAGAGAGTATTGGTAGAATATGTTTTTATCGCACGGCACGATATTTCCAAGTGATTCAATTACACTAGTAAGTATTAATGCCTGGTAAAAAAAAACTTCCTGGTAAACCAAAGCTGCCAAAAGTTTCGACATACTGTATGTGGTCGCCAGATTCAGAACTTAAAAGTTGGCTCAGTGCGTACTGCCTCTATCCTACTGATTCAACAAAAGTCTTTCGTGAAATTTGCAATAATGCAATCGTAGCGAAATATTGTGAGCTTAAAAGGCATAACTAGTAGCAAAAGCACTCAGACAAGACTAAAGAACTTTTTGCATGCTGCCTAATGTAACACAAAGTTTTAAGTTAGAAAGACCAGATTTAGAAAGTTGTAGGGCTAGCTATGCTCAGATTGTTTATCGCTGAGCATTGTTCTACTGCATATAAATATGCAACCATTTGAAAGAGATAGAGATCGTCAAGAACTGTGTGTCATACAAAAAACGAGGTAAGCTGCAGTTACGTTGCTCAAAAAGCCAAAATGCTGACTGATAGAAAACTGTGGGCCGAAAAGTGTATTGGCCAAGACCGGCATTTTCAGCCGATGCTTATTGAGAGCCAGTGCAAGACGAAAAATTGTTATTTTGTATAACTTTATAGGTTTCGTTTAATCATGTTAAAAATGACAGATTTTTTAACAGAATTTCACTGCTTTTAGCAGATTTTAGCTGAAAATTTGTGACAAGACCTTTAGCAGAATCTAGCAGTTTTTTGTGACATTANTTAGCAGATTTAGGTCACAACCATCTGGCAACATTGGTGGTCAGCACGATACACTCAGACTGTCATGTCACGATGCGAACTGGACAGAGCATACAGAGAGTAAAGCTAGAAACACGGATGCCTTGCCCACACACTTTATGGTTTAGTAGGTGTTGAGAGGAAATGCTACAGGCCCCTCGCTACTTCAATCCGGCACATGGGTGCGACCCAAAAATTTCACGCACTCTCGAGAATTCACATTTATCACCGTTAAGCTTTGTTCCAGCTGCAGCAAGGCGTTGCAAAACATTAACCAGTCGTTGATCGTGCGCTTTTTGATCACCACCATACATTAAAATATCGTCCATGTGACAAAGAACTCCGTCTGGAGTCTATACTTCCAGCCCATTCATCATTTGTNTCTGAAAATGTTCAAGTGCCAAAGAAATACTAAAGTGGAGTCTATTGAAACAGAAGCGACCGTTCGTAGTTGTGAAAGTTGTAAGCAGCTTTGATTTTTCTGATAATAGAATTTGCTAGTAGCCTCAACGAGCTCCAAGTTTGCTGAATAACAGCATTGCTCAGCTTAGCCAGATTGGTATCTACCGTGGGCATAACATGATGATCTCGTCGTACAGACCTGTTTAGTCTTGTGTAATCCACACAAATTCTAACTTCGCCGTTTTTCTTGCGCACTATTACCATTCCTGAACACCAGTCGGTAGGTCGGGCAACCGGTGAAATAGAACCCTCATCTTGCATTCTTTGAAGTTCTACATTGACGGCTTTTTGCAACGGCAACGGAACTATACGCAGCGCACAAAGGCAATGCGGTTGAGCGTTTGATGTTAACTCAATGTGGCATTCTTATTTTACTGTAGCTTACCCAAGCCAGAGAATTGGGATGGAAATATTAGCCGACACCTTTCAACCCATTTGCCGTTGTTTAATTGCGAAAATAATCCCAGGCCTTTGATTTCTGGTCACCCTTGGAGCGGTTGAGTTAAAATGTGTGAAATGCAGGCCCGTAACCAGCTTGGGACACCAGGTGCGGCGAAGAGTTTTCTGAGAGGGGCCCAAAATTTTTAAACTGTGTCCAATAGTTTTAAATTATGTCCAACACATTTTTCCAGGGGAGCGAAAAAAAATTTAGGGGGGTTCTGCCTCCGTGGTTACGGGCCAGGTGAAATGTATACATCTGTCACTGTAACTTGAACTGGAGTTCATTTTGCCCATGACATCCCAAGGACGATTTTACGGACACAATAGAGACAAGTCACTTTTTGACAAGCGAATATTCGGAATGCGTTGAAAGTCATCATGTGAGAAAACACTGACATGAGCTCTCGAAGCTATGCGAAAATACAGAGCTGTACCGTTTAGTCCAGGGTCGGCAACCTTTCCCTAGACGCGGGCCAAAAACTAACTCTGCAAGGTATGGTGGGCCGTATTAACTTTCCACCAGGAATCCTTTACCTTTGCTCTTTATGATGTCGTTGAAACTTGGGAATTTATGGAATTTTAATCAGATTAATTCTTGATTTTCACAATTCACAACAAAAACCCAAAATAAGACATACAGTGCAATTATAGCACAGTGCGATTACTCATAAGTATGCAATACAAGAAGCTGCAAGGAAGGCAGATTCATAAAATATAGCCTAATACCACTAGGCGGGTCATACAGTTACTACAATTTGTACAAGGGCTGCGGGCCGGATCCGGCGCGCGGACCGTAGGTTGCCGACCCATGGTTTACATGCTGGGTGTGATAGAGGAATCACAAGAAAATACAGAAATCATGAGGCACCACGAAGCACACGGAAAGTCTGGAATCGGAGATATGGGCCTTCGAAGGCGAAAAATAACAAAAACATGCCCTAAAATCGACGTTTACCCCCTGCTCCCCCCAAAAAACATGTAGAGTTTTTTATCTAATCATTTGAAGAATTTTTCTAACTTGTTTGGTTCTTTCCCTGCAGGTCTTTAAACAAAACAACTGCTTTTTAGCTACACCAAAATCCGGTTAGTCCACAACTGACGACACGAGTGACGTCACAAATATGCCATCAAGAGCTCAAAAGATGCGCCGTCAAAAAACCTTTCTTACAATGTCTTGCATGTCGACGTAGCTTCAACGGTTGTCGAGTTATTGTAAAAATCGCTCTGAAAAGCCGATGTATCGACTTCCGCTGCCTTGTAGTAAAGGATTCTTAAAACATCTGTTTTTTATCTTTAACCTAATTAATCAAACAATATACACAAACAAACCAGTTTGTAGCATGTGTATTACGTTAAACGCAGATGCAGCATGGCGTACAACTCTTGTAGAGCACCGGTTTTATAGTTTTAGTGAAAGTGCACTTTTCATCAGTAAAGTGGATGTGCTTTCAAATTGTTTGATGTTTTGTTCAGTAATCTACAGTATTGCTGCATAGTTGGTTATAATAAAAGTTGGTCTTTTTCACGTTTTTAGTCTTTCTATTCATTAATCCGTTTTAATATGTGTTTGGCCCAAGCATTAGTAGACTTCAGTGTCTTCTGAATATTTATGGTGATTATGCTACTATGCACGAAATCGCTTATAGCGTCTTAGGGCCTCATGAGTTCTTGCGCTGGGGCCTCATTTCTCCCAATGAAACTTGTGGTGTCTTTAGAGATGTTACCATTCAGCTTACTGCTTCGGACTCGAGTCTTTTTGAAATGAAAGTTTTATTTCCAGAAAATTTCAGAAAATTTTTCAACACGTCAGCCAATTCGTGCACGATTTTTCGCCAAAACCTTTAAATTCGTATTCCATATCTTACTGCAAGCTCTCCATATCTTTTCCGTTTCATCGCTACGTGTCTCTCGGGCTTAAATTTGAAGAACTCCAAGTGACTCGCCCGAAAAATCTGAATAACTCAACATGACTCCACAGCAAGCTTTGACTCCACTCAAGATCGAATGGACTTGACTTGAAGTTTACTGAAAAGACTGGGACTCGACTTGGAGGTGTGATGGCTCGGACTCCACTTGACTTCTTGGTTCTTGACCTGTACCAAACTTTGCGCGTGTAAACCAATATTACTGGAAATGGAATGACAGGAAACTGCGATTTTGTTTTACTCGGTATCAACGTGATGGCTTGTACGTTTTCGTTAAATAATCTGAACTTCGGGGTAGTTATCAGGCGTTTTCAGAAACGTGAAAGCAGGTGCCTTTAAAACAGTGCTCAGGTAGCGGTAGCCACATCTGGCTAAGTCAGTTTTCAACTAAATTTTAAAAGACTTAAAACACGCTTAGTAACGTGATTCCTTCAGTAGCTAATTTTTTCGAATAGTTCTATCGAGCAGTCTCATCGAAATACACATAAGTTCTGTATTTTTTGAGTAAGGAGGTTTACTGCCAAGATGGTAGTCGGTTCCTGAGGTGTGATAGCTGTTGTACAACATCTGGTATCTGTTGCCATTATGCTTGGTGGACGAGCAAGCTTCGTAATCGAACTGTGTCCCACGAGGGAATTCGCCCATAAAACAAGCTGAAACACCGGGTGGCTCATAGTCAAGCCCGTAACCAGGGGGACAAAGGGGGCCAATGCCCTCCTACAAAATTTTTCGCCCCTCTGGAAAAATGTGTTGGACACCATTTAAAACTATTAGACATATTTCAAAAAATTTGGGCCCTTCTCAGAAAACTCTTCGCCCCTCCTGGTGTCCCAACCTGCGGTTACGGGCCTGATCATAGTTAACCTCGGTTACACTGTAAAAGGAATTTTGCCATTTTAGCAGAAGTAGCCTTGCCTGCCTCACACGGAAAAGATATTTTTTGAACAAATAATACACATATTTCAAAATACCACAAGTTTCATTTTTCGGGTCAGATGAGCTCCGAAATGACTGCAGAGTTGTTGAAAAATGCGCCTGTTCTCCTAAGACGTTATTTTCCATTTTGGCAGTTGTTACACATAGACTCAGGTTTTAAGCGTTGCGTGAGCATGGCTTTAGGAAATGTGGACAAAATTTTTCATTTTTGTATAAGTTATATTGCATGATGAAAAGATATATCACGTTGCACTTCCTCCTCGGCACGCACAAAATTGCTGTTTCTTGGAAAAAAGCTTAAATTTCAAACACTGAAAGTGCGTTATGAGTGATAAAATTTATGAAGTACAATTCGATATGTTAAATCAACTTTTTGTCGTTAAATTTTGGACAGCGTAGTACAGTGGTCAAATTTTGGAATTAATGATAGATTCAGATTTAGGGTTCGAAGAGTAATTGGGAAAGGAGCGCACCAGCAACTTCCCCCAAAACGTCTGTTGCCTCCCGTTGAATGGCGCCCCTTTGATATAAACCTTTATAGTGCCTATCGAAATAGAAACTGAGATAAAAACACTCTCAACTAAACAATGCTTTGCAGTTCGTTGAACTTACAGTTTTACGTGTGGGGCTTTCACCCTGCCACTATTATCGAATAGTATCAACAATACTATTATTTCGTAATAATAATATTGTTCCGTTATTTCTTTCCAGCGTGAGAACTACCCAGCCTTACTCAGATCAGGTAATCACAAACGCGGTCTCTTTCGCTAGCACAGTTCTCGACTTGCCGCTAGGCTGTGCAAAATTGGTCTGTTTTTACTTGTTTATTTTTCTAATGCCTGATGGCAACCTTCAAGGGAACGGCGTTCGTGAAAATAGGAACACAATATGGGAGACTTGTAAATTGGCACAAGATTTTAGAAGCATCCAAAGCGAAAACCAGTTTCAGATCTGTTGCCAGTGCAATCCGTGAGTCCGCAGTAATCTGCATCGAGGTTTTGGAACAAAAGGGTTAGTGGATGAGTTTGTCTTGTCGGCACTAATGCCCCGCGTGATTGAACTATAATGCAGCGTGTAAAAAGCTATTGATGTACATTAGCAAGCAACTTGCCGCTATCTGGCAAAAATGCAATGAGCTGAGCGTGCTCCATAATCCATATGGCAGTGTTCCATAAGATCTAACAATGCAATTGTGCAACACTTCCCTATGTCAACGCGGACAAAGCGTAGCATTGAATTACAACGTGGTACATAAGCGTACGGCATGGGGATGCAGGGGATGCGGTTGCATCCCAATGCTGAAAAGTTGGCCATTATTCAGGCAAAAATTTTCAAAATTTGGGCGAAATATACAACTACATTCACATGTAATGAGGTAGTGTCTATTTTCCAAACTGAGGCAAAATAATAATCAAATCAAAGGCAAAATAATAGAAAAACGGCAAAATAGTCCAAGACTATTTTGCCGTTCTTTTTTGCCCCTGATGGCAAAATAAGCATTACCCTTGAGTGAACTGGACCCTGTGGTAATCCAGCAGCCTTCACCAAATTTGGGCCAACTAAAAAACTTTTGGGTAAAATTTGGATAAAATTAGAAACATTTGAGTAAAATAGGAGCATTTGGGTAAGGTCCAACAGCCTCAATTAAATCTGGGCAAAAGAGAAAAGCTTCAATCAAATTTGGGTGAAAGCAAAAACATCTAGATTAATTGGAAACACTTGGGTGAAGTCCATCAGTCAAGTCAAATTTTGCCAATTTGCAACAGCGTCATTCAATTGTGGGCAACTTCAAACAGTCTTGTTCAAAGATATGCTATACAGAAAAGCTCCCTTAAAATTTTAGTATGTTCAGAAATGTCTGGGTGAACCGGTGAATTGTAAGAGTTTTATTCAAATTTAGATAAAAACGAATTTATTTGGGTATATTTTAACAACCTTAATGAAATTTGAGCAAATTAGGACTACTTCATTCAAATTTTGGTAAAGTTAAAAATTTTTCCATAAATTGGAAAAATTTGGGTAAATTCCAACAGACTAAATCAACTCTGGCCACACAACAATAGCTCCATTCAAATTCGGGTGAAGTGGAACATCTTTATTCAATTTTTGGTAACTTCAAACAGCTTTATTCATTTTGGGGAACTTCAAACAACTTTTCAATTTTAGGGAACTTCAAACAGCTTCATTCCAATTTGAATGATATGCAACCGCTTCATTTATATTTGCATACACTTAGAAATATTTGGGCAAATTCCAATAGCCTTGATCATATTTGGGTTATTGAAACAGCTTGATTCAAACTTGAGTACAATTAGAAACATCTGGTCAAATTGGAAGAGTGTCATTCAGATTTGCATATATTATAAATATTTGAGCAAATTAAAACAGCCCAAATTAAAATTGGGCCATCTGAAACAACTTCATTTAAATTTGGGTAGAATTAGAAACATTTTATAATTAGGAACATGTTGAGTGGTAACTCACCATTCCAACTAACCCCTATTTTTGTAAACCTCAAATTGTTGATGCTGTAAAAGGTACAACTAAAACGTAGCTGTAGCTGCAAAATGTTTTGCGGTAGTAATGTGGTGTAGCCGTGATACAATAGTGTGAAGTTTTCGTGTTTCAAACTTGCTTGATGTTGTGAGATTTGCAAGTGCAAATTTGTTTCCATGAAGTATTCACGAATAAAATTAACTACGTAACTGTAGCTGTAATATGTTGCGTGATGGTAATGTAGTTGTGATTTTATACTGTTTAGGCTTTCATATTTTCCGTTTGTTTCATGCAATGAATTGCATTTGTTGCATCCTGCCAAATTTTATTGCTTCAATTTATGCTGTGAAATGGTTTTCATGAACAGTACTGCATAATTCACTTATGCTAATGCAGTCAAGCACTGCCATTTTTATAAAATATCTTGTTCAGGTTATAAATCATTTGTCATTGGAAATGTGCATTTGCACACATTCCTTGGTAGTTGATCATATAGGCTGCACTATTTGCGTGTATCAGTCACATATTGCTATTTTTTAGCATTCTGTGTTCAATGCACATTTAACTGTCTAAACTGGAGTGGATTTTTGGATTTAATAATTTGACTTTAGAAGCTGTAAGCGTTTTAGGTAAGTTGTAGTATTATAAGTACAACATGTTGCAGTGAAGATTTCCTATATGCTATGTATTCAATTGCCTCCTTTCCCTCTAATTACTTGAGACTTGACATATTTGCGGCAGTGTAATACCTTAGATCAGTGGTTCCCAACCGGGGTGCCGCGGCACCCTGGGGTGCCATTTACAGTGCCCAGGGGTGCCGCGGGCTAACACGTTTTTTTACCAT
>JGI24022J15233_10011221_pt1 | contig 10204 bp, 3 predicted proteins | sample Ectturendosymbi2_FD_15233 | JGI IMG/M metagenome (IMG submission 15233)
TGATCTTGTTATGAAGAAGGCCAGGACAAAACCTTTTTAAATCGTTTACTGTGCTCTGTTCAGCCTTAATAGATTCGATTATTGTAGCTTTTTGTACGTATTTTAATAATGACAGCATAAGGGAGGTTTAAACCAGTCCCGTCGCCGCGGGGAGCATTGGTGGGCTCAGCCCCTCCAAATTTAAATATGAAGCACTATAAATCAGTGGAGATTTTAACAAATTTTCAGAATGTCAAGACACTGCGCAAATGTAAAGCCCCTTTGAAACATGGTCTGGCGATCGTTCTGGATTAAATCTCATATCCTTTCGCGCGACGGTTTTGTTGCGTTCGATTATAATAGCAGTCTGAAAAAGTAACTAACACGCGAATCGTGAACCTTGCAATTGCAACCATTTGGGTGCGTTGTACTTGACGTGTTTTGCTCGTGTGTGTGATTTTTACAGCCGCGGTAAGCGAGTCGCAACAGTGGCGATTCTATGGGAGGCCTGAGTGGACCATTGGCTGGCCCCCCAGTTGTGTCTCGAATTCACGTTCAAGTTCTTTTGATTAAAATACAATATGCCCATGCAAGATAGACATTTACGTTGGCCCCCTACTTTTTCTTTGACCCCACAGTGGCCCCCCACTTTTGAAATTCCAGAATCGCCACTGAATCGCAACGTGGTCCTCACGTTGTGTTTTAATGACTTTACGCCGACAAAAGTATGTGGAATGTGCTTGTTTTTTGAGCACAGATAAGACAAAACAGATGTGAAACTTATTAAAAACGTAGGCCATGTGTTTTGTCAAATATTTAGCCAAGACGTTTTCGGTTGAATTGCCTGCAAAAATTAGCAATCCCGTTCCCGCCATCCAAGTACGATTTCAACAATTCCGTGTCACTGAACGCTTTTGCATGGAAGGCAGCAACAAGCGCAGTGATCGAGGGGCATTCTGGTAATGATTTATAATTTTTGTTGACCGTACTTTTAGAGCGTCAGTATCGTTATCTTCGGCTTTGCGCAAACTGATTAACGCTGTTCCATTATTTCCTCGTAACAGTGGGAGAGCGGCCTCAAAAAGGGATTAGCCTAGTCTAAGGACCTCGCATCAGCTAAATCCGGCCCTGCAGCAGAGTAACGATAAATGCAAACAATCAGACGAATTGTCGAGTACCCAAATACCATTGTTGATGTCACAAACAGTAATTGCATAATCATGCTACTGCTATGGTGCTGTACACGAGATAACTTGTTATTTATTCATTTATGCTGCTCCAGGCGCTACGTGTAGAAATTGAAATGAAAAATCCAAATCTTCAAGTAACGTTTCTAGTGCAAAAAGGTGTGGCAACGCGTTCCCACACCAAAAAGAAGTGTGGGAACGCCGTTCCCACGCATTCCCACCCCACTACACCCCTGCGGTTAACCAGATTAAATACAGATGACTGCGAAAAGTTATGCAGTTCGATTATAGTTCAGTACAAGATTACTTATAGTGTTAGACTCTTTTTATAAATGATAATCAACCAAAATTAAGAAAAAAGTCTAAAAAATTAATTAAAAAATGTAAATCGTATAATTTTACAAAATTTACTGTAATATGTTTTTTAATCTGCCTTGGGCAACGGCAATTGGCGGCAGGCCGAAGGTTACGTCAACAAAATTCAGTTTGATTGAAGTTGAAGAGTTGTTTTCATGATGCCAGTTTATGTATCGTTGTGAAAATATTTACAGTGCATGACTGCCGCTTTGATTTCAACTCATTTATGACATTAACCAATGAGATCTGCACCTATATAGAAACAATCCCGAGATCAGTTGAAAAAGTTTAGAAATCAACTTAACAGTTTAAAATCTTAGAGACCGGGCTTGACTTGCTTTTTTGGGCTTAAATAAACCTTTTCAACAGATTAAGTAACACTTTTCAGCTAACTAAGCCGAACCACTTTTGAGAGATAGGTATAATAATGCTAATTAGTATAAGTCAGTTACCTTCGCAACAACTGGTGCAGCTCAACACGTTAGCCTGTTTGACACTTTCCACTAAAATTCGTTTTTACAAGCTTTATAATGCTTGACATGAAATAGAAGCTGATCGTGCTGACCATGGGCGTCCGCAGAAACTTTTCCTGGGGTCGCAACGTCGACATTTTGCTGATCTTTTTCAGGTTGCTGACGTTGCAATGCAGATGGACGTTCACAAAACTATTTACTCTTTCTACACCACAATGAAAATGCCCCATGAAAGCACGCGTTCCATGCGCATCTACTTTGAAATCTTTTTCAAGTGGAGCTGTATACGAGTTTGCCACAAAGATGTACTTTCTGTCATCCGTTACAGACTTTGCTGAATTGGAACATAAATGTCGTTATCATTGTGACTTCCACACAACTGAGTCTGAATTGGACTTGAACTATCAACAACTACGTTTGAGGCTCTCTCATTAGCCTGTACTGGTTGAGCAGAACTCACTTCTGAAATCTTTATTCCGAATTATTTTCTACGCTTGGGCTATCGGAAATGCTTTTTTTGTTCATAAACTACCTAATATCCATTTTGCGAGCACTTTCTAGATACAAATAAGTCATAATTTAAGAACAATCAACGACCAGATCAACATTAGCAGTGAAAAAGCAAGAAAGTTAGACACTCTCGAAAAACTGTTTCAAACAATGAGAAATAGACTTGCATCTTAACACGACTATTGGACAAAGAATTTACTAAAATTAGAACACCACGCAGGTGTGAAAACTGAGCAGATGAATTATGAAACTCGCCACAGAAAATATAGCTTTGCACTAGTACTCGCTCAGAAATCAGCTTTAACGGTTAAGGCGTATTCCCACAAGCCTTTCATATAGGTATTTCTAACAATCCACCAGGGATATCTAGAACTCCGTTGCATGCATCGTTAGTGTTACGAGATTGTGAAACTCAGATCTCTGTACAATCTTCAAGTGCTGTGATTTTTTCTACTGAGTACGTAAATTCGAATTTTATATGCCTGTCCATGTCATGTCCCTGCAGTCATTGTTGTATAGCGTTGCATCGTTAGTGTTACGAGATTTTGATTCGTAAATCGCAACTAATAACAAAAGGTCAATTCTTCGATTTCCACCGCCGGTGTAAGCAGCAACTCTCCTCTTAAAATCGTCCAAGCAAAATTACAAAGTAAGCAGATTTGATCCCCCAACCCTAAAATTGGTCTTCCGTCCCTTGTTGTAGCCCTGAATGTATGGTTGACACACACTAAGCCTTTTCCAGTGCCTGACACGCCTGTTGAATTCCTAAAGTTAAAAGGACCTGACATTCATGACAAGCTGCAGTAACCCTTCGATTGTCCACCCGTTTCCGGAGTTTCCTATCCCGGAGTTCTAGATATCCCTGCAATCCACGTAGTTTTATACTGTGTGAAAAGAAACCTGCATAAGCGTAGCTTGATTAAGCTATTCACTAAGGCACATTGGTCACACCCACAATATCCCACTATGAAGGATTTTTCAAACTTGTAGAAGCGGAAGCATTACCACAGATTCAACCCTGCTTCTTTTCACACAATATAAAGCAACATGTCTTACCGTTATCAGCAGTCACTGTCTTCCTGCATCACCTGCCAGAGATGTCTGAAGGAACACTCACGTGGTGGAAAACGCATTAACTATCGTAACTTGAAGTGAACCTTTGAAGATTTGTTGCCATGTTATTGTTACGCAACAAAAGAGCAACAGTAGAACAATGCGCTCGCAAGTTTCACAACGTGAGTCTGCGGACGAAGGAGTAGACATGAGTGAAATGCAAACTCATCCTGGCTCTTGTGCAATTTGAGTGCCGACAAATAGGTGTTATTGCAGGCATTAAATCATTTAATCGGAATTAGGCTGCTTACTTCAGGTTTCTAAAAATTTTTGGTTCTTAGTCCCAATTTCCAGGGGGTGCAAATGCCCGTTCAATTCATCACGTGACAAAATTTAAGTCTGAGGCATGACATGACCTTCCGTTTTTCAGAACACAAACAAGGTAAACCATTGCAAACGAATCAGCATTGTTACACATAAACACTTTCAGTGTATATGGTTCCACTAGCGCTAAGCAACATTGCATATTCAAAGGTCACTTGTTTTTTCTTGAATGAGAAATTAACGAATATAGTTCATCCACGGCCTACTTAAGACATCTTAAATAGGCCGTGGCTCATCCTATAAAAAATGTGGCAAGATTTGAAACAGAAGGTCGAATAAACGTCCGGTCGGACAGAGGGCGAACGCTCGAATGCCGGACAACCGGCGTAAAACTGGACAAATGGCCACCCACAATTATCTCTTGTCTCTTTCTGCTTTCTTTACTTGCGCAGAGAGTTTCTTTCATATGTGAACGTTTTGCTCATACAACTTGAGCATTAGTGCATCGTCGTCAACAAGCCTCGAATCACTGCTGCCGTCACTATGGAAACGGTAGAACAACGGCAGAGCCGGAGACAACGTGTAGTCCTGCGTTGGGTGCAAGAAGTTATTCGCTTTAAATTCATGCTCCTGTTACGTTGCTAAAGACGTTAATGCCAATACTGGAAATGGTTTTTTAAAGATTAGCAAAAAATTAACCAAACCATGAGAGGTACCCTGCAAATATCTTTGATTTTGAATCACTACGTCATTGTGAATCTCCCACGAGTCATGTTGGGGGAGGTTTGAACCACCAAAAATACCACTAGTGCCGCGACTGGTGATTGCCTCCTTACTGATGTGGCATTTCTCTCTGTCACTTTATAAATGTTGTTATCGTATGATATTACAAATTTTATCTTTTGCTACACAAACCTCTAGCACGTTTTAAGTATTTTTACAAACCAAGGAGTTGTCTGAAAGCTTCAACTTGCATTACTACATCCATCTAATCTAAACTCAACATGCTGCCAATCGTCTGTTGAAAGCCAGCCGCCCTCGTTTTGAAACAATAGCGCCTAGACGACCCTGCGAAACAGGCATCAGTAACTTGCTAGTCAGCACTACATCCATCGCGCTATTCCACTGTAACCAACGTTTAGACCAGGGGTGGCAAACCAGTCAAATACCAAGAGCCACATTTCTTACTGTGTTACCGCAAAGAGCCACATCATACACACGGGCACACATGAACATCAACCATCTTTTCCTCATTCACACACATACCTTAGCTCAGCTAAATTTATTGAAAATATCACACACCAACATGACAATGACAGAACTTTAAAAGCCGTTTGTTGTTATGCATGTTACTTAGTGAGACTTCTGGTAATTATGGTAAAAGCCAGTCGCATGAAACGGGTCAAAGAGCCGCATGCGGCGCGTGAGCCGCGGGTTGGCTACCCCTGATTTAGACTAGTAAAACGGCCAGCCTAGAATGAGTTTAATGATAAAACTTTTGTCAAATTCAGTCAGATCAATAAAAAGCAAATGGACGTTTGAAATACTATCGCTACATTTGCAATTTACGGACCAGATCACCACTATAGATAAGAAAACGAAAAGAAAACAAATTAAATTATTTTTGTACGAAAAACATTTTCTGTAAAAAGGTGTGTTGAAAAAAATAATCTTTGTCTGTTTTTCTGTTTTTTTAACAACAAAAATGAAACTTTTTGATTCAATAAAAAGTAGGTCTGATATGTCCTACTTTTTATGGTTGCGTTAGTTTTTCGGCAGGATATTTGCCTGAACTGATTGGCTACAGATAATTTCTGATGTTTTGTTTTAAGTGTTTCGACTTTTGAAAGCGATGTATTACATCAGATGATCTTTGCCATAGATGGTGATAGAATCGACTCGTATCTTGGACATTCTATTGAATAGCTGAAAATGTACACCACGTCGCTGCTACTTCTTGAAATGTAAATAGTGGTCTTAGAGACCACAGGTTTTCAGCGGTTTTAAAAACCTCACCATTAAGTTAATAAAAAACAACTGTAACCAAAGTTTATTGCGAATAGTATATAGGCACACTTATCGAAATTATTAGCAAAAAGAATCTACAGCAACTCCGTGTATTTGTGTTGCTAACCAAAGTTTAAACTTCATGTTTGTTTTACTACATTCTTCTAAACAACAAAAGAAACTACATTCTTCGAAATGACAACAAATTTTATAATTGAAATCACTGAAGGAAAAGCGCTAACCCTATGTTAATCTCAAGCTACAGACGTTTTATGACAAACTTTATCCAACTCTGTAATGTGTTCTTTATACAGCGTTTTGTAGGAAACAGACTACAGCGCTTTTTCCGAGAGCTGATGTAAGTTATGAAATCGTCCCTGGCTACCTTGAGCATAGTCATCCCAAGGACGGTCGAAATTTTCGCTTCCATCTCGTCGTCTTTGAATCATTGTCCATCCTCCACCGTAGTAGTTTTGCTCACAAAATACTTGGAATGGTTCGCTTGCTTGCCAAGGCCGTAGTGTGTATACGCCGGACACTCGGTAGCCCATTTGATACAATTCCCAACAATCTGCAGAATAGATAGCAACACTGCAATAAAACTTAAAGACAACTAGGCTTGTCGCTAGCGTAATTTCTTTACTTTTATACTGTGCTCAGATGATCACTTCAAACGCCTGCGTGAGCCACTTAGTCGCCAAAGTGCTGTCTCGGGCATATTCAGTAATAATTCGCCAACCGATAAAGCTAGAGAGCTAATCGAACCGTCTGAAGATGCAGAACGTTTTCTGGGTTTGATGTTTTTTAATTAGGCAGTTTGGGTTTTGAAGATTTGTGGGGCAGCCAGAAGTCATGGGGTGCTCCTCGTTGCATCATCGGGCCCTGAGAAAAAGTTCAAGTGGCAATTTACTTGTTGTTCTTTTGAAACAAACAACGAGAAAATCTGCATCTTTGGAGTCCTTGATTGATCATCTAACCTTTTCGGTTAGAAAGTTATGATGAAAAATATATATTTTTCGTTATTTTATTAGAAATTTTGTAATAAAAAATTAGCACTAAAATGACGAAGATGTGATGCCCCTCGAGAAACCTAAGTCAGTGCACGACTGTACGCTACGGTCATCAGTCTTGGATAACGACTGAAAGAATACTATCTCTATCTCAAGTGCAAGCGACAGAGGTGGGAATCTTGTGAAGAGTTCACGATATGACACTTCGTGACAAAGTGTGCAGTTGTGAAATTCGCAAAGCACTGAATGTCGAGTTGCTTCTCATCCGAATGTAGAGATCCCACCTACGATGGTTCCGCCATGTGTCTAGAATGTCCCACGAAAGATTGATGATGCAATTCCTGCTGGCTAAACCTACGGGAAAGCGGCCCAGAGAGGTCATCTAAGGCAGGGGTGGCCAACTTGTCATCGACTCGGATCGACTAGAAAATTTCTTGATAACTCGCCATCGACTATTTGGTAGTCAAGTCTCATAACAGCTTCACTACTGTAAGAGAGATGAAGCATACTTCACAAGACTGCTGTGACGAAACGATGGACGACTAAATGGCTTTATATCGCGAATGTTGTTTATACACTCAACAGCGCCGGATTTAGGGGGGGGAGGGAACTCGGGCCCAGGGCCCCCTACCAAACAGGGGCCCCTACCATGTTCATGTGTTTAACCATATGTACGACATGTGCGTGCCACTTAGTCATTTTAGTCACAAGTTGTCTAATTAATCTTTGTTTTGGTTGAGTTAATTCTCGGCTGGAAAGGCGGGAATGCTTTAACACTAATCGTTACATAGCAGTGGACAGTGGTAAATCTTTTTTCAATGTCTCAATTGCTTTGGCATTACAGCGTGAACTTCTGACTCCACTAGGTACTGTTTTGCTGATGAACCGTGATACGATATGATCTAGTTTTTGCTGATGAACCGTGATACGATATGATCAGTGTATTGTACATAGCTTAGTGTAGTAATTTCTAGTAATTATAGCCAATCAGTATTGCTAAAAAAATGAAGAAATTCGTCAGAAGCATCCCTTTTTCTGAAAAGGACTAAATGATTTTGAAGATGATTGATGCTGAGATGTGGATTTGAAGCTGATTGAACCTGTACGTGTGGTTACATTTACTAAGTTCGCAAAAGAGAGTGAAAAAACTATTGTGACTTTGTGGATATTGACTACCACACATTTATTTCTCACAGCGTAACCAGGTGGCAATAACTTTATCCTATTTTGCCAAGAATGCTTCAAATGTACCCAGCTTCACATTCATACTTCATGTCCATCGACAAGCCAACTGTTGTTCTGAAACGTTTTTTTTGAAATTTCTGTTTAAGACATTAAGACATTTGCAATCATTTCTTGTTGCTTTTAATGAGCAAGTTCGGAATACTGAGAAGTTCAAAGCATCATTTATTGAGGTTGTATCACGTTTCGCCACTGTGAAGGCAAGGATTCAAGAGAAAAGCAGATGTACATATCAAGTCAAGTTAAATCAGCCCTAAGAAAACTCAGGGCTGAGAAAAGGCAAGGATCGCGACTGTGTAATATTCATGACAGATGTATCTGTATTGTACAAGCCTTGTGTTGTACATCTGGCTAAATGGACAATGTTATTTGCTGAATTTAAATGCTTTGATGAGAATCCTCCGTTTGCAAACAACTGAATGGGAAAATGTTGAAATATGTGAGTAGTATCTGCTTGAGAGAAACGTTTCTATTGATGAAGCTAAACTTTTTGACCAATACCAAATCTTGTTTGAGTTCGTGCAAAACCAGCGTCAACCAAATGCAATTTATTGTAAAATGGTGGAACATGAAAGATGGACAAAATATCTTGCAACTTGCAATACCGTTGAATGCTAATGTGGAACGATTTTTTCCTTGATGCAGCCACAAACCTAAAGGAAAGAGAAATCTTTCTAATTGAACCAGATTCTACTCCAATAAAGCTGGTGTGAAATTTAAAACATCTTTCATGCAATTATTTTTATAATATTGTTAAAGGCGACTTCACATTTTACAGAAATTTAAGGAAACTGACAAATATTTATGAGCTAAATAGGACAAGTAAATAAGGATTTCGTTTTGACTGAAACGTCGTCCACGCTGGACGTCTTACTCCAATGCTTGAAACGTATCAATAGGCCTAATTACTAGTATACACTCAAGTAAGTAACAGTCGTACGTTGTCCTCCCTTTTTGCGATAAAAATATTGCAGCTTTATTGAACTTGTTAATAAATAATCATGGACAGAAGGGGGATCGTCATTTAACAAGTGTAGAGCTTATCTGAGTGGTTCTTAACGACGTAGAAAAGCAAAAGAAGCAAAAATGAGAGAGGAAGTTGTAGCCAAGACAAGAAACATTCAAGTGACTATTTTACCGTGGCAATTAGGTCCTGCGGAGACATTTCTGCGGAACCTGTAAGAGGACAGAAAATCGAAGAACATGTTGTGACAGACTTGCAGTAGATCTACGTAACCATGAAAATAGACCTAGTTTAACCAGCAGTCAGCAGAACATCAAGATGTATCATCGAAAAACACAATAGATGAGATGACTGACACTATCACTCAGTGGCGTAACGAGGGGGGGGCAAGGGGGGACATCTGCCCCCGGGAGCAGAACTTTGGGGGCGCCAAACTGAGGTTGGAATGTTACGTACTAATTACGAAATGTCAATGTCAGTGATGATAATAATTACAAGATTGCGATAATACATTCTCGAATTGTAGCAACTAGTGAAATAAAATGCAAAAACTAATCAAAAAGTTTCATGATCATCTATATAAATATGCATGACTTTTAATAACAAATTTTTGGGCACAAAAATCTTCTGATAACACAGGATAAAATTGGCCAGAGTTGCACCATGTTTTCTAAACCACATGTTTGTCAGAGCCTTTTGAAGATGCCGAGAATGTATTATCGCAATCTGGAGTGTCGTAATAAAACAGTTTGAATGTTCAATAATGACCAAAATTTCAGAGGGAATATAGCTTCACGCGAAACTAGATTCTTAACTCAACGGTAGTTAACGATTTCCAAGATTCAAAAGTCCTGACGTCAATTCTGTGACGTCACAATCACAGGAAGTTTTCACACGGGTCTAGAAACAATTATATGCAGGCGATTGCAGGGTCCGAGTCAGCTTTCGACGCCCCTTAACCCCCAACTCATTCTTCGCATCTATGCTGCCCAGAACCGTCGCCAGAAAGTTTTCACTAGGGGGCTTTGCGTTTCTGCNGGGGGGCTTTGGGTTTGTACAGGGGGGCTTGATACTCCACATATTGACAAAAACACAGCT
>JGI24022J15233_10011223_pt1 | contig 10204 bp, 4 predicted proteins | sample Ectturendosymbi2_FD_15233 | JGI IMG/M metagenome (IMG submission 15233)
CGAATCGTGACCGGATGCCTGCGTCCTACACCAGTGGACAACCTTCCAATGTTCGCAGGCATCCAACCTGGTGAGCTTCGTCGCATTGGAGCCACACTGTCTCTAGCACGTCGTGCCATGGAGCCTGGACATCTGCTCCACTCAGCACTCACTTGTCCACCGAGTGCAGATGCACTGCGCCTCAAATCGAGACACCCATTTGTACCCGCCGCACAACAACTCATTAGTTTATCTGACAACAACAGCATACGTGCGGCGCAGTGGGCGGATCACCAAGGGAATGCGGAGTGGGCGGACAAGACTCCGGATTTTCATCTCCGACACTGGAAAGACTCCGGATTTTCATCTCCGACACTGGAAAATACCCCTCCGGAGTGACCCTCCCAAGAAGAGCCTGGGTCCGACTTAGCCGCCTCCGCACCGGTGTCGGACGTTTCCGCTCCTGTTTGTACAAATGGAGTATGGCTTCCTCTGCGGCATGTGAGTGTGGCGCAGAAGAACAAACCGTCGACCATGTCCTCCAATGTCCAACCATCGACTTCCTCATGGACTGCATGGCCTGATGGTTCTCGACGATGAGACAATCGAATGTCTGCTCAACATCTGCCCCGAGATCTAGTGCGGCCAAGTAGTGGTTAGAAGAACTGGCTCAAAAGATGAAGAAGATGTTACGCAGCGATAGTAAGAAACTACCAGGCAGTATGTGATCATGCACAATGTATTTGAGAACGCCTTTAATACAGACAATTTTAGATTAATCGTACTTGCATGATGCCATAAAATTACAGGGCGGTCCGAAAGGATGTATCCAGGTTTGGTAAAGGAGTATTTTATATTGGAAGAAATGCTTCGCAAATTTTTTTCATAGGCCACTCTTACAGACATCTAAGTTTAAACGTGTGGTGCAAGTTTTTTCCTCGCACACCGCCATTTTGCGAGCACAGCTGAATAGTTTATAAAGCGCTTAATCCAAGTTCCTGGGCGCTGAATCATTGTGGCTACTCGCACATTAAAGTTTGCAATGAGCCAGTCCAACATTTAATCGGGAATTCTTCTCATCTCCTTTCGAATATTATTCTTGAGCACATCAATAGTTTGGGAGTTGTTAGCATAGCCCTGTTTGTTAGGTATCCCACAAAAATGGGGAAGGTATGGAGAATGTGCCGATGGGAGATGAACATGTCACCGGGGAATTAACGATGGGATATTCGAGTGAAGATGCATTGGAGCAATACTGCATTGCTTACAAATCACAGTATCCATGTCCACTCCTCGTTTCTGCCTCAGTGCCAGGATGAATTTTGTTCTCATTAGTTCAATATATCGCTAAACTGTGTTCACAGTTACCGGACATCCATCAATATCCTCGAACCAGTATGTTACGATAATTCCATTACGACCCAACGCGAACTAAACAGTCACTTTTTCCACACTAAGTGAGCGATACCGACGTTCATGCGGCTGAGCTTCAGGCTAAAACCGCAATATTTCGTTTGTTCACGTGACCACTAAGGTGTAAATTTGCCCCGTCACTGAAAAAAATTGAGTCCAAGATATCAGGCTGGTCTTCGATTCACTGACTGATGGATTGCCCAAAGGCATGTATCTCATCTTTATTTGCATCGGTCCGAAGTTCCAAACAAAGTATCTTACACGAAAACAGGTGGAGGTCCTGGTGCAATATACGCATAACTGAATTCTTTGAAAGATCTGCCTTCTGGTACAAAGCACAAACGTCCTCTGGATTTTCTTTGATACTACTCCAAACCAGTCCCGTCGCCACGGGGGGCTTTGGTGGGCTTAGCCCCCCAAATTGAAATATGAAACACTAAAAATTAGTGGAATTTTTGTCAAATTTGAATGTCAAGCCCCCCTGCAGGAACTTAAAGACCCCCGCGCAAACGTAAAGCCCCCCTATTGACGACTTTCTGGCGACGGTTCTGCTCCAAACAGTGTCTCACAGTCATGATGTGATTTTCTTTCCTAACTGAGCGTGACCAGCCACTGCGACTTTTAATGTTATCCTGCACGCTTCCCCTCTCCTTGATTTTGTCCAGTAGACGCTTTATTGTGAGTCTGGTCGGTCGGAGCGTTTCTTTCTGGAAAGTCCCTCCGAAATTGTCCCTAAATTGGGACAACTGATTTCGTCTTGAACTTATCCTCTACACCAGTGGTTCCCATCCTTTTTTGATGCATTCCTCCCTTTGATCATTTTGGAACTTTTCATTCCTCCCCCGTGGAACGTCCATTTCTCCCTGTTCGGGTTCGTAGGCTAGTATTAACTACAATCGGAACAATGGTCTTTATTGACGACAATAACTTGATTGATAAAAGTAGGATAAAACTATCTGAATAAGATGTAAGGGCTGATGATGCGTAATGTTACGTGAAATCGATTTCCTATTATAATTTTGCGATTGATTCCTTGCTTGTTTTACCTGTGGAGTGGAGTTACTTGAATACAGATATGCGCAAGTTTGAATCTTCGCAAAATGATGAAAGCAGAGCCCAGTCGGCTGATTCCTCGAAAGTTTACAGAAAACCTAGAGCTTCCATTTGTTGTCAAATAATGGCACTAAAGTTTGTCAACAAAAACGTGTGATAGTCCACTAAATAACTTACAAATATGAAATGATATAACTAATTCAAACAGCCAGTGTCAACTTAATAAAGAAGTACAACACTTACAATGAATAACTTAATTATAAAGTGGAAATTCCTCCCCTGAACTCATAAAATTCCTCCCTGGGGAGGAATTCCTACCCGGTTGGGAACCACTGCTCCACACAATCTTTATTCTCTCCTGCACGGAATATCTTGTTGCTTGATCCACTGAAGGTGGGTACTAAAACTTTGGAGCTCTAACTGTGATTTATCTGGGAAACAGGCGCCTGGGTTAATTTGATATGAAATGATAGCGATTATAAAATGGATACATCTTTTTGTACCACCCTGTATATGTTATTGTACGCAGGTTGTTCGTGCTGAATCCAACTCAACTAGAATCGTGATCCAAAAAATCCAAAAAAAAAAGCTCGGCTAAATTACCTGAGCCTTTACAAGCAGAACAGATTTGTGTCACTGACCGACCGATCTATATACTTGCAATGACCAACACATTTTCATACATGTCACTGCTCTAGCTTATTTGTAAGAGGTAATGGTAGATTTGAAAATGTGTTAATAGTAAAAGACACATAACTAGTCTTCAAAAAGCTAACACGAAATTCGTCAGGAAGTTAGGGTTTGATGCAGTGGCGAATCCATACCTGTCGTGGAAAGGGCAGTCAAAAAAGGGGCGAAAAGACTTATTGCCGAAAGAATGTCTTAACACTGCGGTAATCGTACAATTATTACCTAACTTCGAAATGAAAACATTTCATGTTTTGCAGCACAGCAGTTTTCGTAGTTAAGCACAGCACAGCAGTTTTCGTAGTTATAGAAAAGTGAAGTGAAAATTCATCGGTTTTTGCGAACCAAAATATCACCCAGAGTGTCCTGATAGTTTCTTTTGTTTTGTATTGTGTAACGTCTTCACTCCCACACGCAAGGCGCTAGACTTTAAACATGCATCGCAGTAACAAGGAATACACAAATACATGAAGGAAGACGAGGATACACACATGGCGGTAGTAGAGAGTATACGCTTGATGGCGCTAATATATTTACTTTGATGAAACACAAGCTTTTGAGACATACGCATGAATGAAGTCATCATGATTATTATAATGTCGTACTGCGATGACTTCCAAGTACATCGATTTATAAAATGGAGGAGGGAGCGGGAAGCTGCGAAGGACCAAGGGTTATCTAGGCTGCAGACCTCCCAAGGGCGAAGCTGCTTATAGTGTAACTACTGTTTTCACATATTCAAAAATATTCGTGTATGCTAGAGAGGAAATGCGTCAAAAGCTACAGACCGCTGCAGCACCGCAATGGTGTCACGAGATTCAAGAAGGTTGAGAACAAGTCGCGCCATCATGCTTTGCGGAAAAGAACTTGCTGTCAATGCATGCTGAGAACGGAAATTCGCTTGCTTTGTATCTACAGACTAAGGCATCCCGCTGCTTAATACACTGGTTTGATGCGACCAATTTTTGTGAACACAGCAACAACAAAACGATGTAATATTTAACGGAGATACTTCATGACTTTACAGTTTCCACTGTAACGACGTTAAGTAATTAAATCAAACCACTTGGTTTATGCACACCAATCAATAAGAACACAAAGTATGCTTCTATTATCCGAGTTATACATATTTCTTATGCTCCTCCAAAAAAAGTGCCAAACACGTTTTATTTTATATTTCTGAAGGAATTCTTGACCAGATTTCTATTGCACTATGTTTTATCATTCTAGCACTTGAGTTTGAACGTGCTTTTGGTAAAGCAAATTGTACATCGCTGTCAGAGCGGTTGTTGCTGCTTGTTAAGCATTCACAGTCAGGAAACAATTGTATGGGGCGCCGTTCGTAAAAATATCATATCTGACAGATTTAGCACAAATACTGCTATATCTGCACATATTTAGCTATCATTGCGCAGAGATTGCTATCTCTGCACGCATTTAGCTATCTCTGCGCGGAGATAGCTATTTCTGCGCGCATTTAGCTATCTCTGTGCATATTTAGCTATCTCTGTGCATATTTAGCCATCTCTGCGTATATTTAGTTATCTCTGCGCAGAGGTGGTTTGAGTGTTGTTATTTCAATAAATATTGCGTTTTGTGTACCAGTGTTGGTTTTACGAACTGATTTACCTTAGTGGATATTGCATTAGCGCAAAGAAAGTTTGAATGAAAGTTCAGCTGTTCTAGCTGCTGTACTTGAAGAAATAAACCACAAAATAGTTAAATTAAAACAAATCATTTAAAATAAAAAATGACAAGTGTGAGACGGAAACCCCATACACATGAAATAAAAAATCATAAAACTCAAAAAATGTGATTTAAATCGAAAAAATCCACTTTTAATAAAAAATCAGATTGTTTTGATTTTTTTTAAATCATGATTTTTGTCAACACTGACTATAGGACGAAACTTACAAGTCCTGCTTGTGTCTGATGCAATCAAAAGAGAGCTTCCGCTTTGACAAGGACTGTTTGTTGTTATTATATGAGTGGTTTCTTCCAACAGTCTCTGAGATGTCGAAAAGTCAATGGACGTGTCCCCACCGACCACAAAACCCCAACCAGTTTCGGTAACAAAATCTGTAAAATAAACAATTAAGTTCATAAACTACGGGTTTGCTGCAACAAAAAAACGTTTTACGAAAAAGACAAGTTAACAGTATCAATATATACGCCCACTTCTACTACGCAAACCAGTTTTAGAATAGGAATTTTCATCAGTAAAAGATGCTCTTTGTGTATCAACAAAATAAAACAATGGACGTAAGATTTTCAACACAAAAACTTCGAAGTGGGCATTTTTCCAGACTTGATCTCCAACTTGGCAGCTGCATTTACTTACAAAAATTATATAAAAACATAAGGTATTTGTAAAAAGCAAAAGTAACTCAAAGGGTTCAAACTGACCTAAACGTTTATCCACGCCAACCAAAATATATGTAAGGCAATCGGTCACCGCAGGATTGCATGCTTTGACGAAGAATTCCCACTTCAGCGAAGTGTGGATGTGTTTTGGAAATGGTGTGGGAGGCAAAGTGAATTCCGATACCACTTCAAATAACCCGTCGGTCGAAACGTTTACGTACCATGTGTTCTGTGTATACACGTGGAATTGATAAAATGGTCGTATAAAGCCATAAAAACTTTATTCCTGAACAAAGTCTGTCTTAAGAAAACGTTTTGCAGGCTGTCTTACATAAATGTTAACACAGCAGGAAATTCCTTTACAAATCAGTTTTGCTTCCTCTACTTTCCATGTATCAAAACACCAACTTTTTTAAAATAACTCCTTGCCAGGAATACATCGTTGTCAACATTGACAACTACGTCAAGAAAGCTAACAACTCTTATTAACATTTAATTTAATTTATTTATTTTCTTATCTTAGACCAGGGGTTCACAGCCTTTTCGCTCTTGCCAGCCGCATTACGATTACTTTTATGAATCATGGCCGCCAGTGCGTTCAAGATATTTTTATTCTTTACGTTGTTCTGCTTCCACACACTGAGCCTTGCCTGGTTGCACACGTATATTTGGCCGTTATTCTACTAAGCATCCTCAGAAAATAGACGAAGACTTTTTATTAATGCACGGCTTCCATATCTTTTATTAAAAATTAAATGTGCATGGCCGCATGCATCTTTTTTGGAGGTCGAAGGTTGTGCACCCCTGTCTTAGAATATACGTCCACATTGCATGGTTCAGTAGCACTAGGTTACTCATGAAATGTTGAAAGCAGTAATTCGTTGCGTAGCACAGAGGAAAAGTTCGTGCATACATTCCCGCAATACTAAAAACGAAAAAAACACCGAAAAACCAGGCCAGCAATCATAACAAAACCTCTCACCGTCACCACCACACAGAATAGCGGGATAAAAAGAAAAAACTGATACGACATAGTCGTATACCACTGAACAATTGCGTTATTGTTTCCATTCAAGCCATTAGAGGTATATAGTTAAATGGGTCCCCTTGATGCCGATAAACTCATCGATTTTCGAGAATATAATGCAAAATTTGATGAGCAAAGATAAGGAGGTTTGCCGACCATGTCAAATATCTTATTCTTGGTGTATTACTTCATGCCACACTTAAGTATAATAATGGCACTAAGAGGTTGATTGTACAGCGAAAAGCTCAGAAGCCCCTATGCTCAGTGATCTTCTCCAGCTGAAACATTGTGTTTGGTGCTGAGTGCATGCCACTGTATGCCTAGAAACTGTGGTGCAAATACACAAGTTGAGCATTAAACGCATCCACATTGCCTACATCTATCGAATTTTACACTACTGTACATCTCAAGGAACGTAAGTACTTGCCCACATCAAGTTACCCATTTCGTTCAGGACGTTTGATACCCTAACCAGAAAAAAACTTGCATGCTTTTGTTCAATTAGCTTCAACAATTCCCATCTTCATCCAGTTTTCAGTGCGCTTACTTCAGTTGTCTGATGCTTCTACAAATCCCAATTTTTATCCCACAATATAACGCTATAACGCTTAAGTATGACGAATGCAATGGTTGATGGTGCTTTGTTTCCGTGTTTGTTCCTCTTCAGTATTGACTGCGTGTATCAACTAGCACCTACCCTGCGATGCATTGTGACTAAGCATTTTGTATTCCTTGCAGTGATTGAGTCTCGAGACTTGGTCTCGAGCAGTGGCGTAACCAGAGGTTTGAGCCAGAATGGTAAAACTTAGCTCAAGGGGGCCTTCTAGCCAAAATTCAGAAAAATAGGTGAGAAGTGGTAGTGCATCGGATGTGGGTGTCACACTAAAACCAGCAATAATCGGAAGACTCCAAAAACGCAAAAAAACAACCTATTGAAAAGCAAAAGAAGAAAAAATACATAAATATAGGCTGTATGGGGCCCGGCTTTCACATTTGGCTTTCCACGAGGGGCGGTTCGCACCCTGTCCCCCGTCAGTTATGCCACTGGCCTTGAGACGAGTCTGGAGACACATTTTTGCGAGTCTCGGTGTCGTAGGTTTCAGGTCTCGTCTGTTTCGAAGGCTGCAGGTCTCGGTCACGAGCCTATAGCCTTGAGACTTCGAATACTGCAACGATATGGCTTAGGAAAAGTTCGGTAATTCAACATGTTCTTTGCTGTATCTACAGGGAAGAAATAACCAAAGCAGGTAGGAAAAATGCCAGAAATTCAAAAAAATTTCAAATTTGAAGCGGTGATGACGTTTTTTCGAAACTTTGTAGAAAAATTTCGGCATAATCCACAAATTTTCAAGTCTCGGTCTGGAATTTCAAGTTTTAGGCATACACTAAAATGCATTAGACTCGAAGCAAAGCAGGTGTTACAGCATCAACGATGGCCACTCAGCGAAAGTTGCAGTGGAAAAGAACATAAACGCAACCACTTGCTGCGGCATTAACGATATCTAATCACGAGTACCTGGTGGTTTTGAAACTGATAATTTCTCTCCCACGACGAGTTATGCACTCGTAAGGTAAGGGTAAAGTTACGTCTCAGTTCAGGAAGGGTAGCTGGTTGTCGAAAAATGCTGCATTCGATCTTCTGAAGAAACATCATTAGTCACGACAATTAAAATAAAAATGTCAAGACCATCACGCTAAAAACTCTCGAAGGAAGTATTTCATAGCGAAAAACTTCAGAAATAGACACGTGATGGCCCAGAGACTAAGGTCTTGTGTTTCAGATCAAACATAAAGCAAAATATAACCAAGTTTACCTGTAAGTTTGGGAAACATTTCGCTTTAAGGAAATCTTTAGTACGTAATAACGATCAACGCGTTTAGTCAGTAATAACGCAAAATAAAAAAGCGGCAAATATAAAATTGAAACGAAATTCAAACCAGAACCTATAGGACTTAGCCTATACATGACCTGTCCGCTCGGATAATTTAAGTTAAATTTATTTTGCAATCAGACACGAAGTCATTGTACAAGCACATGTCTGCACAACGCAGGTTGATAAAAAGACACAACATAACGTTTTACAACGGCGTTGGAGGCAGAACCACAGGGTTAAGCGGTCAAATCGGCTGAAAACCGGCCCTGAGACAGAGGTGTACTGTATACGAAGGGGGCAAGGTACGCAAACACTTAGCCAGTCACAGCGTTTCCCTCACATCGCGCCCCCATTTTCTAAACTTATGCAGATTGCCATCTGATCTCAGTATGTTCCAACGCTTTGAAGCTGGACTAGCTTACGAATTATTTCACTGCGCATATGTCAAAATTAATGTTTGGTTATTTTCGCCAGGCCCGCTGCTTTACCGCATTCGGAATGTGTTTGTGATTGGTCCCTTTAGGCTTGCTATGTTTTGTGATTGATCCCTTACTGTGGCATGTCTTTGCTTAGCACTCCTCAGTAGCGTGGCCAGCCCAAAATTTTGGGAGGGGCCAAATATTTTGACTTCAAGCTAGCAACAATATTTTGAGATCACCTCTCAAAGCAAAAAACGACAACATATGCTAGAAATTTGAGGCGTCACGACCTCCTTGGCCAGGAGCGGATCCAGGGGGGAGATTGCCTCCCTAAAACTTCCGAAAGCAACTTTATTTACCATAATTTTGTACAATTGGGAAAATATCATTTTGTGGTCCATTGTTTTGTCACAGCAGTGTTGAGTAGCATAGTTCATCTCATCTCTTACAGTAGCAAATGTGTTTTGAGACTTGACTATAGGGTTGCCTTGACTATAGGATTTTAGATAAAAGACTTTCTAAGTCTATCTTGGGATGTTGGCCTAAATCTGATCGCTTGCTTCTTGTAAAAACTAAAAGCTAGCAATTTCAATGTAAACATGATTGTTGCATACGCACCAACAACAGATGCAGATGATAGAAGAATTTTATGACTCACTGGATGAATTGTACAGCAACTGCAAATCACAGGAAATAAATATTTTAATGGGAGACTTAAATGCTACTTTGTGAGAAACATGGTAAAACTGTTGGACCACATGGATTGGGAATGCGCAATGAACGAGGAGAAAGACTTATTGATCGGTGTGAAGAAAAGAAACTAGCGATAATGAACACATGGTTTGCAGATCACCTCAGACGACGTTATACATTGGCCAGCCCTGGTGACCGTACAAGAAATCAGATTGGCTACATAATGATCAATGAAAGATATCGGTCCTCTGTATCTAATGCAAGAGCCTATCCAGGAGCCGATGCAAACAGTGATCATAATCCAGTAATTGCAACTATCAAAATATATTTAATGGCTCTAAAGCACCCAAAACGAAAGCCAAGGTTCTTACTTGATACTCTCAAAAATCCTGAAAACGGCGCAGACTTCTCTAAGGCTGTTTTTGAAAGACTTCCAAAAATTCAAATTGAAGAAAATTCCCAAATTCAATGGACAAATCTGAAAACGAGTGTTATTACAGCTGCAAACAATGTTATACCAAAAGAATCCAAGAAGATTAAACAACCACATTGGGTAGCTGATGAAATTAAAAGCCTTTTTCACAAGAGAAGACAGTTTAAATCAGACCAAGAAAAGTACAAAAGAATAGATAAGGAAATCCAAAAGCAATGTAAATGTGCTAAGGAGCAATGGTTGGAAGAAAAATGCCAGGAGA
>JGI24022J15233_10011226_pt1 | contig 10204 bp, 7 predicted proteins | sample Ectturendosymbi2_FD_15233 | JGI IMG/M metagenome (IMG submission 15233)
AATTTCAGATATTTCTGCTAGCTCCGCACCAAGACGGGACCATGCAAGGTCGGACATGTAATCACGGCACTTGGTCCTTGGTCGACCTCTGGGTTGCTTTACTGTGGATGTAGTAAGCAGCTGGGCTTGCCTCGCCAATCTTGCGTGGGACATTCCCGTCACATGGCCAAACCATCACAAAATAAATTTTATTGCATAACACAGCAGGAATGCTTTGAACCGCTCCTTCATTTTGGTCTGTTACAGCAGTGGTGTTGTAAAAGTGGTGTCCTTTACAAACGTGGTGTGTCCATCAATTTTCTATTATTTTTTCCTGAAGATGGCTTAGGATTAAGTCAAACTAAAATGACACGTTTTCTGTAATTGTAGTTTTAATCTTCACAATAAAAACTAGAAAAAGTTTCGCCCCATTTTTGCGACACATCACTACTGATGCAGCACAACTGATTGTATTGACAGTACTACCACTGCTATGTGTCGTACAGACAGCACCCTCGTATCGAAGCAAGTGTTACTGTAGTAGCTGCAGAGTTTCTGTCAGGTGATAGATTAGTTTATGACAGATTGCTCACAAACAAGCCTTTCGTATGTAGACGTCAGCTTTAAAAAGTTCATGAGAGGAAAAGTGACACTATTATAGGCAAAAATTATCGGATAACATTAATTTACGTCACGTAATTTACTGAAGAGCTGTCCTGCCGCACTTATTGGAACTACGTTACGGATAGAATAAGTGGGTTCGTGACTGTTGCAGTGACAACTGAAGGGTTGAGCCTTTAACTACTCATCGCCTTGCTGATTTCTAGATGTAACAAATCTCTTTCACCTTTTACCGGTGTTTGTCGATAGGGTGCAGGTTCCCCAACGCGGTCGATATTAGAATATTTCAGCTATGACCGTTGCTGTGTTTGAGGTCAAGTATTTGTATCGATGCGTAGCAGTCCTAAGTCGAGATATTGGATAACAACATTTGCTGCTTACGGTGGGCACCTATTCCCAGAGCAGCTAGATTCATATTGCTTTTAAATGAAAGATTAGGCAATGCTTGAAAGAAAAAGATGCTAGCGTGCATTTCGTGCGTTTATAACAAGGGTGGGGAACCTGCGGCCCGCGTGAACATTAGATATGGCCGGCATCAGAGATTTTGTTACCCAAGTTAGAGTACAGCATCGCGTCTAAACGGAACTCAGTAATAAGCAAGTACTTAGATAGTAAGTCAAGAGAAATCACTCTCCCTCATAGTTAAATGAAGGTAGAATTTTAGGATAAAATCAAATGATTTTGCGACCCGCCAGCGATAATGCACAATTCATGTGGCCCGTGATAGTAAATGGGTTCCCCATTCCTGATTTATAAAAACGAGTAGTGTGATTTTGAATAATTTACCCTTTTCAGGCAAAATTTAGCTTAGGGACCAAATCGGCTCGAAGATAATCATCAAGTTCTTGGTTTCCTAAAACCAAAGTAATGAATAACTGATGTTACTGATGCTATGAATTACTATATAAACACTATAAGTTTTTTGAAAACTTAGTATAAGTATTGATATTACAAGGTTTTTTGCTTTTTTAATAAGTTTTCTCAAGATATTAGATCTGCGTCAGATCATTCAGCATAACAACTCTTCTCTCCGAACAAAAGTGTCCCGTTTCGACTCCGGACAAGCAAAATATTTGTGCACGAATATTTTTCAAGGATAAGCCATAAAATTTTCCAGACAAGGCTAAATTTTGAATATCAAAGAAAATTTATGGTGTTTCAATCAGTGCTAGTACTTTTAGTTTGCATTTCAGTGCAGTTGTTTAAAATTAACAGATGGATTTGATGATAAAGTTCATACCAATATATCTTTATTGGCTCGGAGTCGCTGTTTATTTTCCCGACTCGTAACCAACAGGGTTTCTGGCTGTGACTCCCACTTCAACTGCATCAAAAACCTCCGATTCCGATATTGACACCCATACTCCTGCCAAGTGGGTTGTCTTGTTCACTGACCTAAGATCGAAATCATACTGCTAGAACCATTTATTTTCGATGCTGGTCACTCAGGTCGTATCATCAGCTAGCGAGAGCGGACTATGTATAGTTTGGAAGATGAGCTCATTCAGTGTACTACGGCGGATTTGCGCCTAAGCCTAAGGTGCAAAAGTTTCCGACCTTGATGATGGTGATATATGTGACATACACGCTGAATACCGCAATAGTTGGCATTACTATTCTTGTGCTGTATTCTTTTTTCTCATATATCCTCCGAAAAATTTGCTTTCCAATCGGTTGCGTAATTCTGGGAAGTATTTTTTTCGTCTCTCATTATAGTATTAGTGACCTGTGGGCAGAGTCTATTGCAGGTTACAACTTCTGTTGTGCGAAATTTTATTTTTCCAGGCGCAGTTTTAAGTGTGAAGAGAAGATGATATGCAGAATAGATGTACAACCTGACAAGCTGCAACAAACGCGTCTCTAAAAACAAAATTTTAAACATAAGTCGCCATTTTATGGGATCCAACACTCTATTACACCGTTTTTAAACCAGAGGGCAATGGAAACTTATAAAAACAAACAAATCGTTACCAACATGTTTTTTCTGTTCAGGAACAATATTGACTTAAGAAATAACAGCAGGAATTATACAAAACCATTTTGAATTTTGTTGTTGCGCGAATAGCTGCAATAAATTTGGTTCAAATAGATCTTGATAAACCGTGAAATTAAAAGGCACTTCCGCCCCAATTGCCCCCTTTTGAAATGGCAGGGGGATTTTCCCCCGTTATTTTCCTGCTCTCCGACGTCCCTGTCTAAAATATGCATTTTAATAGATCGTTTTGGAACAGTCTCATGCAGCTAATATAGGTTTTGTAGTACGAGGGCTGATTTGTTACGGTAACGTCAGAAGTAGAAATAACCAAGCCCTGACGTTGCATACGTCGGGAGCGCATAGCAAAATTTCACTCAAAAAAAATTCAGATTCTTCCCAGAAGCTTTTGTAAGTTTGTGCTATTTATTTCAGAGATGGTACTGAGCTGCGGCAATATCAGCTTGATTACTTGTGGAATGATGAATAGATGAGCAGATGATCTTAGAAATTACGAAATCTTTTGAAATTGTCATGCCGATAACGTATATTTGACTGTCATGTAGAAAAGAAAAAGAAGCAAATTAAATAATGCTTCAAAATCTACCAAACCTTATCTTTCTTCTGAGGACGAGCGTGTGTAACTGTCAGATTTTCCCCATCATTTTCTGTCGCATTTGGCTCTGTACGATTCCTCCAGTCAAACCCCAAAGAACGATCACCGAGTTCGTATGGATGCACCTCAGTTTCATCAGCATCTACTGAGGAAGAGTGTTCTTCAGGTTCATGTGAACGTTGTTGCGCAAAACGTCCTTCGTTCTTTGGTGGAAAATTGGGTGATTCATCCACTGTTTTGTATCTGAATGAAATTTATGAAATATTTGAAACCGAGATCGACTTCAATAAAAATGATTTTCATTAACCCAGTACGCAATTGGTGCAGAGTCATATTCGGTCTAAATTCAGGGTGGGTAGAAAGGTTTCGAAAATACAGGACCTCAAAAATCACTAAAAACGCTGCATAAATAACAAATTTTCTGCCAAAGTTAAACCTCGGGAGAACAATTTTTCGATTTGCTCTACTTCCTTGCTACTTTTTAAAATTAGTAATTTAATTGCTATTTGAAAAAACATCACCACCAGTAAATTCGACAAGCTAGACCACAAGCTCGTGCGCAAAGGCTGAACTTTGCCTGTTGTGAGCATGCATGGTTCACACAGCAGGAAAAATAGTATTTTAAATGTGTGATGCGTGTGTGTTAAAGGTTGTTTTAACCCAGGGGTTCCCAACCTGGAGTACATGTACCCCAGGGGTACATTTGCCTATCCGAAGGGGAACATTTAAGGCTAGCAGAAGATGAGAAAAATATATTTACATATTATTTATTTCCAAATATTTATACATACATCACTGAGTATTATTTCCAAAAATCATTGTATGCTTATTGTTAAATATGTCTATGAATGATCACGATAATATATCTTGTCATAGGAAATTTTAAGGGTACATTTTCATCTGTCAACACGCTGAAGGGGTACATGTTCATCTCTCAGAATGCTGAAGGGGTACATGGTCAGAGAAAGGTTGGGAACCCCTGTTCTAACCTTTTTCAAACTGAATTGCTTCGTTTCAGATTTTAATTCACGCCATTGCACTATGCTTCTTTAAAAACTAATACGCACACGGTTTTTGTTTTCGGGCGACTTCACTTACCTGGTGAATTTGAAAAACTCTAGAAGAAAGCCTTTTAAGTTTCACGAGGTTGCAAATTTGGTCATGCCTGCTGCAAAGTTAATCTCTGTCGCCTTCGATTAGAAACGTGATAAACGTCACTGTTGATATTTGTACACGATTTACGTGCATAGGTACAGATTAAGGATGCGCGAGGCCCTAAATTTTGGGCCTCATTTTCCCTCAGTCCATACGCCTACCAAGGTGGCCCTACTTTGGCGGGGCGACGCTAATGTTCTAAATCAGCGTGGTCCAGCTACTTCTGACCTATACGGCTCATTTTACAAAAACGCGACAACTCGCGGGCCTCTTCCAATAAAATGATGTAACCTATAAAACAACAGATTCAGAACAGTTAAAACAAAAAAATGAGAAGACAAGTGAGTGTGTCATTGAAAGTGAGTGGGTCACTGAAACAATAGCAAATTATTACAAATCGCTATCAGTGGGATGCCTGCGGCCGAGGCTTCTCAGACACTATCGAGCAGTGTTTCGCATCCCATTCGATTTCTGTTATTAGATTTGATTGCTTTACCATAAAAAATGTACTCTCACACATTTTGCCGACTAACTTCCAGAAGCACTCTGCAGTCTCTAACACCGTTGTTATTGCACATTTTCATTAAAAGATCTTGTACTTGTTCTAACTAAAATTACCTATTGCAGGTATGGGCAATTAATTTGGTTCGCGGGCTACTTTGAGAAGGTCGCGTTTAGCGGATACACATACAGATTTATTTGTTGGTACTGAGTTCATTGCGCCAGATGTACTCTCCAAGACAACGAAAGCCGGGGCACCGAAAAAACACAGAGGTTATCTGGTCAGGTGCCCCAGCGGAGGATTAGCGGCGGGTCGTACATTCTAATTTGATCGTAAAATAATTAAATAAATCAAAATGGTACACAGAAAAGGTGGTATTCATTGTTCTTGTGCAAACGCACTTTATCCAGCGCAAGAAATTCAGTCAGACAAATGTAACCTTGTACGTTTTTCTACAAATTTCAGATTTGAAGATTTTTCCTGAATGGGTCCCCGGGCCACTGAAAACGCTCTGGCGGACCACATGCGGCCCACGGGCCTGTTGTTGGACCACACTGTTCTAAATTAACAAAGTGGGGTCACAAAACGCTGCTGAGCGAGGCCATCTTAAACAGGGCGGCCTTGAATGATCAAGGACTATCTAACTGAGCGTGTCTAGCCCTGCACGCGCTGCTACAAAAAGGTTAAACAATAAAGCAAAATTTATACTTCGGAGATCTTTTCAAGAAGATCGTGTGATCAAAATGTTGAATCCAGCAACTTCTTGACATCATTTTGTTATTCTTACTCGGTGTATTTTTGGAATCTACAGCTCAACCTTCCTTCAACTTATAAGAATATATTGGTTTGTTTCAAGGCAACTGGCTTACGTTTCGTGTGTCTGCTTTATTGGGACTAAGAACCAAAAATGTATAGAAAACCTGAAGTCATCAGCTTAATTGACTTAATTCTTGCAATGACAGTTTAATTTGCCGATATGACACTCACACTGCACAACAGCCGGGTTCACTGTTCTGGTATGATGCAGTGATGAGCTTGCAGTTCACTAAATCCGCTCCATTGCCTGTATAGGCAGGTTGCAAAGCTTGCGAGCGGATTCTTCTATATTACTCTTTATTGCGTAATAATACCATGGCAACAAAGATTCACCTCAAGTTACGGCAGTATGAATTTCGCCGCGGGTGACCAGTGTTGCCACTTCTGATGTTTTGAGATAAATTTATGATGTCTGATGTTTGGCGGCAAGTCTGATGTAAACTGGGCTGTTGTTTTTGCTTTTCACGTTTCTTCTCTTCTTAAGATGAAAAGAAGTAAGATTCATAATTTTTAAGTTTCTTTCGTCAATCTTTTACCCTCTCTTGTGTTTGGTTATCGTTCCCAACCGAAGAAGCTCCCTTCGCCCCGTTGGGATTAACACTTTACATTACGCATGACCGATATGACCACTTAAAACCCTGGAACGCTGACCCAGGGAGGATTCCTCCCAGTCACGTGAGTGACCACATGGTTGTTTTTATTACTGCTCTATGCATGTGCAACAGCTGTCGCATTGGAGAAGTTGTAGAATCGGTGGGCCACGGCCCCTCCGTTTGTTTATTAATTGGACCACATGCTTGAAAAGGTCGAGAACCCCTGTCTTAAGGGAACAATTTCCAGCTAGCGTGTATCAGTTGGTCTTATAACGATTCCACACCCCGCGCATTTTTGCAGTTAGAGCTCGGTGGTCGCCCAACACAATTTTAATCAAGTCAAATTAAATACGAAATATTTTGGCAAAGCACCTGTCAAAACATAGGTGCAATTAAATTGGCAAAAGCTGAAGTTTGCATTGCGTTTCGACAGCTCGTTTAAAACACATCTGGAATCCAAAGTAAAAAATGCTCAGAGCTGATCGATACACCGATTTACCTTGGAGGCTTTACTTCTTTCGCCGCTGACAGCGGCGACTCGTCCTTTGGGGCAGCTGCTGCAGTCGTCATCGTCGATTTTTGAAGCTGAGTGTTGTTTTGACCACTGCCAAACTTTTTGTTTCCCACTCTCTGCTATGTTTAGAAAACCTGGTTTATCTTAATCATCAAAAAATCACACTAATTACAATCTATCGTGTATTCAACATATAACTCAATTTTTGGAGCTATAGATCCAGAAAAATCTGACTTCTTACTTAAAACTCTCTCCGAATCAGCCTCTTTGAAAATTACACGGTTAAGCAAAATTCTGGTTGTCTGATCATATGTTGGATATTGGATTAACACAACATGAGAAATGTTCACTCCTTTTTTGAGTTAGAGTCCAGACACAATGGAAAAGTCTATGCATGGGCGTCGGAAGGGGGAGGCAGGGGGCCTTAGTCCTTCCTGGATTTTGAAATTTGACATTTATATATTACATTTTTAGCAAAAAGGTCGTTTTCTTTGGTTTCGAGAAGGAAAAATGAAAATTCATTACTTTTGGCCCCTCTCTGGAAATATCTTTATGGCTACTCTGGAAAAGTCGAATATTTCCCCCTGGAAAAAATCCTTCCAACGCCCATCCCTGTGTGTTTTACTGTTTCCACATAGCCTACACAGCTCTGAGGATCTTCTAATCACATTCAGTTCCACAGGTAAAACATATACTCATTTTTACTGAGGTATTCACCGATGGTGCAAAATAAAATTGCGTCATTTTTCTGACCAAACTGTATTTTTTGTCAGCGGATGAATGTGCAACCCGACTTAGTTTTACAGATGTTGGAAAATCCGCATCCACTAGCAGCTACCAAAGGTAACACCATCTGTTGGGGCTATCTGCCGTGTGCAAATGAAATGCCATCTGTAACCTTACAGTTCACAAACCTCTCCGTAACAAGCTGTGAAAGTACAGCAGTGCTCCTGTTGGCAAAGCTGTGTATGATCACGAGCGTTCCCAAACATCACTTATCGAAAATTGAAAAAGAGCAGCAAATTTTTATATGGCTGGAAACATTAATTACCTGCATTATATAGTTTTTTCTTTGCGGCTTGAAGTTAACTTTTCCGCTAAAAACGTTTTTGCTTTTGCTTTTCAATCCATGCAATTTGTATGCGACCAAGCTCGGTTCCCTGAAATACATAGTGTGATGACAAGTTATTGCACTAATTAATTATAAGCTTTTGAACCGAATGTCCATGACCTATTGGAAGAAAAGATCAAGCGTTTCTGGACATATGTGTTTTATTGATTCTACTCGTTTTTGTCTTTGGTATATTTAAAATTATTCTCGCAAGTTATTAAATAGGTGTAAACGTGAAACATTTTAAAAAGCAAAAGGATTATGTTTCAAAAGTTTGCGTATACTTGTTTTTGAAGGAGACATGAACTACAGTCAACTTTCTACCATTTTTCATTCCAAAATATCAAAATGCTGAGCTTGCATTTCAGTCCGGTTTCGTTTGCGCTCGGTTTGTACTCTTTTTAGAGCAAGGGTCTCAAGCTCAAATTGCTCCGAGGGCCAAATGAGAACTTATAAAGTAACCCGAAGGCCGCATTATGACGCTTACGCAACAGCGGCGATATCTAGACCTTATTAGAAACAGCTTTACATCTTATTTCCTGCGAAAGGTATCGTGAGTTATACGCAAATAATTTCCAGACGTCGTCTCTGCGTTCGTTTAAAGAAACTTGTTCACTCGATAGCCGAGCACTTTTAAACACCTGGGAACAAACTAAATAACTGTTTCTAGTTTCTAAACGAACGCAGAGACGACGGCTATAGACGTAAATGTTAATTATTTGAATATAAAAAAAATAATTATAAACGTAAATGTTAATTATTTGAAAATTCCGAAAACGCGTCGCTGGCCGCACAAACCGCCCTCGCGGGCCACATGCGGGCCGCGTGTTGAGACCCCTGTTTTAGGGAGTGACACGAGTGGTCGGCGCCCATCTCCGCTTGCTTGCGCCGTGGGCTTTTGTAGTGAATGGTAGTGAATGCTGTACTGATGCCGAGTCAGTGGCAACACCGTGTGTCAACCGTTCCCTTGCACGCACCCATCAACTTCGAGAGCACAAGTCTGGACAGACCACAGATACCAATACAACTCTCGGCATGACCAGACTGGGAATCCAACCCAACCTACCAACTTTGGTGGCCAGTGGTCAACCAAATGTACTACTTTGTCGGTGAACTTGCACTTATAAAATGAAATTACTGCTGGAGGAAGAATTTAATCATCAGTGACTTTCGCTCAGATATTCTTTTGGAAACTGAAGATTTTATGAAGAAGACCACAAGTTTGCTTATGATTTTCATCTTTGCTAGGTATTTGGAACAGCAATGCAAAATATAGTTAAGGTGCGTTTTACCTCAATAATCTTTATCATGAGTAACAAATCTGAAACAAGAATTGGTTTAACTTTGCCCTTAATTAAATATAGATAAATTACCTTCTTTTGGCATCTCTGTAGAAAATCCACGACGTTGCCGCAATAATTACCAGCAAGAGAAAGACAATTACAAGAAATAACACTGGCATCCATAAATGAACATAGCTTTCGCAGTGACGCCCAATATGCCATTCCAGATTTGACGTAGGGCAGCTAAATGTAACAATATTTTTCTGTGACGAGAGAACTGTCGAATATCCACACAGTAAAAAATCTCTATGCAGTCATCAAAACGAGTAGCAGCGGCATAGGATGAACTGTACATTGGAAACTTATGCACCTTTTTCGGATCTTTACAATGAAAAATGCGCGGTTGCAAAACCTCTACTTGCTATCCAAATGCTTGTAGATACAATTGCTATATTATGTCTTTTAGGATCTATCTAACTCGATGCTGGCAAGCGTTTTAAACAAAAATTTTCAAATCAATGCAGACAATTGTGTCGTAGATCATCAAAACTGCCTTCATAATTAAATGTTTGCTTATGCACTTTGTGCAAGAACTAAGTTGGGTGAAATCATTTTGATAAGCGTGTGTAAGAAGAGGCAAAATCCTTTTTCAGTATAAGTACTTCATTGGTATGTTTTCTGCATCTTCCTACAAATAAGTGCTTTAGTCTAACGTTTTTTTCTTTCTTTGTATTCGAGCTGAGTTGACTGATTTAACTGTCGTAATGTACGAGATGTAGCAATGATGCCAGGCTTTTCGTATACAACCTGTGAATCGTCACAGTGTTTAAACTGCATAGAGATTAATGAATCTTAAGCTACAAGGGTGACACAAAAAACGGTCATCACCAAAAATCGAATAACTTCCAAAATTTTATTTAGATTGACACAAAACTTCAGCTACATTAGTTCAAGCCTGTGTAGCAGACATCTCCAAAGTTTCAAGTCTGTACTACAAAAACTCTTTGTTTCACTGGCGCTCAAAAAATGTGCTCCAGATGAG
>JGI24022J15233_10011227_pt1 | contig 10203 bp, 6 predicted proteins | sample Ectturendosymbi2_FD_15233 | JGI IMG/M metagenome (IMG submission 15233)
TGTTCAAACCTGAGATCTTTCGGGAGCAAATGTACTGTATAGAAGAAAGTACTTGTGACATTGTTGGGAGTTTTCGGCGACCCCAAAATGATTCGGCACCAGGGGATTTGTTCCCCCCTTGCCCCCGCTCGCTACGCCCCTGACGACAATATGAAAGTGGGAATTGGCAGACTTAAGATGAGTAGAAACAAACGTAAGCAAAAGATTTTATGTGTGCTTGATACAAGCGTGTAGACAATATCTTTTGCTAATATATCGCTTTGCTATTTGAGTAAATCTGAAGACTGAATAGGTTGTATGTAACTTAGACTAAAAATAAAAACATTAAATCGTCAACCGGGAAACCGGAAAAAATCTACAAGGTTCTCCTACACAAACTATTTCATGGTTTCAGGTAAATTCTTCCTCCTTTCTGGCTGTAATCAAGGTACTACGATAGCGCGCTGATTAGCGCACCTTTCTGGACGCGATTTTTACGGGCGTATTTTATAATTTTTGGGATGTGAATAGCGCTTTGGATACCAAGAAACGCGCTTTTTGCCAGAACGTTCAATGCAACGAGCGATTGCACTCCTCCTCCGTCGTGATGAAAATGTGTTAGCCTTAGCATAGCGCCTTGAGGAACGCAAAAGTATCAAACATACACAAATCTGATTTTCATGTGATTTCCCGTTGCCTTCCACTGGTAAACGGTCTTTTCGTTCTTGAGGTTTTCCGCTTCGGAATGTGTGATCGTATCATTCGCGGCTGAGCACTGAACACGTTTTGTATGGGTCGGGGGCGCAAGCCACATGCCGACAGGCGTATCTCCGCCAACACTCCTCGCCTGCAAGAGCAAGCCCCTGTAACCAGCAGTCGATGTGTTCCTGTTGTCCTTGACCCACACTGCAGCAAAATATAAACACTAGTAAGGAAAACAAGTGCAGTTGCGCCCAGGTCCGTAGCAGGTTTCAAGGTTTGGAGGTGAAAAATACGTTTTCAGGAGGCAATATTTTTGTTTTTATTATGTGTAAAACAAAATATTCTGTTTACAACAAAATTTGGAGGGGCTGAAAACAATTTGGAGGTGCACTGTCCCCGAATGCCCCCGTGGCTACGAGCCTAGTTGCGCCATGAGAACGTTGCAGTTGACCTAAAAATTGAGCAGCATTGCCTCAGCAGGCGAATGCATACTGGGTAAGAACATTCTTTCGAAGCTCCACAAACATGTCAAGGTCAGGTGAACGAAGGCAGTTATTTTGAACTTTCGGGACGAGGAAACGGCTTTTTGAAGGCAAAGGTAAACAATCAGAGCAAGAATGTATGGATTTTTAAAAGATGCAGAATTGTGCCTAGAATGATATTTCTACAAGTGTGTAGCCAGAAAAATATTAGGTATCCGCAGCTGCGGAGTAAAAAATTGTGTGAAATGCTGACCGCTGTCTGGCATTTTCTAGCAAAATTACCAAACATCGATGACCTTTTTTGATCTTTGCTTTGACAGAAACATGGCGACTCTTCGGTGCATGATGCAGACCCACTTTCCATAAGACAAAATTTTGAACAACTTTCCAAAACATTTCACCTAGCACGCCCACTATCTACAAAACGCTTTTAGATCCACTTTAAAATATTGATTTGGACCCACTTCTTGGGAAAAAACTCAGAATAGCCGTTCTCAGAAATGGAGTCAGTGACGGACGTTTTGGGACAAACGCTTTCAAACTCCCTGATGAAAGCCCTCCAGCACACTTATGACTAGTTGCGTTGCTCCTGTTTATAACGCAATCTGGAATCGAAACTCAAAATATCATATCATTGATGGTGTTTTCATTGTTCCAATAGAACTTGCAACTAAAGTCAGGGTTTCCCAAACAGTGCAGCGAGAAATTTTCATGAATTGCAGTAGGTTTGTTCGCCACTACAGTAAGTTAATCGGTAATACAATGTTACTATAGTGTGTTGGTTGGGTGAGTAAGGTGGGTCGGTATGTAGTTAACTATAAGTGCTGTGATGTAATATTGTTATTGCAATGTCACCTTGCTATTATTACGTTTGAATGCTTAAGACAGTAAACCGCACGATTGAAATCACTGAGTTATTATATTGCAGTTGAGTAATAAAATCTTTCCTTTGCCATTGCAGTTTATTCATTTCAGACACTGTTGAGCGACAAAGCGAAGTTACAAACATTGTCAAACATGGATACGCATGTGGTAAGGTTGAGCGACAAAAGTTGTGACAAAGAAATGCAAGCAAAAAAACTACACTCAGAACTATTTGCAGTTTGGTTTTTATCTCGGCGAAATATCCTTCCTTCAGAGGCTACTGCGTCTCCTGTGTGGCAAAGTTTCAAATGAAGCCAGGGTCACCAATATATTGAAAAACGCGTGGTTAATCCAGGGGTCGGCAAGCTGCGGCTCCGAAGGCGTATGCGGCTCTTTAACTGCTCTGAAGTGTCTCTCTCTCTCTCTCTGGATTCGACAAAAATTGGAATTTAAATATGCATTTGATTATGATTACTATTAGATTTAAGTTGGGTGCATATTTGCTTGTGTCCATGTGAAGTCACATGAAACATAAAACGGTATCAACGCTTCGTGGCTCCTCATCGGTCATATCTGCTGGAAAATGAAGCAGAATGGCTCAAGCTCAATTAGTACAAACGGTTGCCGACCCCTGGGTTAGTCAGTCGAGTTTGTTTTAATAATCTACACATTCTGCAATTATTTTAGCACAAGTGATGTGAAGGAAGCTGGATAGTTAGTAAGTGTCACCAACACGTGGCACTTTTATCCGCATGACTGATTCTAGCGTCAACATAAGGAAGAGACGCTTAAAAAGCACGAGAGCCACTGAACTGATACAAGGTGGATACCACGCAATGCTGCAGACTATAAAAGCCGGTAGTTGAGATGTATGCTGCAACCTTTTTTCAAACGGCTGTGCCTGCAGTTTATTACATATGACATTTTGCCACAATGTGAAAATCTGTTTTATCGTAAACAAGCTGCTATGGATGACAACAAAACTCAAAAATCACAATCGCAAACGTGTCAAAAGATTATCTTCCCCTCCGACGGTGCTTGCTTTCTAAAACCGTGGTAGATGTTTCGAAGACTTTTTGAAGTCCCGGTCAGAGAAAGCTTAGTCGCAAAGACGGCAGATTATCCCACTTCAAAGAATAAAGACAACTCACCACGGACAGTAGAACCGTTCTTGTACGTTGAGGGATCAGTCATTATGGAATAGCTTGGAGAAATTGTCTGCGCCTTAATTTCGACTTTTGTGCTTGTGTTTGTGCTTTGGCCACGGTCCACTTCAACGTCAGTGCTTTGGTTCGTGCTGTGGTTTGTGCTTTGGCCACGGTCCATTTCGACTTTAGTGCTGTGGTTTGTGCTGTGGCGATGGTCATTTCCGGATGCTGGACTTTGGATATGATGCGGTGTCATGCTCGTGCAGGCTTGGGTGGGGGCACCATTCGGCAAGCACGTGATTGTTGTTACCCAGGTGAAGATGAGGAAGATTGCGAAGACAGATTGCCACATTTTTCCGCGGGAAAACATCTTTTATGCGACTTACAGTCAGACAAAAAGTTAAACGAAGCAGGGTGTCCTTTAAGGAAAAGCGGAACAAAAAACAGGTCTTTCATTCGCATATTTTCCAACCAAAAAAAACAAACAAAACGCTGAATTAACCGCGAATGTCACATGAAAAATTTGTTTCAAGCGTTCCGTGTTGAAAGATTTTCTGAAAGGTATCAGCAAACCAATAAAAAGAGTGTTTTTGTAGCTTCACTGCTGCGGGAACATCTTTCAGTAATAGCAATACACCAGGGGCGCATACCTCGGGTGTGCTAGGTGTGCGTCGCACGCACACCCTGTGAAACTAAACATGACGTGACATTTTCCAGATCGTGCGATCAAGGTAAAATAACAAAAAAGATATAAAGATAATTCTGTGCTTTCCAGCGCGAAGGTGTGCGCCATGTGTATGTGCTCGACTGCTCTTTTATTCGAAGAGACATTTGCGAAAACTGCTTTTGCAGTTGTGATCTGCGCTGTTACAGGGTTGAGTGAACTTTACTCCCCTGTTGTTTCTATCTGACAAACCAAGGTGTGCGACATTCCAAGCGCACACCTGCAGGGCTCGCAAACTCGTAACCGATAAAACATTCGCGCAGAACCGCAGATTGTTTTTCCAGTTGTGACCTTCCAGGGCTGAGTCTATTTTGCTCCCTTGTTGTTTCGATCTGGGTGTGCGCTATCCGAGGCGCACACCTTCTGGGCTCGACTGCTAGTATTCAAAGAGACATTCGTTCAGACTGGTTTTGCAATTGTAAACTGCGCTGTTGCAGTGCTGAATGTGTTTTACTCCTTGGTTTTAACGTGCAGTCTGATATGTTTGCAGTTATAATTCCTTTGTCCTAGCGTTGAGTGTATTTTGCACCTCCATTTTAAGTTGGAGCGCTGATAGTTTAAAGTCAATACAATGGCATATTAAGTTATACAATAATGAATAATGAGAGTGTATGTATATGGATATGCATTGTGTCAAAAAACTTTGCTAAAACGTTGGATTTCCAACGTGAAGTTGACGTAATCGTGTTACGTCACAAACAGCCCACACGCAGCAATAATGACCATCATACGCCACTGCAATACACACTTCAGTAATAGCAATACACACTTCAGCAACGACAACACACACTTCCGTAATAGCAATACACACTTCAGTAATAGTAATACACACTTCAGTAATATCAATACACACTTCAGTAATATCAATACACACTTCAGCAATAGCAATACACCCTTCAGTAACAGCAATACAGACATCATTAAGAGCAACACACTTCAGTAATAGCAATACAGGTAAAGCCAAGCAGGGTTAGAAACCGAAGTCAGATTGTTTTAAGGATGCCAAAAATGAATAATAAGCATATATATTTGAAGTTATCATTGCTGTGGTAAACTTGCAGTAGCTTATTCTTCCTGAAACCGTTTGTCAATCAGCTATTAACTTTTTTTATCAATCATATAAACTTTGTCATCAATAATATGACAATAACATCCATTTTTAATGAAAAATAATAGCACAATGTAAATTATTTTTTATCAATTATAAAAATTATAAAGCCTGCGAATCCTTGTTGTCATTGAAAAACTTGTCTTCTCCTTCATCTTTCCTATGGATCCGACAATTGTCAGGCAAAAGCCTAACTGTAACAATTTCAGAGTAATATTTTTGCTTTGGACTTGCAACATTAGACTGTGATTTTGATATCTGGAGTAAACACTAGGCGATCAGTGTCTCGTCAACGTTCCGAAAGTTCTGCTGTTTCCATGGGCGTCGGAAGTGGGTGACAAGGGTGCCTTGGCACTATTGGCCTATTGCCCCCACCTGGAAAATCCCTCCGACTCCCATTGTGTTTGCAATAGCTACGATTTTTTTCTACATTAGTAAAATTAGATTCGAAGAAATCTGCAGTGTCGAATTTACTATCTCTGATGTGTGGAAACACTTTAGTTGAAAGTTGTTTTTGATTCATTATATTTGAAAAAGAGGCTTCAGCATATTTGAAAAGGAAGTACCTTATCTTAGAGAAGCGATATTATCCTGCACGATATTTAAACAATACTGTACTTGCTCGTCTCAGTGCAGCAACCCTGAGCTTATCACTAAAATACATTGATAGCCTTTCTTCAATGTTGTCGTTGTGTTAAGTCAGGACCGTGTCAATCTCTTTGCAGACTTAGCTCGTTTGCAAAGCAAACGGCTCGACATGTTTTTCGAAACGTTTCCGAATATTTTAAAAACTGAGAAACCAATCGGAAACCACAAGAGGCAACTGCGCAAAAGCCACTTGTTTGAAAGAAGCCACAATGAACGTTTTGAAAAACAACTGTTTTCATCGTCAGCAAGCATTCATTGATTGAAATGAATGCATTACGTCACAAAGCAAGCAATTGCGTTAAGTCAATAAGCGCGACTTGCACAGGAAACAGGCGGCAAAAATCAGTCACTTAAGCCGGGAATTATCAGGTACTGTTATTTCTTACGACGTTTCATACGCGTTCCTTATCTTACTCTGCTGCACTTGAAATCTACCTTGAATAAATGATTGATCTGCAATCTTTTGCTTAAAATTTAAAAAAGACTGCCTCTTCAAAAAAGGAAGAAACCCCAATATAGAGCCGTTCGTGGACTTGGGAAAATCTGTGCAAGGCACAGAAGAATTGCCTTTAAACTCTCTAACGTCTCAGCATGTGGCAGCAATGATGACGTCATTCTGATTTTGAGGAATTTCAACTGTAGGGAACAACGTTTTGCAGCGACATTTTCTACAGACGCGGATGTTCTGTGAGCGTTCTGCTATGTCACTCTTTTATGACTGGTATGTTCTTCCGGCTCTTTTTGCAACAAAGAAAACCTGGGGCTGCTTTGAAGAAAGTATAGTTACGTTCGGTCTCTCTGCTCTTGTTCACTAGCTGAGTTCCTCTGGTTAGAATCAGGACTAAGTGTCACCATTTAAACACAACCTCAACCTCTCTAGGCTGACCAGAAAATTTTAAATCGAAATAAAGCAAAAAGTAACTGGCGACTGTATGATTGTTTTTTTTTGCAAAATTTCTTCTTATCCTGGATCAACAAATATGGGCATAAATAATTAAAACCAAATAGACATTTAAAAAAGTTTGACTCGTGTAATAATCGCTGCGCACCATCAACAATCTTTCAGGTCATGGGGGAAACACTACATATTTATTTTTATTTATTAACATGCATAGACGTAATCATGCTTCGACTTTCTAGCACTTTTAATGTTCCAAAAAAGGGACTCTACTGCTATGAAGCAATAGTTTAGCCACAATATTTTGCTTGATTTCTTGAACGTTTTAGTTTCTAGTTTCGCAGCAACAAACTGCACACTGCCGCATAAATCGCTTCATGCCTCGCCTATATAAAAATTCAAGACTATATATCGCAGGATTTTCTACGGTCTGCTGATCAGCGATAGTGTGATTGACGCCTAAGGCAAAACGTGTTGATGTCTGGACTGAACCTCTTTCAAGCAAAAAGTTGTCTTTCAAAGGGCGTTTATGTAACGTTTCACCAACACGTTCTTGCAGACCAGGATGCAAAGATTTTTGGGCTTCAAGTTATTTCCTGGAAATGTGCTTTACAGTACTTCTTGCTTGGATAAATCACGAGTCAATGTCCGCAACAATAAATATACAACAGAGAATCGAAGATTCAAGTAATGGTAATCGAAAACTCTAAGGTTGCTGTTGAGCCTTCGAAACATCTGCCTGCCATGCTCTACCTTCGTGGCTTTGCGCTGGCTCCGGTACCGACTGCCAATACATTTCAGCTGGTTCCGACTGCCAATACATTTCAGCTGGTTCCGACTGCCAATACATTTCAGCAATGAGACAGCACAACGGAGACGCTGCTGAATCAGCAGCTGATAGTAGTGGTTGCTTGAAGCAAGCCGCCCGCCATAATTGACGTTAATTTTGCTTTTTGGCTTCGGTGGTTATAGCATTATCATCATAGCGTGTGTTTGAAACTACAGTTCGAGAGCTTATCTTAGTCTTGTGTTATTTTTTTATCGTTTCACCCATAAACTTTTGCTTGCAATTTGCAGACTGAAGATGCGTAAATTACGTGAAGTCGATTTCCCAGTAAAACACTTTGCGAGAGGATTTGGCAGCGTCGCCCTTGCGGAGACTTGTTACTGACAAATGAATATACAAGTTTGGATGCCGAAAAGAACGACATTTCTATAAACAGTATGTCCCTACTGGAATGTCCCTCCGAAGACCAGCATGGGTCAGGCTAAGCTACCTTCATAGGTTCAACTTCAACGTATATACACGGTGTCTGGCCCTATCGGCAGCTTGCGAGTTTGGCGCCGAGGAGCAAATCGCAGATCGTATTGTTGTGGTATGTCAGGAACACCGACCTACTAATAATGTTATCTTTGGCATCCAACCTGTTTCTGTTTTTTATTTGATAGTAAGATAGCTGAAATGGGCCTAGAGCCCCCCACTTTTATTTCTGAGGGGTCTGGCCCCCTCACTTTTAAATTTCGGATTTTTTCTACATGTCGTAAATTTAAGTAACACAATCAGTATTGGATTCAGAGTTAAAGTAAATCGTTTAATGAAAAAAATGTTGCACAATTTTGACAGTATTTTGCCGATATTATTTCCAATATATTATTTGAAAACAGTGAATTTGGTAGGATTTCGTAATTGTTAGCAGAATACACCGTGCACGGTCGGTCACCTTGCTGCGGATTGCTTACGGTATTGGTGTTGTTGAACGGTGTTGCCAGATGGTGTAACGCAACACAATTTTTTACAAAAATGGTTAATTTTACAGGCTTGTGTGCATGGGCGTTGGAACTTCGGAAGGAATTTTTTCAGGGGGGGCCACTATTGGATTTTTTTCTAGGGTGGGCCAAAAGTGGTGAAATTTGTTTTTTACCACTCGAAACTAAGAAACAGCATTTTTTGCTGAAATTTTCAAATTCCTCCCCCTCTTCCGACGATTATCCTTGTTTGTACAAAAAGTTCGTGCTACACAATTAAAAAATTAGGTAATTTGAAGCATTAAACCCATTCTAAATAATGACATTTTACTGAAGCTCACACGCAAAATGAAATATTTGACAGATCAATTTCAGTCGTATTTTTTTGCATTGGCAACGCCAGATAACTATATTGTATTTCTGCATTGGCAACACAATTGGCATCCTTACCAACAACTTCCTAGTTGCTTCGTATGTTTCGTCTTGTCTTTGGATTCCGGTATTTAATGCAGTTGCAGAATGAGTATTCAGTCATGATACTTCTTTGTTCAAGACAGCACCGTTTTTTGGGGGGCCCAAGGAGCCCGGGCTCAGGGCTCCCCACCAAAGAGGGCCCCCACCATGTTCATGTGTTTAGCCATATGTGCAACATTTGCGTGCCACTTAGTCTTTTTTAGCGAGAAAAGTTTGTTTGTAGACGCTATTGATTGTAGGTCAAACAGCAGTATTTCACTTGACGAACATTTGATACTTTGACGAAACAACTATCACACTTATTGGTTTCCTGAAAGTCGGTCAGGTATCTGAATCTAGTGAATGCAAGGCCAAGCCACGAAGAACACGTTAGCTTACGTCTCTATTCGTTACTGGAAGATTTTGCGTCTGCTTTACTCAGATTTCCACAAGTCGCATATGAGTAGCATTGCTAGGTATGGCCGCCATAGCCTACGCCCTCATTTTGAAGTACATGTCCACGTTTTTCATGAGAAGATGAAATATTCTCTGAGGACATTCGAAAATATCCTCCTTTTTGCATTCTTATTTTACATAGCTATAATCAGTGGCGTAACTAGAGCTTTGAGTCAAGGTGGAAAACTTAGCTAAAAGGGGACAACTGGCCACCGTACAGAGCCCACTACCACTAGCCAACGCTCGGAAAAAACATGAGAAACGATGGTAAATCTGGATTTGGATAGCTATGCTAAAACCCTCAATCACCGGAAAATAATCCGTAGAACGCAAAAAACAACAAACTACTGAAAACCAAAGGAATACTAAAACCGAAGGATCACTTAAGGTGGCGGTCCTGTTTTCACATTTAGATTGCTAGGGGGTCATTTCGCCCCTCTGCCTCCCGTCTGTTACGTCACTGGCTATGATATATTGTTTTTGCATGCAGTAAGCTGTTCCTACTTAACTGCAACATGATACGAGATGGTGGCGTAGCTTAGTTTGTGGGAGGGCCTGCGAGATTTGTACTTTATTTATACTGTGGTTGAGTTAATTCTCGGCTGAAAAGGCGGGAAGGCTTTCACATTAATCGTTACATAAAAGTGGTTAATTTTTTTTCAGTATCTCAGTGACCTTGGAATTAGAGTGCGGACTGCTGACGCCATTATACTGAACTAGCTTTGCTGATGAATTGTGATATGGTGATCAGTGACTTGTGCATAGGGTTGCCAGATGACCGGTAATTCACCGGCCTGGCCGGTATTTTACTGCTAATTTACCAGAGGCCGGTAAGACGCCGGTATTTCAAAACCAATGCCTGAAGCCGGTATTTTGAAAATAAATAATTTGCAGTAACTGAAAAAGTCACTAACGCATAACTTCTCAAATTCTACTGACCCTTGTAGTGAATCTTGATAGGCAGTGGCGATTCTAATGGGGTGCCTGGGTGGGCC